>PVMS01090248.1_pt1 | contig 10657 bp, 5 predicted proteins | sample 1853461 | NCBI WGS metagenome assembly PVMS01 (sample SAMN08582032, study PRJNA380276) | Marine sediment metagenome, whole genome shotgun sequencing project. | isolation source: ocean sediment barecode stripped | collected 2017
AGTATCGAGCGGCAACTTAAGATTTTATTTAAGGGAAGTGGACAAACCTTTAAGCTGGATAGTCATTTTTCATGGTAATGCCGGATCAGCCTGTGACAGGATGTACTATGTTGATCTTTTTCAAGATATCCCTGCCAATATTGTTATTCTGGAATATCCAGGTTTTGGTCAAGATGGCAGAAAACCGGGTGAAGAGATTATTTTATCCGAGGCTTTTGATCTTATAAAACATATACAAAAGATACAATCAGAAAAACTTCCCATATATCTTCTTGGAGAGTCCCTTGGAACCGGTGTTGCAACCTGGCTTGCTGCTAAAGAGGAAGTGCAGGGGCTTATACTTATCTCACCATATACATCCTTTGTGGATCTGGCTGCCGCACACTACTTCTGGCTTCCGGTAAACCTGCTATTGAAAAACAGGTTCCTGGCTGACAAGTGGGCAAAAAACGTCAATTCAAAGGTGCTTGCTTTCCATGGCAAGGAAGACACCATTATTCCCATAAAATTTGCAAGACAGCAGATGATCAACTTCAGCTGCCCTAAAAAATTTATTGAATTTGACAATACTGCCCATAATGATATTACAATCAATGGGAAAACAGTTATTCAAAATGAGGTGGAAAAATTTATCCTCTCATTTTAAAATATGTTTAATTTTGACACGCTGTCTGTGCTGGAGAGAAGAGACAATGAAATATGATTAATTTTATAAAAAATCTGATAAAAGCAACTAAAAAAAGAAAAGGGCTGTTTCTAATTCTTGCATATCTCTTTCTTATGCTTTTTTCGAGCCTTGTAATTTCCATTGTAGAGCCTGCCGGGACACCTTTAAAGAATTTTTGGAACTCTCTCTGGTGGAGTATTGTTACAAGTACTACTGTTGGATATGGTGACATCTATCCAATATCTGTATGGGGAAAAATTCTGGCTGTAGCTCTGCCTATGTTTCTCGGGATTGGTCTGGGAGCTGCTTTTATTACCTATCTTGCATCTCTATTATTCGAAAGGAGGGATAAAAAAATGTATGGGGAAAAAAAATATTCAGGTGAAAATCATATAGTATTATTAGGTTCTACCAATGATACAATACCTCTGATAGATCAAATTCTAACGGATGAGAACAGAAAACTCAGAGATATTGTTATTGTTGCAGATTATCAAAAACATCCAATGCCTGACAAGGAAGACGTCTTTTTTGTAAGAGGTGACCCTGGAACAAAAGAGACACTTCTCAAGGCAAATTTAGGATTTGCAGATCGTGTAATAATTCATACTGGAAAAGATGAAAACTCTCTGTTTGCACTGATTAATACGCTTGAGTTAAAAAAAGAGAACTGTGAAGTAACTGTTGAATGTCTTTCAAGTCAGTCATTGGATACATTCACCAGTGTTCCCGGGAATTTCGAAGTAATAATGCAGATGACAGCTGAGATGATTGTTCAGGCAATGCAGGATAAAGTGCATATCCCTATACAGGTTTTATTGAAAAATGATGAGAATGAGGAGATATACCTAATACGTGTAAATGATGAGCTTAACAGTAAATGGTGGGATCTGCATATATATTTAAAAGAAAAATATAACTATCTGACCTTTGCAATAAAATATGATAAAGAAAAAATTTTAATAAATCCTCCCAAGGAGACTCTGGTTTCCAAAGGATGTTCCATCTGGCTTATTTCTGAAAAACGCCCTGTCAACATAGACTGGAAAGATTTATAAGGGGGTACAGTTATATGGTCATCATAACAACTCATAAGGGATCGGATTTTGATGCACTTGCATCACTGGTGGCGGCAAGTCTTCTTTATCCTGGTTCAAAACCTGTATTGCCAACATCAATTAATGAAAACCTGAAAACTTTTTTATCCATTCATAAAGATCTTTTTAATCTTTATTCTCCAAAGGATATTATTGTTGAAGATGTCAAAACCCTTGTTGTCGTGGACACTCACTCCTGGAACCGCATTGAAGGAATGGAATCTTTGAAAGATAAAAAAGATCTGGAGATTATCATATGGGATCATCATATTGAGGGCGACATTGAAACAGACCAGAAAAATATCAAAAAAACCGGTGCAGCCATTACACTGCTTACTCAGGAACTAAACAAACAAAACAAATTGATTACCCCTATTCAGGCCACGCTTTTTTTAATGGGATTGTATGAAGATACAGGAAATCTTACCTTTCCATCGACCATATCAGAAGATGCTTATGCAGCAGGCTTTCTTCTTGAAAGAAAAGCTGACCTTCATATTATTGCCACTTTTTTAAGGCAGGCTTACGGGAAAAAGCAAAAAAACATATTGTTTGAAATGATACAAAAAGCCAGAAGACTGGAAGTGTCCGGGTTTACCATCAGTATTGTTAAAATGGAAATAGAAGGCAGGGTTCAGAATCTTGCCATGGTCCTTCAGATGTATCGTGAAATTATAAATGTGGATGCTGCATTTGGAATTTTCCTGGATATTGAACAAAAACAATGTGTGGTCATAGGCAGAAGCAGCATAGATGAGATAAATATTGGTCTGTTAATGAGAAGCCTGGGTGGCGGCGGTCATCCAGGAGCAGGATCTGCTCTTTTAAAAGCTGTAAATCCTGATACCATTAAACAGATACTGGTAGAGCTTATTTCAGGAAATCAGCACTCTTCCATAATGTTGTCGGATATCATGTCCTATCCCGTGGTCACTGTCAGTGATGATACAACAATGGAAGAGGCGGCCATGATTTTAAGAGATATGGGATGTACAGGCCTGCCGGTTGTGGACAGCGAAAATCATGTAACAGGCATGATTTCCCGGCGGGATCTTAGAAAAACAAGAAAATCAAAGCATATGCAAGCTCCTGTAAAAGCCTTCATGAGTAGAAATATTATAACCATATCACACGATAGAAGCGCCATAGAGGCAGCAAAATTAATGATCAAACATGATATCGGTCGAATCCCTGTTATGCAGGACAACAAAATTGTCGGGATTATTACAAGATCCGATGCAATGATGTATTTTTATGATCTGCTGCCTGATTAACTGCCGCTGGCGGATTGTAATATCCTTTGCCGGCAGTAAAGAGTGAAAGAATTTCAAAAAAGGTTGAGCTTCTTGTTTGCCTTAACAGCAAGTTCTTCCCTGAATATTTTTGAATTGTGGCGAATATCCACAGGAAATGCTTTTTCAATAAAAATATGTTCAATTTTTCGGGTTAACGGATTTGATTTTGCAAGCTTTAAAAGTTCGTTTATAAAGATTTTTCTGTTTTTTATTTTCGATATGGGCTCAATAAATATGACCGGAATTTGAGCTCTTTGAGGCCCTGCACCTGCAAGCGCACTTCTGAATACTTTTTCATGATTATTAAAAATTGCTTCAACAGGGATGGTAAAAAGGGTTTCATCTTTTGTTGTTACCCTGTGGTTTTTTCGTCCGCAAAACCAGATTCTTCCCTTTGAGTCCTTCCATCCAAGATCGCCCATTCTATGCCAGAATCCTCCGTCAGGGTCAGGGATTTTTGAAAGCATATTTGCTTCTTTGTTATTAAAATAACTTTTTGTAACAAGATCAGCCTGGACTATTATTTCTCCTACTTGATTTTCAGGCATTTTTAATTTTTCATTAAATTTTATAATTGGAGCATCACTTATTTTGATAATATTAATTCTGGTGTCACATATAGGCCTGCCAATACACATGCCATATCCCTGTTCTGATAATTCTTTGGTTTCCGCAAGAATTTCATTTGATCCTATTGATATTATCGGGACAGCTTCGGTTGCACCATAGGGTGTATGGATTTGAGCCGGGGCAACCAGCATGGTTGAAAATTGTTCTATATTAGCGGGTGTTACAGGTGCACCTGCAGATATTACCCGTCTTAAGGAAGGCAGTTTTATATTATTCTCTTTTCCAAATTTGCCCACACGGTTTAAAAGGGCAGGGGATGCAAACATATTGGTAATGCCATGATTATTAATGGCTTCAATTATTTTTCTCGGATCTACCAGAGCCGGTTTGGTGGGGTCCATATCCGGAATAACTACTGTCATACCAATAGCTACATAAAATACAGCCCACAAAGGAAAGGTGGGTAGATCAATCTCATCCTCTTCAAATTGAAAATGTTCCTGGATCTGTCTGATCTGGGCAACAAAATTTCCGTGTGTATATATCACACCTTTTGCAGGGCCGGTTGAACCGCTCGTAAATGCAATGGCTGCAGTTTCATCTCTGGTGGTGTTGGTTTTGGGATAAGGATCATTACTATCCATGATGAGCTGATCTAAAGTATATCCACCCCAGAACCATCGCTTGCCGACAGTTACCCACTGTTTTATTGGTTTAAAAAAACCGGGTTTAAATTTTCTTAAAAGATGTGCTTTCTCAATGCCTATAAATGCTCTTGGTTTACCTTGCTGCATGCATTGAAGCATTCTGGCAATACCCATTCCAGGATCAACAACCACTGGCACAGCGCCCACCTTGAACATGGCAAAGATAATGATAAAAAATTCCATACCCGGTGGTACCATTAAGATTGTTCGCACACCTCTAATAATGCCGATTTTTTCAAGGCCAAAGGCAAGTTTGTCCGATTCCTGGTCAAGCTGAGTAAATGTCATCTGACTGTAAAGAACTCTTTTTTTTTTATCTCTACCGGCAGGATAAACAATGGCTCTTTTATAGGGATGTTTTTCTTGTGATTTTTTTAGACTAAGTGTGATATTTGCATAGCTTGTCATAGGAGTTTCTTTTTGCCTTATTTGTTTAAAAATGCCTTGATCTTATCAGTTGTTTCTTCCGGCTTATCTTCAAATAGATAATGACCTGCATCATGGAAAACATGAGTCTGAGCCTGTGGAAATCTTTGTCTGAATTCATTTAAAAATGTCAGGTCAAAAACAAAATCCTTTGCTCCCCATAAAAACATAAGGTTGCACTCTTTAAGATTTTTAAGATGCTTATCCACATGATTAACCATTTGAAAACTAATATCACTCTTATATATGGGTATGTCCTGGACAAATTTTAAGGTTGCAATCCTGTTTTTCCAGGAATTATATGGTGCAATGAGACCTTTTCTTACTTTTTTGGATAATCCTTTTTTACTGCAAAGCAAAAGAGCTATTTTTGCAAATGCATTAAATCCAAGCAGAGCAGGGACTGCAAAAAGTTTTATGTTTTTCACAAGCCACAGCAGGAGGGGGAATTTTTTTGTTTCCGGCTTTAAAAACCCGAAAGTATTTGTAATTATGATTTTATCAACTCTGTCAATGTTATCAACAGCCCAGGCAAGACCTATCATTCCACCCCAGTCATGAACAATAAGATTTATTTTTTCATTTATATCTAAAGAGTTTATTAAAGTATCAAGATCTTTTACCCGTGATTCAAGGGTATAGTCATAGTTTTGCACATCAGGTTTGTCTGAGAACCCGCATCCTATATGATCCAGGGCAATGGCACGAAAATCATTTGAAAGTTCCTGGATCAGGTTTCGAAAATAAAACGACCATGTAGGATTGCCGTGGACCATGATAACAGGTCTGCCTTTTCCTTTGTCAATATAGTGCAGGTCATGGCCGTTAATATCAATGAAATTGGGTTCAAATGGATAGAGATCTTCAAATCCTTTAGTTGACAATAGTTTATTATTAAAAGTTTTTTCTACCATTCAACACCGAGAATATAACAATTGAGACCTGAACCAACACCTATAAAAGCCACAAAGTCATCAGGTTGTAAAAAACCTCTCTCATCAGCAATGGCTGCTGTAATGGGAAGTGAAACCGTTCCTATATTGCCAAGAAAAGGGAAAGTTGCAAAATCTTTTTTTATATCCACATTCAAGGCCTCGTAAAATTTTTGGTGGTGTAAAGCTCCCACCTGGTGTCCGATAAATTTATCCGGCTTGTCAGAAGGCAGATTAAATTCCTGCTTAAACTTATCAAATGTTTTTTTGGCAAGGACAAGACCTTTTACCAGGACTTCCTGGGCCTTTGTTCTCATGATAACCTTTGAATTCGTAGGCATGCCGGTTTGTTCAAATTTCCAATAGCAGAGCTTGTGATGCTCACTTGCATTTTTTACCACACCGCCTTTAAGGGCATGCCTCTGATTGTCAGGGTCGCCCAGGGTGCCATCGGTCAACAATACAGCAGCAGCTCCTGAACCACCTGTCATTGTGGCGATAACCTCTTTATAAAATTCAATGCTTTTGTTGGCATTAATCTCTTTAATGGTTGACTCGATAATCTGTCTTGATGTTTCACACGAGACCACAAGACCTGCTTTAATATTACCAAGTTCTATCTCATTGGCAATATTGATAATCCCGGTTATTACTCCAAGGCATGCACTTTTGACATCATAAATATTGGCATTCTCTCCAATGTTTAATTTGTCAGCAACATAACATGATGTGGCTGGTTCAAAGCCATCCTGACCCACACCGCAATAGACCAGAGCTCCAATATCATCAGGTGAAATTTCTGCCTCATCAAGTGCTTTTAAGCCCGCAGTTGCAGCATGTTCCGCAAGGGTGTGATCTTTGTCCCAGTATCTTCTCTCTTTTATCCCGGTCAAGGGTTCAAGCTGGCCCTGCCCCAATCCTATGGCATTGTAAAAGGGGGCAAGTTTTTCTTCTATCTCTTTTGTTGTTACAATATTTGGAGCAAGTTCATAGCCAAATGATTCTATGAATACTTTTGAATATTTCATGGTTTTCTCCAGAAAGAAATAAAATCATCTTGAGTCAGTCCAACAATTTTAAGCCCCATATTTTTGTAAAGGACAATTCTTAAATCATCGGAAAACATGTGGGCATCTGCAATTACATATGGTTCAGGATCATAGCCCATCTCTTTGATTTCAATTTCATATCTCACTTTTTTTGTTTCAGTTGTTACAGGTCCTCTGCATTTTAAATCACTCTCATTGTTTAACACAACATCATAAAAGACATCATCCCGGTCACTGATCCAGCCCACCCTCTGGGTAAATATTCTAAGAGCATGGGCACAGCATTCATACATCAAAGTTCCAGGCATGACCATGTCATCAATAAAATGGCATTTTAAAAACCAGTCATCTTTATGGATGTCTGCTTCGGCAATAATGGAACCAAGTTTGAATCTGCCGCCCCGGGGATTAAATTCAAGAATCCGGTCAATAAGATGCATTCGCTTTCCGGGAAGTCTTAAGTGTGTCCCCAGGTTCCTGTTTTTAAAATCACCTCCAAAAGCCTTGCCAAGATTCCCCTCTCTTAAAGCCTCTACCTTTTCATCTGACAGCTCAAGTTTTTTAACCGGTACAAGAGCTGAAAACTTATGTCTCCTGTCTACTTGTTTTAAATCTTCGGGCTTAAGAATTATGCCTCCGGAATCTTCAACCTCCTGCTCAGTAAAAAAGCCTGCACATCCATCTTTCATGGAAATCAGCAGCTGGTCATTAATATAGCCTTTATAGTGAAAAAAGAACAGGTAAACATCCCCCTGCTTTAAAAACCGGTCAATTTCAATGTGATATTCAATTGTCTCTTCCGGTTCCGGCAGTGTCCTGTGAAATGTGACATTTGCATCAAGGAGCCTGTATTTTCTTTTGCCTTTAACAGCATGATCAATGCCAAGCCAGGCACATAAGAAAAGATCAGCCTGTCCTGCTTCAATAGTTATGGAGACAGGAGCTTTGTTACCGTCAAGATACCAGATATCTTTTTTTACATCATGCTGGGTGATTATTCTGCCTGAAGTCAGGGAGAGTTTTTCACCCTGAATATCCATGATTCTGTCCACAAGCATCAGTGGTTCATCCGGAAGCCTTACTCTGACAGGATAGGTGTCAATAATTTCAAAATCTTTGCCAAGCACATTTCCGGCTTTGCCGGTGGCATATTCAAGACACTGCTCCCTGTTTAATAGAGGAGGCTTTACACTTCTCCTTGATTTTAAGCTGGATTTTAATTTACTCTCTTTTGAAAAAGATGACATGTCCTGTTCGGTCAGCTCTTCTGCGTTTTGTACAACTCTGCCAGCAAGCTGTGTCAGGGTTTTAAACTGAAGTTCAAGGGTCTGCATATTTCTTAAGGAAAATTCAAGGAATTTTTCATGGGCTCTGGATGTTGCAAGGCTGCCTTTGGCAATCAGGTCCGGGTTGATGATGGGTCTCTTTGTTAAATCATGTTTTGAAACAGAACTTGATCTGAAATTGGGATCAGAAGTTGAGTCAGAAGTTGGATTCTGATCAGATATGGATTTTTTAGTTCTATTTTTTTCAAGGATTACATGGGAGAAAGCTCCATCCATGGTTATAGAGGCAACCAAGGCTTTATAATCTGTTTTTTTCAACTCTGATTGGTTAGAGTTGAGTAAAAGAGCTGTTTTTATAATAGAGAAGATGGAGGATGCGCCCCTGGTATTTCCAATCACAGAAGATGTTGATGTGATCCTGCAGGAATCCTGATTCTCCTGTTTTGAGCTAAGAGTATTTAAAACACCGGCTTCAATTGCTTCATCCTCTCTTATTCCTGACAGGCATACTTCATAAAGAGCAATCTCTTTAAAACTTGTATCAGCCTCTTTAAGGGCATTTTCAAGGGAGCGTTGATAAAGTTTTTCCGATGCCTTGATATCATGATGGTTTTCTCCGGGGATCATAGCTCCGCTGGTTCCGGACACACCTGTTATTACTGCATAAATTTTGTCATTGTCCTCAACAGCCTGATCAAGCCTTTTTAAAACAATGGCTCCAGCACCTTCCGACGGTAAAATATTTGAAGTTTGATCTTTTGCCATGTTATTGAGAGCAAACTGCCGTATATCTCCTGCAAGATCAACACTGCCGCAGATAAAGACATTGGTTTCATGGGAGCTTAAGGAGTGAATTCCGGTCTCAATAGCCTTTATGCCGCTTGATGATCCTGCGGAGAGGGTAAAACAGGGACCTCCAAGTTTGAATTCCCTTGCAACACGGGATGCCACAATACCGCCAAGAGCACCAAGGGTTCTATTAAACGTTAAGGGAGGTGAAATATCATCTTTTGATTTTTCGTCTGATTTTTCATTAGGGTGATCCATTTTCCATCTTAAATAAAAATTTGTGGCACCATAATCAAATTCAATACCGATTGCACAGCCCATATCATCTCTTTGTGGTTCTCCCTCTAAAGGCCTTGGACTTATCCCTGCATCTTCCAAAGCTTTTTTGGCAGCTTTAAGAAGAATAATATGCTGGGGCAGGATATCATCCATCTGGTTTGGAGGAATATGAAATTCTCCAGGCTCGGAATTTATATGATTAATATAGAATCCTTTTTTTTCTGCAACAATTTTTGAATCTGTTTTTTTCCACCTTGAACCTGGTTTTTCAGGGATCAAACTTACTTTACCCGATATAATATCCTTAAATTGTGACAGCGAATTGCAGTTTTTTAAAATGGTTCCCATGCCCACAATTGCACAGGGAACTTTTGTCAGGCTCTCTTTTTTAATATCTTCCGGTATTTCAGGGTTTTTAACAAAATGCTGTGTGGAAGTTTTTTTATACTCTTCAACAAGAATATGGGCATTGATTCCACCAAATCCAAAGGCACTGATGCCGGCTTTTCTTGTTGGATTACGATTTGAATTCTCAAGGGCAGGGTGCCACTCTTCAACTTTGGTTTGAACTTTGATATTGCTGCTGTTGATTGGGCTTTTGGATGCAGGTTTTGAATAATTCAATGAGGGTGGTAAAAAACCCTCATTCATTGCAAGAATGGTTTTTATAAACCCAGCTGCACCTGCTGCCGTAAGAAGATGCCCTGTCATTGATTTAACAGATCCAATGGCAAGATGTTTATCAGGGCAGCCAAAGGAATCAAGTATTGATTTTATGCTGGATAATTCAACCTGATCTCCAACAGGAGTACCGGAACCATGGCATTCCATATATTGAATATCTTCAGGTGACCAGGAAGCCTGTTCATAGGCTCTGGTCATTGCACGTATCTGACCTTCCGAGGCCGGTCCCACAAGAGTTCCTTCAATATCATTGGATACTCCTGTGCCTCTAATAACAGCATGGATTTTATCACCACTTTCAATGGCATCTTCAACTCTTTTCAATATAATAATACCTGCGCCTTCTCCCACAACAAGTCCGTCGGCATTTTTATCAAAGGCAGAACATTTTCCTGTTGGAGATAATGCCTGCAGTTGAGTAAATCCTATCTGGGTGTAAAGACTGTCAGGTCTTGAAACACCACCAGCAATCATTATGTCTGTTTTTCTTAAATGGAGATGTTCACAGGCAAGTTTTATGGAATATAGGGATGAAGCACATGCAGCATCAAGGGTAAAACATCCTCCTTCCAGTCCAAGAGCCCTTGCAAGAATTGCAGATGGCAGAGAAACCACACCCGCGCTTGAAAAGTCTTTGGGAGTCAGACCATTTTTATTCTTGTCACCCCTGCCGCATACTATCTGCCAGGAAACCTGGGAAGATGCATCCGTAGGAAGGGCTATGGCAGCAAGGATAACACCAGTTCTTTTTCTGTCTTCCCTTGTGTGGGAACACTGTAAAAAAGCATCTCTTCCTGCCTGTAAAACAAGTTGATGCAGAGGATCAAGCTCTGATAAAAGATCCCTGTCCACAAGAAAATCTTCAGGATCAAAATG
>PVMS01106471.1_pt1 | contig 10657 bp, 12 predicted proteins | sample 1853461 | NCBI WGS metagenome assembly PVMS01 (sample SAMN08582032, study PRJNA380276) | Marine sediment metagenome, whole genome shotgun sequencing project. | isolation source: ocean sediment barecode stripped | collected 2017
CATAATTGTGTTCGGCGCCATTTATCTGCAAGACATTTTATATTTCACTCCACTTGAGGCGGGGTTCGCGCTAATGCCAATTATTATAGCTGTAGTTATCATGTCTCAGGTCTCGGGGCGGCTTTTAGATAGAGTAGGGGTTAGGATTCCGGCTTTGATTGGGACTGCTATGATGGCGGCTGGGTTTTTAGGGCAGGCGCCTTTTCTTAAGCAGGCGGAGTTCTTATTGATATTACCGGGGATGATACTTCTTGGGTTAGGGATTGGCTTGGTTATGGTTTCTACCTATACTGACGCACTTAACAGGGCTCCCAGTCAGTACCGGGGGCAGGCCTCAGGCGTTGTTCATACTATCAGGCAGATGGGCGCTACAATAGGGCTTGCATCTATTGGCGCACTCGTAGCTACTATGCTCGCATTGGAAACCGGGCGAATAATAGACAATTTTAAGGGAGAAGAAAGAGTTAAGAATTTGCTTTCCCAAGCGGAACTGGGACAGGTAGACGCAATTAAGGAGCTTATGGCGGATTACCCGGCAGTTCTGGATCAGTTCCATCTGTCTTTATCGAAAAGCATAGCGGCGGGCTATTACTTTGCCGGAGGAGTGTGTGTTGTCGCGTTTCTGATAGCTTTTTTTCTCATGAGCTCCGGAAAACAGTATGAGGATGTTTAAATTCTATAACCAAGGGATTCCGCACGTAAGATATTGCTAATTATTTTTCCCCGCAAGTTTTTGTAGAAATGTAGATTTTCATGAGGTATACCTTTAAAAATCCTAGTAGCGGGGAGAAAGAATTTGAAGGTTTGCCCATTTCCAAATATTATTTTGTATCCGAAGTTTAACAACTTTATTATAGGGTTTTCACCTTAAAACTTTCCAAAAGTACCAAAAAGGTCAATCGACCTGATTTCTAACTCCAATAGTTAAATTACTTGCGTAATACGAGTAATACATAATATCGATAAGAAGGGAGAAGAAAATGCAAAAAATGAAGAGTTCCATACTTTTAGGCGGATTGTTCTTATCAATTTTATTAGTTTCAACGAGCTTATTCGCGCAGGATACAGTTTCTGAGGGGGCGGAGGTATCACCTGCGCGCCGTATTAACCAACCCCCGGACCGCGGCGATAAGGCGGGGAAAGACGGTGAGAAGGGGGAGGCGTCCGTAGACGGATATCCGGTAAGAACAATCGATGGGAGCGGCAACAACGTGGACGATCCTCAGATGGGGAAAGCAGTTATACAGATCATCAGGCTTGCGAACCCGGATTACGGAGACGGCATCTCGGAGCTTGCGGGTCAAAGCCGCCCGAGCGCTCGTGTTGTGAGCAATGGCATATGTTCCCAGGAAGAGTCAATACCTAATAAACTCATGGCAAGCGATTTCCTATGGCAGTGGGGTCAGTTCGTGGATCACGATATAGATCTTACGGACGGTACAGACCCGCCGGAGCCGGCTAACATAGTGGTTCCCGCTGGGGATCTTTTCTTTGATCCTGCCGATACAGGTGATGTGGAAATAGCGCTTAACAGATCAATATATGACGAATCAACGGGGACGGATACGGATAACCCCCGCCAGCAGTTAAATGAAGTATCAGCATGGATTGATGCCTCAAACGTTTACGGCTCGGATGAAGAAAGAGCAAATGCGCTTAGGACTAATGACGGAACGGGGAAATTAAAGACGAGTGAAGGAAATCTGCTTCCGTTTAACACACAAGGGCTTCCAAATGCCGGAGGACCGGCGGCTACTTTGTTTCTTGCGGGTGATGTTCGGGCAAACGAGCAGGTCGGTCTAACATCAATGCACACGCTCTTTGTGAGGGAGCATAACCGCCTTGCTGAAGAATACGCCTCCCGGCATCCGAATTGGGATGGGGAGCGAATTTATCAAAAAGCAAGAGAGATGGTAGGGGCTCAGATGCAGGTGATTACATATTATGAATATTTGCCTGCGCTCCTAGGTAGACGCGCGCTAACACGTTACAGGGGTTATAATCCAGAGGTAAACGGGCGTATAGTAAATATGTTCTCTACCGCGGCTTACAGGTACGGTCACAGCGCGCTGAGCCATCTTATCTTGCGCCTGGACGGGGAGGGGAACACTATTCCGCAAGGGAATCTCGAGCTGCGTGATGCGTTTTTCTCGCCTCAGAGGATAACACAGGAGGGAGGCGTAGAGCCTCTTTTGAGAGGTCTTGCCAATCAGAAATGCCAGAGCGTCGACCCCTATATAATCGACGATGTACGCAATTTTCTGTTTGGTGAACCAGGCTCTGGAGGCTTTGACCTTGCGGCGCTCAATATACAAAGAGGCCGTGATCACGGTATTCCCGGATACAACGACGCAAGGGAGGCGCTTGGGCTTGTGCGCGCCAGGAATTTTAGTGATGTAAGCTCCGACCCCAAAATCAGGGGCAGGCTGTCGTCCACTTACGATTCGGTGGATGATATGGACATGTGGGCGGGCGGGCTTGCCGAGGATCCGATGCGGAACGGACATCTGGGGGAGCTGTTCTACACGGTTGTTAAGCTTCAGTTCCAAGCGCTCAGAGACGGAGACCGTTTCTGGTATAAGGAGACTTTGTCAAATGATGATATTAGGAGGGTTGAAAGAACTAAGCTCTCTGACATAATCAGAAGAAATACAGATATAGGTAGTGAAATACAGGACGATGTATTTCATGTGAGAGAAGAAAAATGAGCTGGAAACTAAATATATTATATAAAATATAGCGGGAGAGTAATTTGAAAAGAAGATTTGATGTTAACTTAAAAGATTTAATCGCGGGTTTACTTGTTTTCTCGATTATAATCGGTTTCGGCACACAGGGGTTCGCCGCAGATCAATATGAAGATATTATCGTAGCACAGAATGATGGCGGTGAACATCCCAGAAAGGGTAAACGCAGGGGGGTCCGCCACCAGAGGCTATTGATGTATGCGAGGGACTCTCAGAGGGAGACGGGTGCGCGTTTGTATCGCCTAGAGGGGACAATATTGAGGGTACATGCGAAATGACCAGATCTGATATTATTGCATGTGTTCCTGAAGGTGGTCCGCCACACGGTAGAGGAGGCCACGGTGGCCCTCCGCCTGACGAAGAATTTGATAACTAGAGATTAATTTTATATTGAAGTGTAGTTTATAGTTTAGCGTACAACTAAAAGCCCGGTCTATCCGGGCTTTTAGGTTTGTAGACAGGCCATGTTAAATAACCTGATCGCCGCTTATGTTAACGCCGAATACTGAGTAAACGTTCTCAGGAACCGAGTTGTCTTGGGCTTTCTGAGTTTCGCTGTTATGAAGTTTCTGGACCTTGAGTGTATCACCAAGGTCCTGAGCAACATATCCGCCCCTGATGTTATCACTTATCTGAGATCTCTCTACCGGGAGCACAACTCCAAAAGCGCTTACCTCAGCCTGTGAGCTGAGTGGAAAACTAAGTCCTACGGCTAATGCTGATGCTAAAAGTAACTTCTTCATTTTACTGCCTCCTGTACTGTCGGGTTTAACCCGTTTTTTTGTATTCGCCAAATTAGTTGCAATTGCAACTATAAAGGATTCAGGAATGTGAAAAAAGGCGGACACTGGCCTCAGGCGGGCTATTTCTAATTTGTTCCTGAGCTTGGAAAGATCTTTGCGGTACTCCTATACTGTAAGGGGCTTTAAGAAATCGTTTGGGAGCGGGCATTATCCCTTCTGTGTGTGCAATTCACAAACTGTTAGGTAAAATTCAAATTACCGTATTTGCTGATATCCAATAGCAAGGATGGGCATTCTATTATGATAATTTCACATAAATACAAGTTTATATTTATAAAGACCCGAAAAACCGCGGGCTCTAGTATTCAGATATACCTTTCGGATCATTGCGGAGAGGATGATATTGTAAGCCCGATCGACAGGCCTGAGCGACCTTATAATCCCCGGAATTTCAGAGGATTCTATAATCCGGTTCCTGAACTGATGGAGCGCCGTTCAGCAGGGAAAGTAGCAAAAGCGTTGGCTCGTTTCTTTACGCTTAAGAAATACCAGTCTCACATAAAAGCCAGAGAAGTAAGGGACAGAATCCCGCGCGATATATGGAACGGGTATTTTAAGTTCACAGTGGAGCGGAACCCGTGGGACAAGGTGCTCTCCCATTATCATTTTGTTAGGCAGCGTTATAATAAATATGATAAGAATATTTCGTTTGAAGAATATCTTGATGTTGCCGAGCTTCCTTATAATTACACCAAATATACCGATCTGGAGAATAACATTATTGTTGACCGGGTAGTGAAATATGAGAATTTAAATGAAGAGCTAGGAGAGATATTTGAAGAACTTGGAATTCCTTTTGACGGCTCTCTCGGACCTACTGAAAAGTCTCACTACAGAAAAGACCGCCGCCCCTATCAAGATATCTACACCCCGGAGCAAAAATCAGCGGTTGCTAAACTATTCGATCAGGAAATCCAAATGCACGGGTATGAGTTTTAAAGTCGTAATATCGATTGCTTAGGAATTATTGCCCGCAGGAAGTGCGGGTCAGGCATGTAAATACTATTTCTTCATTTAAGATACCGCTTACACTTATTAGTCCATCCTGGTTTATACTCACATTGAGATTACTGTAGCTGTTAGTTTCATTGCAATTGATCGTGCTGCAGTCCATAGCGCGGCAACCCTGAGCGCACTCAGGAAGTGTGTAGTCGGAAGCTAGGGCTATTTCATCCTCTAAAGTCTGACCCGGGGCTACTCGGCAGAGAAAAGGGTCACAAATATTTGCAAGCTCAATAGCCGGGCAATCGCTGTGAGCAAGGTCTTGGTCTGTTGCGCACCCTAGTTTAATTTGGTTCGGAATGGTATCTGAAGTAGCTGATCCCGTGATTTCGCTGTCGCAAGAACAAATAAGAAGTGCGGGAAACAATACTAAAAGGACTCCGTAATTCATGGAGCTATTATAATGAATAAATGAGCAAAAATCGAGTGCCAATATTTTATCAAAAGAAATGATTCTCATATGCCCTTTTCCATTACGTATCCGTTGATCAGAAGCGACTTCCAGAAATGGCGTATATTTCTAAAACCGGAGTCCTTAAGTAAAGAGATTGTTTCATCAAGTGTTATAAAGTTTAAGTTGCCCCTGACACGCTGGAGCATCTCTTCTACATCTTTTTTGTCTCTGGTTTGTAATTGAAACGATTTCCATGCATGCAAAAACTCTTCAAACTCCGGAGAGTTTTTCTCCCCGCCAACATCCGCGAGTATAAACTTTCCGCCGTCCTTTAGTCTTAAACACATTTCTTTAAGATATTCGCCTTTCTCTTCTTTAGGGATAAAGTGCATTACCAAAAGCGAAGTTGCTCCGTCAAACGATTCTTGCAATATGTCCTCGATCCCGCCGTGTATAAACTTTATTCTACTGCAAAGCCCGTTCTGCTCTATTTTAGAGGCTGCGGTTTTTACCATCTCTTCCGCTATATCAAAGCCGGTGATTTTCCATCCAGGATTCTCAACCGCATACTCTATTGATTCTTTCCCCGTGCCGGATCCTCCTACCAATATATAGGCTTTCTCAGGTAAAGCGCTCTTTAGAATATGATGGGATATATCATGAAGTGCTCTATAGCCCGGAATGATTTTCTCTATTTCATCGTCGTACACGGATGCTCTTTCATTAAATCTTTTCTCGGGATCGTATGGTTCCGTCATGTCTATATACTAATATGATTCGATGAAGTGGGGAAGGGGAGGGATTCATTTGGATTTTTGGCCGAGTGGTACAAAAAAGTGTCTGTTTTAAGAGAATATTTTATGCAGGTTTAAGTACATGCGGGGGTCTGATATAATATCCTCTACGATATACGCTTTAAGAGCGGCGTTATTCCGGAGCTTTTGAAAGGAGTGTTTCTAAGTGATGATGCGAGTCCTATTAAGGAGAGCCGAGTGAAATGAGTATTAATTATGAAAAGTGGGTAAAAACAGCTTTGGACGGAGAAAACTTTTCGCGCGTAGACGCGGTGACGATTCTGGAAGATAGCGGCGTTGATATTTTACACCTGGCGGCCGCCGCAGGCGAGGTACGCATGGCTTCTTTCGGCAAAAAAGTTATGATCCATCAAATTAACAATATTCAAAACGGCTTATGTCCTGAGGACTGTGGGTACTGCGGGCAGTCCAAAATCTCTCAGGCTCCGCTCAATAAATACGCGATGAAGGATGAGGATGAGATTGTTAGGGAAGCCCATGAAGCTAAATCCCGGGGCGTATACCGATATTGTATGGTTGCGAGTGGGCGCGGGCCCGGGGATAGGACGACAGAGAGGCTTGCAAAAGTCATTAGACGAATAAACAAAGAGGTGGGGATAAAAACGTGTCTCTCAGCGGGAATAGTCAGCGAAAGCCAGGCTAAAACGTTAAAAGAAGCGGGCCTGGACCGCTTGAATCACAATCTGAATACAAGTGAGGCGCATACTCCCAATGTAGTGAGCACCCACGGATATAGCGACAGATTGGAAACGCTCAGGGCTGCCAAGCAAGCAGGGCTAGATACTTGCAGCGGCATAATTGTCGGCATGGGCGAGTCCAATTCTGATATACTCGATGTCGCTTATAGCTTGCGTGATATGGAAGTCCCTTCGATACCGGTAAACTTTTTAATCCCTATACCCGGGAATCCTCTGTACGACTTTGACCAGCTTACGCCACAGCGCTGCCTGAGGATTCTTTGCGCCTTCAGGTTTATTAATCCGAAATCCGAAATCCGTATGGCGGGGGGCAGGGAAGGTCATTTGCGAGGGCTGCAGACGCTAGCGCTCTACCCCGCTAATTCTCTTTTTGTCGAGGGCTATCTGGTTACCAGAGGGGATAAGGCGGATAAAGTTTTCCAGATGATTTGCGATGCGGGATTTGAGCCTGAAAGCGATGATGGTTCAACCCCGGAGCTGAGTCCGCCGGGGAAATTCATGCTGGATGACAACCCTGATATAATGAATCCGAAAACAAGCGGGTAGCACCCGCAGGTATGCGAAAGCGGAGCTATTCAGGAGTGAGTTTTCTCAAACGATATGATTGAAGTACATTCGGGAAGTTTAGAAGAAAACACTTTTGTAAACTACCGACTTGAGCGGTTAGGGGCGGATTGGGTGCTTTTCATAACCGGAGGGGAACCCCATATCGGCTCTGTTGCATGTTCGGAAAAGGGCAGGGCGCCTGAGGAATTATGGCAGATAACACTCGGGCCGCACAAGGAAGAGGGGATCGTTAAGAACGCCGCGCTAAGGCTGAAAGATATTTTAACGGGAGAGATCCTTGTAGTCGGGGGAATCCACTATGAGAATCTTAATAGTGAGCAAATCAGACTAATTGAAAAAAACTGCGAGATTCTCTTAGAACGTTTAGAGTCTATTGTGATCAACGGTGATTGGGGAAATAGAGTTTCTTAGTCTGTACCTATGCCATCCGGCATATGAGGAGTGAAACCTGGCATATGAGGAATGAAACATTTTGTGACGTTGTGATTAGCGGTTCCGGTATCTTTACGCCTGGTGAGCACATCTCCAACAAAGAACTGGTAGAGTCGTTCAACCACTACGTCGGGCAATATAACCAAAAGCATTCAAAGGACATAACGACGGGGGAAACGGCTGCTCTTCAAGAGTCAAGCGTGGATTTTATTACCAGGGTTTCCGGAATCAAAAGCCGCTTCGTCGTAAATAAATCAGGCATTCTCGATCCGTCAATTATGTTTCCACAGATTAAGGAGTTCTCCGATGACGGTCGTTCCGTTCAGGGGCTAATGGGAGAGCGTGCGGCGCGCGAAGCCTTGCGGCAGGCATCTAAGGCGCCTGAGCGGGTAGATGCGGTTATCGTTGCTTGTACAGCAGTTCAAAACCTGTATCCGGCAATAGCGATTGAGATTCAGGGGGCGATAGGGGCAAAGGGATTTGCTTTTGACATGCAGGCTGCGTGTTCTTCAATGCTTTTTGGAGTCCAAATGGCTACAGATGCTATTTGCAGTGGAAGCGCAAACTGCGTGCTGGTAATTAGTCCAGAGATTTGCACGGCCCGTGTCTGCTATCAGGACAGAGACAGTCATTTTCTTTTCGGTGATGCCGCCGCCGCGCTGGTAATCGAGAAGAAGGAAAGCTGCCGGTCACGGTGCGCTTTTGAAATTCTGGGAACCAAACTGCATACTCAATTCTCTGATACTGTGCACAATCATTTCGGATTTCTAAATCCAGCCGCACCGGGGAATCACAAATTGGCGGATCGTTTGTTTGCGCAGAACGGGAAGAAGCTATTTAGAGATATAGTTCCTTTGGCCTCTGGGTATATTCGCGAACATCTGGACCATGCGGGAGTGACGGTTTCCGAGTTGAAACGTCTATGGTTACATCAGGCTAATTCGCGTATCAATCGATTGATTAGCAAAAGAGTTTTTGGCAGAAACGCAACCCCTAAAGAATCTCCACTTATAATGGACGAATTTGCCAATACCAGCTCGGCCGGCGCGGTCATCGCTTTTCACGAGCATAAGGATGATCTGGTGAAAGGAGATATCGGCGTCCTCTGCGTTTTTGGAGCGGGTTACTCAGTCGGCAGCGCCGTGCTCCGCAAATACACTTGATCCCTATGACGGATAACATCCGGCACGTAGCACGTGCAGGCATATAAGTTCTAACTTACGCCCGAGATCAATAAGACTTTAGAGCTGCCGCCGCATAGCTTCCTAGTTACAGAGAAATTGAAAAAGGCACACACGTGTCCCGGCCGCGGGTAGCACCCGCGGGCATACAATTTCTAACTTGCGCTCGAGATTAATGAGAGTATAGAGCTACCGCCGCATAGCATTGGAGTTACAGAGAAATTGAAAAATGGACACACGTGTCCCGCAGGCATGCGTAAGCGGAGCTATGCGGGAGTCTTGGATATCTGGTAAACTAATATTTCGAGAGAAGAAAGTGACAGATCTAAAAGACATAGAAAACAGGCGGGACATCGACAAGCTAATGTGGAGTTTTTATGAGCGGATGATGGTCGATCCTATCATTGGTTTTATCTTTACTCACTATGCCAAGCTTGATTTAAATGCTCATATCCCTGTAATTGCCGACTTCTGGGAGACAATATTATTTCAGAAACCGGTTTATAAAAGGGGTCCAAAGGCAATGGAAGTTCACTTTGATCTCAATAAGAAGGTTCGGCTTAGAAAGCAGCATTTCACCCGCTGGCTATATCTCTTTCATCAAACTATAGATGAGCACTACGCCGGAACCAAAGCCGGGCTTGCAAAAGAGCGCTCGGTCTCAATTGCAAAACTTATGCAGAACAGGATTGGCACTCTGCCCGACTGCGCAGAGATGTAAATACTTCACAAAGCACGATCACCTTCAGACTCTGTTCTCATTATCAGGGAGAGCTTTCTTAAGAATTGGGAGGCAAGTGGGGGGCGCTTGCAACTCAAGTTCAAGCGGATAACCGCCTTATCGTTGAATGTGGCATTCTCGGCACAATCCTACTTGCCGGACAATGTAGGTTTACAAACATAGAGTCTCAAGGTCTTCCAATATTGTCTATAGGTGAGCTATATTCTGATTAATTCTGTAACTATTGTTTAAGAACCTCTTTGGCTTTTAGAAAAAGGAATGAGAGGATAGCGCCGCCAATAAATCCGTCAACAAATCCCCATAGTGCCCACCCTATTACACCTCCATAGCTGTCTGGGAATATTAAATACGAATCCGCAGCAGAAGATAAAATAGAGCCATCAAGATTCAAAGGGATATGTGAAAATGCAGAAAAGGCAAGAAAAACAGGTCGTATAGCAAAGTCAAAGGACGTGATCTCAAAGTTATAGAGCATGCTGACTATAGCTAACAGCCCTGAGCATATTCCAAGCACTATCGCTGTTGCAATTGCGAATTTAATAGTTGTCGGAAACTTCCTGCCTTCGGAGATGATAGATAAGAAGTTGTAGAATATTGCTATAAAAAAACCGCTCACAAATCCATCTATAAAACCGGATATCAAGGCTATTATGGTATTTAATGCATTTACCGGCATACCAAACTGAGCGTAATACATTATCTGGGACAGATTGTCTTCCAAATTAAAAGAATGCAGGATTATCAGGGCAATCCCAGTGAGGAACCTGAAATCCAGCTCCACCCACGCTGTTGGGGCGCCGTTTAGAATAGATAATTCTATTAACAGTAGTGATGCCCCTGCCCAGAGAATGCCTGTATAAAGTCCGAATCTCATTGCGTTCATTGGCTATCCTAAATAAATGATATTGCGGATAGTATCCCCAATTGGTTGCGGGAATAAAAGTTTAAGGATGGTTTTGTTTTAGATATAAAGCTTATATATTGTCTTGAGCAAATATTAAGGGAAAAGGCTGATACAAACTTTGACGGGGATTAGTGGCCTCAAACCCAGAATTGTTTTTTTAGGATCAGAATATACAATGCCATTACAACAAGTCTGTACAAGTTCAGATACATATGAGACAGAGCTAAAGAGCAAAGAGGGGTAAACTACATAGCAAGGAGGTACCTCTCGATGAGTTTTTTTAGTATAGCCAAAGGATTCCATAAACTAACGAGCCACCCGCCACCCGAGCTTACCCAAAAAGAGCAGGACAGGCTAAGAGCAATAACGATA
>PVMS01170130.1_pt1 | contig 10657 bp, 6 predicted proteins | sample 1853461 | NCBI WGS metagenome assembly PVMS01 (sample SAMN08582032, study PRJNA380276) | Marine sediment metagenome, whole genome shotgun sequencing project. | isolation source: ocean sediment barecode stripped | collected 2017
GCTGTATGCCCCTCCATCCCGCATTGTCCCACTCTCCAGTTCACTCGACAACTAGCAACGAGCGCTGCAACCCGAAACATCAAGTCATTGTTGTGCCACCAACAAGTTGCGCACTTCTTGCCCGCCCATAACGGCACATATGCGACGCTGCGGGCAGTTCACATAGCCGGATATCGGTGCCAGATTCAGAACCTCGGGGAGTCGATTACTGGGTGACGAATCCGTACCGATAGACATGTGACACATCCCTCGAGCTTCTCGAACTCAGAGATGTCGACTTGCACTGGCCGGTATCCCATTTTGGCTAGGTGAGCGGCCGACTCTGGCGCAGCCGATGACATTAGCAACTGCTTCTCGCCGAGAAGCACGACGTGGGCACCTTCGGGTTCGGGCATTGCCATGAACCGGTCATAGGTGGCGACGTCGTCTACGTAGTCGGGGTAGCCGATGATGGTGCCATCCGGTAAGCCCGTCACTGCCGATTTGAGGTGGAGCACTCTTCGAACAGAAACCGGGCGGACGATCCAGCCACGAGGCGAGAGAATCGCATCGAGTTGGTTCACGGCTTGTGCCGTCGTCCTCTCGCCGATCCCAACAAACACGGTGCGATCCACCTTCAGCACGTCACCGCCATCGAGCGTGCCTGGAGCCTTGATCCAGTGAATGTCCAGACCGGCACGGCGTGCAGCCCCCTCAGCGCCAGCGGTTTCGGAGCGACGGGCCAACGCTCCTGGGCGTGCCACGACAGCGAGGTCATCGAAGACGACGATTGCGTCCTCGATGAACACAGCATCGGGACAATCATCCGCGGGATCAACCTCCGAGATGTTCCAGCCAGCGTCTCGCAGTGTCCCGACATACACCGACCACTGACTCAGAGCGAGGTCGACATCAATCGGCACCCGCTGATGGTGGGTCACAAGACCATCGGCAAGTAGAGGACCAGGACGACGTACAAGAGCTAGCTGCACAGACATAGACACCCCCGTTCTCCAGACTGCCGATTGCCCACTGTCCGCACGTGCTACCTCCCACAATGCCACCAACGATCATCCTATCAACCCGCCCATAACGGCACATATGCTCGCCCAATCGACCCTGCACATTGCCGGATGTGGGCCGGCCTTCGGGCTGTCTCCGATCATCTTGTCCAGCTACAACGACGATTGCAGAAACCCCCGACCAATATGGCCGGAGGGTTCTGCAAGGAGATCGACTTGACCGTTGACCCGACCGGCGGTGACAATCACCAACGCCTCTGAGTGGCAGTGCATTTGGGCATCGAAACGCCGGTGAGATTCGTGGCCCAGCTTTGTGTGTGTTGCGGCACGGTTCATCTCATCGTGATGGCCCCGGTATCGATGCCGATTCGATGCCGAATGGCACACACACCGGTGGTGAGCGGTGGTGACCGATGTGGAATTGAATCGGTGAAACCCCAGCGTCCCTTGGTATTACCGCAGGTCAGAGCGGTGCGGGATCGGCGCCATACCGGACTTTTGGTCCGAAGCGTGTGGGTTCGAATCCCACCGGGCCCACGGCAACACCCAAGGGGGAACGCCGCAGGCGTTCCCCCTTGGGTGTTAGTTTGCTCCGCTCGAGTTAGATATCAGCTTTGGAGCGCTCCTCCGCAGTGCGAGTCAATCGCCGCGCCATGAGCCGCCATATTGGCACGTGAAAAGGCAAGAGAACCCACCAGTACAAGCGGCCGACCAACCCACGCGGAACGAACCATGCGGTCTGGGTCAGTCGGGAGCCCCCTGCGATCGGTTCCACATGCCATTCCAGCCATGCGGTACCTGGAACCTTCATCTCAGCCTGCAGCAGCAGCCGACCAAGGTGGGGTTCAATCTCCGCTACGCGGAAGAAATCGAGCGACTCACCCGGTCGCAATTCCTCCGGATGTCGTCTTCCCCGCCGTAGGCCAACTCCGCCTATCAACTGATCGATCCATCCCCGTATGTTCCAAGCCCAGTTCATCGCGTAATAGCCCACGTCACCGCCGATGCGAGTGACAGCCCAGAACAGGGCCTCGGGGCGAGCAGAAGACTCGACGATTCGCCGGTCGGTCTGCATAAGAGCCCCGGACCAAACGGGATCACCCGGCAGTGGCGCTCCCGGGGCCGTCAGGGCATCAGACCATCTGGTCTCCACGGCAGAGTGAGAAACGGAGTGCAGAGCACGTTGCAGAGCCTCGCGGTAGGGAGAAAGGTCCCCGGGATCAAAGCCGGGCGGGGACGACCGACGAACCACTACATCGTTGCTCAGACTCTCGATCAGCGGTCGGACGACATCAACCGGCAAAGGCGTCACAAAACCAACCATGGGCGCAGATAGTCGGGTGCTGAAGATCGGGAGCGGTATCACTAGCCGCCGACGAAGCCCAGCCACTTCTGCATAGATTCGCATCATCTCCTCGTAGGTGAGAATGTCGGGTCCACCCACGTCGTAGATCGTGTGTCCCGAATCGTCGCCATCGATTACGGCGATAAGTATCTCCAGGACATTGCGCACCGCGATCGGCTGGCATTTCGTTTCGACCCAACGAGGCGTCATCATGATGGGAAGAACTTCGGTGAGATGCCGAATCATTTCAAACGACACCGAGCCCGATCCAATGATGACAGCCGCCCGGAGTTCGGTGACCGGCGTCCTGCCCATCGCAAGGATGCGACCTACCTCCTGGCGGCTTGCCAAGTGGTCGGAAAGAACTTCGTCTTCGCTGCCGAGACCTCCAAGGTAAACGATTCGGCGCAGCCCAACTCGATCTGCCGCATCCCGGAAGTTGGCTGCCCCTCGGCGACCCTGTTCAACGAAACGCTTCGGCGATTCCTTCATCGCATGGACCAGGAAGTAGGCGGCATCGCAACCCGTAATGGCACCGTCCAGGCTGTCAGCGTCGAGCACATCGGCCTCTACAACTTCGACTTGATCTCTCCACGGATCAAGCGTCAGCAGTTCCGGATGGCGCGACATGCAAACGACCTCATGCCCCTGTTCCAGCAGCCGAGGAACCAATCGACCGCCGATGTAACCGGTAGCGCCTGTGACGAGAATCCTCATGCAGCGAACCTAGCGGACGCTGAGCATGGGCGAGTCGTGCCCCGAGCATTCTGTGGGCTGTCTGCGGCACATACCGGCATGTGAACCGTGGGTTCGCGGTTCTCGGTAGCCTGCGGGCATGGATCAGACACGCTTTGCGGCGCGGCGCGCCGCGTTCATGGAACAGCTCGGCGACACGATCGCCGTCATCCCTGCGGGCAAGATGCAGGTTCGTAACGACGACGTTGAGCATGCGTTCAGACAGAACTCAGACTTCTTCTTCCTGACCGGTTTTAGCGAGCCGGACTCAATCGCCGTATTCGACCCCGCGCACGAGACTGAGCAGTACACACTCTTCGTTCGTCCTCGCGACCAGGAACTGGAAGCGTGGAACGGTCTCCGGGCAGGAACAACGGGTGCCACAGAACGCTTCGGGGCCGACGCCGCCCATACGCTCGACGAGTTCGATCTCTGGTTGAAGAACCGACTGATCGGTCGTACCGAGGTGGGCTACCCACTCGGCGGCAACGCCAACGACCGGGTATTGGGCGCAATCGCCGCCGCACAAGAACAGGCACGCAGGGCAGGGGTCGTGGCTCCGAATGTCGTTACAGATCCTGCGGCGATCCTCCACGAAATGCGACTGATCAAGTCTCCTGAGGAGGCAGATGCTCTCCGAAGGGCGTGCCACATCAGTGCAGTCGCCCACACCGAGGCGATGCGATTCACCGGGCCGGGGATGAACGAGCGCCAGGTACAGGCTGCTACCGAGTACGTATTCATGGCCATGGGATCCGAACGAATAGGGTACGGGAGCATCCTTGCTGGAGGCGCAAACGCCACGATCCTCCACTACGTCGAGAACGATCAAATCCTCAACGACGGTGATCTTCTTCTCGTCGATGCCGGGGCCGAGTACCGGCATCTCACGGCTGACATCACACGCACGTTCCCTGTCAACGGCAGCTTCTCTGCTCCCCAACGAGCCGTGTACGAACTCGTGCTCGATGCCGAACGGCAAGTCATCGAGATGTGCGCGCCCGGTCTCCCCTACTCGGACATGCACGAACGAGCCGTCGAGATTCTCTCCCACGGGCTCGTCGACATCGGTCTCCTTCCAGGGACAGGCGAAGAAGCGATCGCAAAGGGTTGGTACCGCCAGTTCTTCTTCCACGGAACAGGCCACTGGCTCGGCATCGATGTTCATGATGCAGGGGCCTACAAGGTGAACGGCGTAGGACGGCCGCTCGAAGCCGGGATGGCGTTCACTGTTGAGCCAGGCATCTACGTAGCGCCGCACAAGGACTCCGTGTCCCTGTCACAGGCCGGATATGACCCTCTCGAGGCGGCACGACTGACCTACGAGCTCGGTGCAGAAGCGGCGAAGTCCGAGTTTGCTCGCCGGACTGAAGAGGCTGGATCAACCGACTTCGAGGTACCTGCGGAATTCCTCGGAATCGGCGTGCGCATCGAAGACGACATCATCATCACCGCGGACGGCCACGAGAATATGAGCGCCGGCACACCTGTCGATCCCAACGAGATCGAGTCGGTATGTCAAGAAGAGTCCGAGCTGCCGCTGTTCGACCCAGGTCAAAACGCGTAGATCGAATCGTCTGAATCAAGTCACGCAGGTCGCGAACATCTAGTTGTCGGCGGTCATCTGCTTGCGAAGGTCAGCGATCGTGCTCGATGCGGATCCGGGCTCGATTCCCAGTCGTGGGAGCTTGGCCGAGTTTCGGGAGTAGCGGCTCTCCACAGGGTCTTTCTCCACCTCGTCGTCAACGTCGTCATCGGATGTGTCCCGCTGCGGTGCGGGCACTGAAGGCGAGTAGTCTGGCACCGCGTCATAACTCGATGATGAGGCTGGCTCGGCATGAGCCAACTCGTCGCCTTGTTCCGTGGCCTGCTGATCCTTGAGGGAGCGAGCCTCCTCAAGCGCGTGCTTCGCCTCACTCCGAATGGCGTCGAGCGAGTCATCATTCACGCCGGGGACAGAGTCGGTCGCAGCGACACGATCCGCCAACGACAGGCCCTCTTCATAGTCAGGCTCGGTGACTGGGACGTGTCCCACGATGGGCTCTGCTGGAGCCGTGACGCTCGCTGCCGTGTCGGCTGCATCAGCCTCCGCCGATGCGAGAGCGTCCTGGAGCCGCTGGTTCTCGGAGCGCAACTCGGCTGCGGCCGTCAACTCAGCCTCAAGCTGGTCAACCCGATTGTGCGCGGTCGACACTGCTTCCTCGGATTCGCTCCGAAGTTGCTCAAGCTGGCCTTCGAGTGTTTCCACGAGCGCCACCTGGGCTTCGAGCGCCTCATCCGTCTCGCGTGGGCGTGACTGATCGGTATCAGCCTCGCTACGGAGCTTGTCGTTCTCGACACGGAGTTCCTCAGCATCAGCCAGCCCTGACTCAAGTTCCTCAATCCTGCTCTCAAACACCCCGACAACCTCATTGGCCGTTCTTGTGTCGACCTCAGCCCCGGCGCGCAATTCCTGCATCTGCGCCTCAAGAGCCTCAACCGTCTCATCAGCCCCCGGGGCGTTCTCCTCAATCTCGCCACGAAGCCGCTCGTTCTCAGTGCGGAGCTCTTCAGCATTGGCCAGATCTGATTCGAGACCGTCGATTCTGCTCTCAAGCACCACGACAGCTTCGTTGGCGGTCGAATTGTCAGCCTCAGCCTCGGAAAGCAGATTCTGGATCTGCTCCTCAAGCTCCCCCACGAATTTCACCTGCGCCTCAAGAGCCTCAACCGTCTCATCAGCCCCAGCGGCATTCTCCTCAACCTCGCCACGAAGCCGCTCATTATCAGCACGCAACTCCTCGACGGCCCCCATCTCGGCCTCCAGCTCTTCGACTCTTGCCACAGACGCGGCGACCTCGCCCTCGGCTTTCGCCCTGAGACCCGCGGCCTCCTGCTGTGCGAGCTCGACCATACCGAAGGCAGTCTCCTCCGCATCGGCGAGCTCGTCTGCCTGCTCTTTCGCTGAGTCGAGGATCGAGCGGGCCTGATCCTGGATAGACGCCGACTCGATACGGATCAACTCTGCTGAGTCACGGGCAGCCTCGAGATGCTTGTCCGCCTCATCGCGAGTCGCAATCGCTGCTGACGATCTGAGTTCAGCTTCCTCGCGCTCGGCGGCGAGTTCGTCGCGGATCTCGTCCGCCTCGAAGGTCGCCGTCTCGAGAATGATCTTCGCCTTGTGCTTGGCATCGGTGACTTCTTCGATCTGCTCACGAGCCGCGGCAGCTTGCTCCCGCATGCGGGCAACATCTGCCATTGCCGCCGCTCGCATCTCGGACGTCTCGCTCCGGATTGCCTCAAGCTCCTTCTGAGCGGTTTTCGTTTGATCCTTGAGCTCATCGCGCTTCCGATTGATGTCCTCGGCGGCTGCAGTGGCCTCCAGTCGGGCCCTCTGTGACTCCTCGGTGAGATCCGCAGCGATCTGCTCGGCTTGGACGAGTTCGGCGTTCGCCCGCTCCAACTTCTTTGCGGCAGCCTTGGACTGTTCGTCCGCCTGCTCCAGCTTGGCCTCTGCCTCCGCAACGATCGCGTTCCGGGCTTCGAGACGCTGGTCAGCAAGGGCGAGCTTCGAATCCGCTTCGTCTCGAACCGAGAGAACTTCCTCACGCTCAGCTGCAACGTGTGCGTGGCGGTCAGCCTCCGCTCGTGCAATGGCCTTCTTGGCTGCAACGACCTTCAGCTGATACTCCGACACCGTTTCGGTCGCCTGGAGCTCAGCTCCGGCGATCAACGCTTCGGCATCACTGGTCGCCGAAGCCACTAGCTGCTCGGCTTCAGCGCGGGCTGTGGCGGCGACCTCTGTGCTCTCCCGTTCGGCATCCGTCCGCAGTTGATCTGCATCATCTCTCGCGGACGTGCGAAGTTCGTCAATCTCTCGTCTCGCAGCGTCAGATGCTTCGCGAACGGAACGTTCTACCGTCGCCCGAAGATCCTCGGCCTCCTTGACGAGATGGTCGGCAGTCGCTCGCAGGTCGGCAGTTTCATGCATTGCAGCGGACTTCTGCTCATCGATATCGAGTGCCGCGGCTGCCTTCATCGCTTCGATCTCTGAAGCTGCAGCGACGGTGATCTCGGCCGCGGATCGCTCGGCAGCCGCCCTGATCTTGTGTGCCTCACCCTGGAGCCGCTGCGCTTCCTCTTCCGCTGCGGCGCGGAAGCCGTTCGCGTCTACTTCTGTTTGGGTGCGATAGGCCTTTGCATCGTCGACCAATTGTTTGGCGGTGTGTTCTGCCGCGCTGCGGCTCTGTTCTGCCTCGTGGTCCGCCTGGACGCGAAGGGATGCGGCTTCTTCACGTTTGAGATTGGCCTCGTCGCGGAACTCTTGAGCCTCGTCCCTCAGTGCCTCTGCACCGTCTTGGGCAGTCTTGAGCGTCTCGGCCGCGGTCTGCTCGGACTGTCTGGCCATCGCCTTGAGGTTCTCAAGCTCGGCTTCGCGCAGAACGATCTCCGCCAAGCGTGTCTCTGCTGCTTGCTCAGCCTCATCCAACAGACTCAGCGCCTGCTTCTTGACTTCTTCGGCATCCGATCGGGCCTTGTCCCGCAGTTCCTCGGCTTCACCGACGCGGGCATCCGCCTCGGTTTGTGCCTTGGTCGTTGCTTCCTCCATCTGGGCTTGTGCCTCGGATACGAGATACTCGATCCGCTTCGTTGCCTGATCATCCGCGCTCTGAATGGACCGTTCCGAAGCCTGCTCGGCCATAAGCAGCATCTCCTGGATGCGTTCTTCGGCCTCGCCGATCGAGCGCTGAGCATCGCCCTGGGCCACCTCAACCTCGAGCTGGGCAGAGGCAACGAGTGCCTCTGCTTCAGTCCTGATCTTGTCTGCTGCAGCCTCAGCGTCAGCGATGATCTCCATCGACTGCTCCTCAACGCGGCGCAACGTCCCGACCGGGTCTATCTCGACACCGCCATCGGATTCCGTGATTTGGGTTTCAGCAATGAGCGCTTCGATCTCAACACGAACCTTGTCGCGTTCATCGGTGAGTTCATTGAGGCGCCTCTCAGCGGTTTCTGCATCGGACCGCATCTGGGCCGCCTCGCGCTGTGCATCTTCGACGATCTGCGCGGCCTCTTGCTCTGCGGCGTCAAGGTCGGCCGGGATGTCTCCCTCGGCGACTCCAACGCCGTCGAGGATTTCGTCTGCTCTGGTCTGCGCCCCGGACTCGATCTCCGCCGCTTGCTTGCGGGCACGATCGAGGATTCTGTCCTTTGACTGGAGCACTGCAGCAATTGCCGCGTCCACAGACTGGCCCTCGGCCTCTTTGTTCCTCTGCGCTTCGAATTCTGCCTGCTGGAGTCGGAGTTTGGCTTCGTGGGCCCACTCTTCGAGTTCACGGAAATTGGTTTCCAATTCGCCAAGGAACAGGCGCACCTCGCGCTTGTCATATCCCTTGCGGGAGGTCGCGAACTCGCGTTCGTCGATTGAGATCGGGAGGTCAGGATTAGTCGTGGTCAATGCAGTCCGTTTCTGTTCTCCTCTAGGTGTCGGCCACCAAACGGCAGGCCTTTACAGGTTTGGTGTCTAGTTACGGGGAACGGTTCGCGTTCCCTGCGATACGTGGGACATCTCCGACCGGGGCGGGCACTTCAGGCCCCTGCCATGGAGATGCGAAACAACGGTCCCGAACAGTCACAGACGGGGTTGCGGAAGGTTCCCCGGAGATTGCGAAGCAAACTCCCACGGAACCCCTCGGGGGTTGCCCTACATAGAGGATTCGAGCCAGGAGGCGAGTGCCTGCCCTACTTCGTTGGCCGTCGCGAGCAGGGAGGATTCGGCTGTCAGCCAAGCACCATCCGACGGATAGTCAGTGGTGAGGTCGACGTACACCTTCAGCTTCGGTTCGGTGCCTGACGGTCGTGCGAGCACACGACCCGTCACTCCAAGATCGAGCTCGATGAGATTCGTGGCGCCTAGGTAGTTCGGTCGTGATTCGGCCCCAACGGAGTAGTCAGTCACCCCGGCAACCTCGATACCGGCGAGCGAAGCTGGCGGGTCGGTGCGTAGTCGGGTCATTGCGGTCGAAATGTCGTCTGAACCAGATGCGGTGTCCCTTCGGATCGAGACCTGTGTCGACACCCACACTCCGTAACGCTCATACAAGTCGCCAAGGCGGTCGAGCACTATTTGGTCATCTCCTGCGGCCTCTGCCGCAAGAATCGCGAACGCGACGGCAGCAGAGATCCCGTCCTTGTCCCGCACAGTGGTCCCGATGGAGTACCCAAGCGCCTCTTCGAAGCCAAGGATCAACCCACCGAAGCCTTCGGCATCAAGCTCGAGCGCCGCATTCCAGATCCATTTGAAGCCCGTGAGCGACTGACGCCATTCAATGCCGTGGGCCTCAGCGATCGCTCCAAGCATCGGGGACGAGACGATCGAATTGATCGCAGTTCCTTGTGAATCCTCGCCATGGCGCAGCAGAAACTCGGCGAGGAGGCATCCGATCTGGTTCCCCGAGAGTGGTCGCCACAGCCCCCCGGGCGATGGCACGGACACCGCAAGCCGATCGGTGTCGGGATCGTTCGCGAGCACGATGTCTGCATCCAGAGCCTCAGCCAGCTCATGGGAGAGATCCAGCGCCCCTGGTTCCTCTGGGTTGGGAAACGAAACCGTTGGGAAGGTGCCGTCTGGGGCGAACTGCCTCGCCACCGGATGAACCTGTTTGAATCCGAATCGGCGTAGCGCCTCGGTGACCGACTTGCCACCGACGCCATGCATTGCTGTGTAGACGATTGAAATGCTTCTGTCGCCAGTGACCGCTGGAAGTGTTGCGGCGACCGACCGCAAGTAGTCGTCGAAGAGGTCAGGGCCAACGGCCGCCACAGTCGGATCTCCGTAGGGAGCAGCGGACCTGGGAACCTGGTTCGCCGGGCCAACCTCTGCGATCTTCTGGGCAATGTCTGCATCCATCGGTGGCACGATCTGGGCACCATTCGCTGCGTACACCTTGTAGCCATTGTCTGCGGGTGGATTGTGCGAAGCTGTGACGACGATCGAGGCGCATGCCTGCATGGAGAGTCCTGCATACGCGACGAGAGGCGTAGGTGTTGGCTCGCGAAAGTATCGAACAGAAAATCCCGCGGCGCTGAGTACACCAATGGCGTCCTCCTGGAACGCCTCAGAAGACGGACGGGCGTCCCTGCCGATCACGACCAGCCGGTCCTCCTGTGGCGTGCTGTCAAGCAGATACGACGCAAGGCCCGCCGTGGCGCGGATCACAGTGGCTCGGTTCATACGGTTGGAACCGCCCTCGACAACTCCCCGGAGTCCCGCGGTTCCGAACTCAAGCGCTCCACTCATTCGGTCCTCGAGTTCACTGATCGAATCAGTATCGATGAGACGCTGCAACTCAGCTCGCGTTGCGGGGTCGGGGTCCCCCTCGATCCATGCCTGCGTCAGCTCGATGATGTCGCTCATGACGTCAGGCTACCGAAACGGTGGTCCCTCCACAGCGCCTACGCTTCGGAGTCATGACGACACGCCTTGGACCCGCATATCGTGCCGAATCCCTGACTTCCCTGGCTGTCGGGGCTTTCGCTCTCGGCGCCATCGGTGCGGGAATCACATGGGTTGGCTGCGCACTCGATGCCGCGTGGA
>PVMS01055041.1_pt1 | contig 10654 bp, 9 predicted proteins | sample 1853461 | NCBI WGS metagenome assembly PVMS01 (sample SAMN08582032, study PRJNA380276) | Marine sediment metagenome, whole genome shotgun sequencing project. | isolation source: ocean sediment barecode stripped | collected 2017
AATTCGGTTTATGAAGGCAGCAAAGCTATCTCTTCATATCGTATGGCCGACCTGCCCGAATTCGATCTGAGCCGCACAGGCAAACAGACAGTGAATGGTTTCATTGTCGAAGTTGTCGATCCGGTCGCCGATTACGTGACCATCATGGAACAGCTTTTCGATTTCGATCTGATGGCGCAATTTATTACCGACGGTGGAAAAGTCGTCTTCGATGCACTGCACGGCGTCACCGGACCCTATGCCCACAGAATTCTGCAGGATCTTCTGGGCGCATCACCCGACTCGATTCTGCACGGAAACCCCCTGCCCGATTTCGGCGGACTGCATCCCGACCCGAATCCTGTCGACGCTGAACACCTGACCAGCCTGGCATTCTCTGACCACGCCCCCGACCTGCTAGCCGCATCAGATGCCGATGGAGACCGGAACATGATTCTCGGTCCCGGCCTGCTCGTCTCCCCTGGTGACAGCGTCGCCATAATGCTGGCAAACGCGGACCGAATCCCCGGATACGCTGATGGCGTGCCCGGGGTCGCACGATCCATGCCAACGAGTCGCGCTCTGGACAAGGTGGCCGCCTCGCTGAATATCCCCTGTTTCGAGACCCCCACGGGATGGCGATTTTTCTGCACCCTGCTGGAGGCAGGCCAGATTGGTCTGTGCGGAGAGGAAAGCTTCGGCACGGGTTCCTCGCATGCACGCGAGAAAGACGGGCTTTGGGCAGTATTGTTCTGGCTAAACCTGTTAGCCAGCCTGCGCAAGCCTCTGCCCGAAATCGTCATGGACCACTGGCGCGAATTCGGTCGGCACTACTACCAGCGCGAAGATTATTTTATTGCAGACAGCGACGGCGCAAACGACCTGGTCACAAACCTGCGTGGAAAAATTACCGGACTGATCGGCTCGATTCAGGACGGACGCCGTATCGAGGCAGCCGATGATTTCCGCTATGTTGACCCGGTCGATCACAGTGTATCGGACCACCAGGGAATCCGGATCAACCTTGATAACGGCGGGCGAATCATTTTCCGGCTGTCCGGAACCGGCACAACCGGCGCCACGTTACGGGTTTACCTGGAACAGTATGTTGACGACGGTCAGAAACTGAATGATCCGGCCGCCACCATTTTAGAGCCGCTGGGCCGGCTCGCTGCAAATATCGCGGACATCAAGCGCTTCGGGGGACCCGCAACGCCGACAGCAGTCGTATAAATTCAGTCAGGGACGGACGCGCCGCTCGACACCGGTATTATCCAGAATCGTACTGGAAATTTCCTCGATAGACGATTCGGTCGTATCAATGTAAGCGATATGGTAACGACTGAATATCGCTTCTACAGCACGGAGTTCGTACCTGACTTGTTGCGGCGTTGAATATCGGCCGGTCGGGCGTCTTTCTTTACGAATCTGCTGAAGGCGCTCCGGGGAAATCGTCAGACCAAACAGTTTATCCCGATAAGACTCAAGCACCTCCGGTAATTTTCCTGATTCCAGTTCGTCATCGGCCAGCGGATAATTAGCCGCATAGACGCCATAGGTCAAAGCCAGGTATAAACAGGTCGGCGTTTTGCCGACACGCGATACTCCGATCAATATGACATCAGCTCCGGAATAATCAGAGGTTCGCACGCCATCGTCATAGTTGAGTGCAAAATTGGTGGCATCAATGCGCTTATCGTAGGCGCCCACATCTGCCATGCCGTGCGTACGCCCCACCATGTGCGTTGACTTGCTGCGGAACTCGCGCTCTAGCGGTCCGATAAACGCCTCGAAGAAATCGACAAATAGCCCGGAAGCCAGAATAAAGCGCTCGCGAAGATCTTCATGCACAAGGGTGCTGAAAATAATTGGCCTGATGCCGGACTCCTCGGCAACGGCATTAATTCTTGTGACGGCCTGGTCTGCCTTGTCAACAGTATCGATAAATGGCAGAGTCACTTGGTCAAATTCCTGTCCTTCAAACTGTGTGAGCAGACTGTGCCCAAGCATCTCGGCAGTAACGCCGGTCTGATCCGAAACAAAATAGATGATACGACGGGCCATATTTAAACCATGTGCAACAATACCTGAGCATACGATTTTCTACTTCTACGGAAATAACAGCAAGGGAGACCGGATTGGAAGATTATGTAGCCTCGCTTTCTGAGCTGGGAATGGATGACGTAGACGTCGTCGGGGGCAAAAATGCCTCTCTCGGCGAGATGATCGGCAATCTTGCGCAACTCGGAATACGAGTTCCCGGCGGATTTGCGACGACGGCCCAGGCCTATCGCGACTTTCTCAATGAGAACGGCCTGGCCGACCAGATCAACGAGGCGCTGGCCGCGCTTGATGTCGATGATGTTGATGAACTGGCCAAGACCGGTGCCCGAATCCGGCAATGGATCAGAGAAGCTCCCCTGCCCGATCGTCTGCATACCGAGATCGCAGCCGCCTGGCAGAAAATGGAAGCCGATCATGGGACAGAATTATCCGTCGCCGTCCGGTCATCGGCCACGGCAGAGGACCTGCCCGAAGCATCCTTTGCGGGACAACAGGAAACCTTTCTGAATGTACGCGGGTTTGACCGACTCATGCAGGCGATACACGATGTTTACGCATCGCTGTACAACGACCGCGCCATTTCGTACCGCGTCCACCAGGACTTTGACCACAGTCAGGTCGCCCTGTCTGTCGGCATTCAGCAGATGGTCCGCAGCGATCTGGCCAGCAGTGGCGTCATGTTTACGCTGGATACGGAATCCGGCTTCCGCGACATGGTATTTATCACCGCGTCATATGGCTTGGGCGAAATGGTAGTTCAAGGCGCCGTAAATCCGGACGAAATTTATGTCTACAAGCCTGCCCTGCGTGCAAACAGGCGCGCTATTTTGCGCAAGAGACTTGGCTCCAAGGCCATCAAAATGGTGTACAACGATGACAATGAATCGGGTCCGTCCGTCAAGACCGTCGATGTAGATCCCGAGGACTCACTGGCCTACACACTCACCGATGAGGATGCCGAGACACTCGCCCGCTACGCTTTGATCGTCGAGGATCACTATGGGCTCCCGATGGATATCGAGTGGGGAAAGGACGGCCTGGATGGCCACCTTTACCTTCTCCAGGCACGCCCGGAAACCGTCAAAAGCAGGAGTACGGGCGTTATAGAAAGGTTCAGACTCAAGGGCCGTTCACGCGTGATTACCCAGGGCCGAAGCATCGGCAACCGTATTGGCGCCGGCAAAGCCAAAATCATCGACAGCGTGAAGGAAATGAGCCGCATTCAGGCGGGTGACGTGCTGGTCACGGATATGACCGACCCTGACTGGGAACCCGTCATGAAACGTGCTGCTGCGATCGTTACAAATCGCGGCGGCCGCACCTGCCATGCGGCCATCATCGCGCGTGAGCTGGGCATCCCGGCCGTAGTCGGTTGCGGCGATGCAACCGATGCAATACGCGATGGTATCGATGTCACCGTGTCCTGCGCGGAAGGCGATGAAGCATTCGTCTACAAGGACCGTCTCGATTATGAAGAAACCTCCATAGAGATTGATCGGCTCCCGGACTTGCCCGTAAAAATAATGATGAATGTCGGCAACCCGGACCGTGCATTTGATTTCGCAAACATACCCAATCACGGCGTCGGCCTGGCACGCCTTGAATTTATCGTCAATCGCATGATTGGAGTTCATCCGAAAGCTCTGCTCGAATTCGACACGCTCAGAGCAGATGTCAAAGACGTGATTCGTGAACAGATGGCCGGGTACGATGATCCGCGGGAATTTTTCGTATCAAATTTGAGCGAAGGCATTTCGTGTATCGCTGCAGCCTTTGCCCCGAACCCTGTCATTGTCCGGCTTTCTGACTTCAAGTCGAACGAATATGCCCATTTGATCGGCGGCGAGCAATACGAACCAGAAGAAGAAAACCCGATGCTTGGATTCCGCGGCGCTTCGCGCTACCTCTCGAAAAGTTTCCAGCCGTGCTTTGAAATGGAATGCGACGCATTAAAGCGTGTCCGAAATGAAATGGGACTGACGAATGTTCAAATTATGGTGCCGTTTGTAAGAACCGTGAATGAAGCCAAAGCAGTGATCGACCTGCTGGACAGCTATGGCCTCAAGCGCGGTGATAATGACCTGCAGCTCATCATGATGTGCGAGATACCCACTAACGCACTGCTCGCCGAGCAATATCTGGAGCACTTCGACGGCATGTCCATCGGCTCCAACGACATGACACAACTTACCCTGGGCCTGGATCGCGATTCCGGACTGCTCGCCGAGCTGTTCGATGAACGCGATGATGCCGTCAAGATGTTGCTGAAAATGGCAATTGATGCCTGCCACAAGCACGGAAAATATATCGGTATCTGCGGTCAGGGTCCGTCAGATCACCCCGACTTCGCCCGCTGGCTGCTCGAACAGGGCATTGACAGCCTGTCTCTTAATCCGGATACCGTCGTGGAAACATGGGTTTCACTGGGTGGCGAAAGCGTCTGACAGCTCGCCGGTCCTGCGTAAACTAAATACGAAAATTAAAAATCGCTCCAACTGGACTTTCGGCGCCAGCGAATACGCGGCAGAATCAGGCCCAACACGATTCCAAGCACCATCACGACCGCGCCGATGATGAACCATTCACGATTGGAACGGCTGGACAGACGGCGATTCTCAGTTTCCAGTTCGGCGAGCACCCGTTCGCTTTCCAACAGGCTCTGGCGGAACTTCTTGTTCTGAGCGTCGATCTGAATGGTATCTGACGACAAGCGTCGAACGTTCTCAAGTTCACCTTGCAGACTCTGCCCCGAATTTTCCAGTCCCTCGATCTGGCGCTTGAGCGCATCACGCTCCTGACTGAGCTCGCGGGTCTTTTTCTCAAGCGCCTTGCGACGCTCATCACTTGATTTTAATCTGGACTGCACATCCGGCAATGCCACCCGGGCCGGCGGATTTCTAAGCAGATAGCGGGTCAATACCCACCCTTCGGTGCCGCCCCGGGTACGCACGCGTGAATAGCCGGCAGCCTTGTCAGCTTCCAGCACCTCAAGCTTTGTTCCGCTGGCCAACATACGTTTGATTGTGGCGCGCTTGTTTTTGGCCGTGCGCATTGTGACTTCGAAACTGTCCGTGATCCAGCGCTGTGATTCCTGCGAGACGGCCACACCACTGCAGACAAGCATGATAACGATGGCCAGCGGCCACGAAATACGGACTACAGGCCCTACGCAATCCTGCCGGCTAATAGCCGGCAGTCGCTTGAAAAAACGGTGAACTGGTTTAGGCAAAACGACCAGGCTCTTACTTCCTCGGGGTGAAAGACTCTAACACAAAAGCTGCTTTATCAGCCCGGACCCGCCCCTGACTGCGCAGGCCGCAGAAAATGATCGCGATAATGACGCAGCTCCGCGATCGAATCGCGGATATCAGCCAACGCCAGATGTTCTGAGTTTTTCTGAATACCCTCAAGAATTTGCGGCGCCCATAGCGCTGCCAGAATCTTCAGTGAACTGACATCCAGATTACGGTAATGAAAATGCGCTTCAAGAGCAGGCATTTCCCTGGCAAGAAACCGGCGATCCTGACAAATACTATTGCCACACATCGGAGAAACGCCGGACGACACATGCTGCTGCAAAAATTCAATAGTCCGGCGCTCTGCTTCACCGGCCATGATCTGACTTACCTTGACGCGTTCAACGAGCCCCGAGCGCCCATGCTGACGAGTATTCCACTCATCCATCGAATCGAGTAGATGATCGGGCTGATGAATAGCAAAAACCGGCCCCTCAGCGATGACCTCGAGCTCACCGTCCGTCACGATCGTGGCGATTTCAATGATAGAATCCCGCTGGGAATCAAGCCCGGTCATTTCCAGATCGATCCAGATTAAACGGGCAGATTGGCTACTCATAAATGAGCCCCCCTTCTTGATATAAGTTGGATATAGGTTGGATTCAGGTTTAATTCTAGCAAACAGTCATTTACCTTTGATCCCTGCACAGATTTTTAATGACTCGCCATGGCAAATCCAAAGAGATCGACCGCGTGACCGCTGACCGCACCGAGATACCAGCCCTGGTAGTGGCCGCTTATGGCCAGCGCGGCAAACTGGAGACTGCCGACGGCGACCGAATTCCGTTCCAGATCAAAGGAAGAAATCTGCGAACAGTCTGTGGTGACCGCGTTAACTGGTCACGGCAGGCACCTGATCAACCGGTAATAGTTTCTGATTTCATTAGCAGAAACAATGCGTTGGAAAGGTACGCGCCGGGTCGCGGTCAGGTGGAAATTCTCGCTGCCAATCTGGACCTTATACTGGTTGTCCTCGCTGCCGTACCGGAACCGGATTGGTATCTGATCGACCGGTATCTGTGTGCGGCACAAATCATGGGGTGTGCAGCAGGACTGATATTTAACAAGACCGATCTCGCTCCGGAACCCGCCTCGTCCCGAATCTACCGTGACCTGGGCTATCCCTTTATCAACACGGCAGCAAGCCAGTCATCCGGACTGGAGCCGTTACGCGACTTGCTCAAGAATACGACTGCGATTTTTGTTGGCCAATCAGGTGTCGGAAAATCATCATTGCTCAATATCCTGGCGCCGGGAACTGCAGCCGCGGTCGGCGAACTGTCTGCATCTACGGACGAAGGCAAGCACACGACAACTGCTTCAGTCATGCACTCGATCAAATCCGGAGGCCGACTGATCGATACGCCGGGTGTACGGGAATTTATCCCTGCGATACGTGACGCGCGATCGGTACAGACGGGTTTTCGTGAAATTGTCGCCCGTGCCGACGATTGCCGGTTTGCGGACTGCCAGCATTTGCGCGAACCCGACTGCGCCGTAAAGCAGGCGGTGCAAGACGATAAAATCAACGCACTGCGATACGAAAGCTACCGGCGACTGCTCAGAAATGTAATCGCCGAATCCGGCACTTGAAAAATAGCTTTTTGCGATAGCTGCTTTATGCCTGGCATTCGGCCGCAGCGTCATGCTATGCCTCGCCACATCAATCTGACTCCAGCTCAATCCGTGCCGAAAGCGCGCGGGACAGCGTGCTGCTATCGACAAATTCAAGTTCGCCCCCCATCGGCACACCATGCGCAATTCGTGTTGCACGAATGTCGTGGCGGGCCGCCAACCCCGCCAGGTAGGTTGCCGTCGCCTCCCCTTCCACCGTTGCACTGGTGGCCAGGATCAGTTCATGAATAGATTCATCGGACAATCGCTGCTCAAGACGATCAGCCCCCAATGCATCGGGTCCAATACCGTCCAGCGGAGACAAACGACCCATAAGCACAAAATATCGCCCCCGGTAACTGGCGGAATCTTCGATGGCGATCACGTCCGATGGTGACTCAACCACGCAAAGCTGCGACTTATCTCTTTTCTCATCCTGACAGATGGGACACAAAGAGGACTCAGCGAACATGCGGCATTGGTCGCACAAACCAATATCATCCAGCGCAGCCTGCAGCGCATCAACCAGAGTCTGCGCCCCGTGTCTGCCTTTATCCAGAAGATGGAAAGCGATCCTCTGTGCGGATTTTGGACCCACACCAGGCAAACAGCGCAAGGCTGTCAGAAGTTGCTCGAGCCTGGGCGAAAATCTCATCGAAAGACTGACACCGGAATCTAAAACGGCAATTTAAGGCCGGCGGGTAACCCAAGTGTGGAGCCCATGCCGGACATTTTATCCTGAACAGTGCTCTCGACCTTGCGCAGACCATCATTGAACGCCGCAACAATAATATCCTCCAGCATATCCCGGTCTTCACCCAAAAGAGTATCGTCGATAATGATATTCCGCACCTCATGACGACAGGTCATCGTCAGGCGTACCAGCCCGCCACCAGCCTCTCCTGTTACCTCGAGATTCGCCAGCATTTCCTGAGCCTTTTGCATCTCGGTCTGCATTTTTTGCGCCTGCTTCATGAGCTGGCCAAGATCCGCTTTCATGTTGGTCGTCCTTCCTGATCAAACTGCCTTATTTGCCGCCGATTGACACGCCGTTCACCAGTGTCTCATTTATTATTCCCGGCTCGCGCTACGAGTCCCGGGCCGGATCGATTCGGAAATAACCTCGGCGCCGAACATATCAACCAGGTCACGCACGTTCGGGTCTTCTTGTATCGCCCGCTTCGTCTCTTGCAATGTTTTGGCCGTTTGCTTTGCCGTCCGCGCAGCAACCGTCTTCGTGGCCTTTTCCACGACTTCAACGTGCACGCGGACACCTTCCCCGACTCTGTCCTGAATCGCCATCACCAGGCGACTTTTCAATTTATCTGTGAGCAAATGTTCATTCTGACGCTGAATACTCAATTGCAGCTCGAAGGGTGAAGCGAGCTCCAGGGCGGTATTTTCCGCAAGCTGGCGCGCGGCGCCTTCAAGCGCCAGGCTGTCTGCGAACCCCGGCCAGTCATCGATCGCATCGGCAGAAACGGGTCCTGCACCCCCCGATGATGCTGTGCTGGTCGCAGGTTTGCCGGTGCCTCTGCCCGGCTGTTTAGCCGGCCGCTTGACCGGTTGTTTGCCGTGTCCGGGTTGCGAGGTAGCCTGCGATTTGGAAACTGCGCCGCCCGTGGCTGCAGGTTCGGCGCCGGCCGGCCGGAATGCAATCATACGCAGCATGGCCATCTCGAACCCGAGTCGTGAATCTGGTGCGAGTGACAAATCTCGCCGACTGGTAATTGCAATCTGGTAAAGTAATTGAATGAATGCCGGATCCGTCGCTTCTGCAAACTTTTTCAGCGCCTCCACATCCTCCTCTTCTTCTTCAACCGCATCCACGCCGGCGAGCTGGATCACGGCAATGCGTTGCAAAGCGGTCGCCAGCTCATCGAGAACCGTTTCGTAATCGGGAACCAGCTCATCAAGCGAGCGGACCCGCTCCAGCAGCTCTGACCCATCGCCGTTCACGAGCCCCTCTATAAGGTCAATAATGCGGTGATGATCCATACTGCCGAGCATCTCGGCCACATCATCGTCCGCAAGCTTTTCATCACCGAAAGCGATCGCCTGATCAAGCAAACTTAAACCGTCGCGCATACTGCCTGCGGCCGCCCGGCCCAAACGTGAAAGTGCGGCGGCTTCAACCTTGATTTTCTCTTTTTTACAAATCTCATCCATGCGATCCACGATTTGGCGAGCCGAAAGTCTTTTCAGGTTGAACTGGAGACAACGCGACAACACAGTGACCGGCAATTTCTGCGGATCAGTTGTGGCGAAAAGGAATTTAACGTGCCGCGGCGGTTCTTCGAGCGTTTTCAGCAGCGCGTTAAACGACTGCCGGGACAGCATATGCACCTCGTCAATCAGATAGACCTTAAAGCGCCCGTTCGTCGGCATGTACTGGACGTTATCCAGCAAATCACGCATGTCATCAACGCCCGTGCGTGAGGCCGCATCCACCTCGATCAAATCGACGAACCGACCTTCATCAACACCGATACAGGCCGAACATTTACCACAAGGCTCTGCGGTGACGCCTGTCTCGCAGTTCAACGCCTTGGCCAGTATCCGTGCGATCGTGGTCTTGCCGACACCGCGCGTACCGGCAAACAGATATGCATGGTGAACCCGATCCGATCTGAGCGCATTTTCCAGGGCACGAACTATGTGCGCCTGCCCGACCACCTCAGCGAAGACCTTCGGGCGGTATTTACGTGCGAGAACAAGGTAACTCATAGACTATTATTATGCGCTGTCGCTTTACTGCCTGAAAATAAGATCCGCACCAGCCACACCCCGGCGCCCGACGTTACCGTTACCGCTGCTCCCTCCCGGGCCTGACGGGGTTCACGGCTAGCCGTCGCGAGGGGACCAGCGCGGACCCAGGATGAAGATTAGGGGGTGGCGGCGATTAGGGCAAGCACCATGGCGCCCAGCGACGGTTCCGGCACGGCCCTGCCTTGCAAGACGGGTTGGGCCGGTGAATAATCGTTTTAGTTAACAGTGCGCTCACCCGGAAGCCGGGTTGACCGCACCACCCCCGCCCGGATGGCGTTCGAGGAAGACCATGCATTACAAGATGTTACCGATCATTGCAGCGACATGCGCAATCGTCATGCTGACCGGATGCAGCACGACAACAATAGATTCGGAGTGGGTTGCCGACCAGGCAGGGGCCCGCACCTATCGGAAAATTCTCGTCGTCGGGGTCAGTGAAGATTTTGACAGACGACGCAGTTTTGAGAACTTCGTCGTCAACGCACTGCAAAATTCCGGGAATACCGCCTGGCCAAGCAGTCGGCTGATGGAAAGCGAAACCTCGCTGGACCAAGATGCCATCCGCGCCGCCGTAAAAACATCAGGCGCGGACGCTATCCTTGTGACACGACTGGTTGAGCGATCCGTCACCGCTGACGAGGTCGATGCCCGCACGGGAGTCAAAACACAGCGCAAGGAAGGCGGCCTCGTGAACCTGTTTCGTTACGACTATAACGAATACGAGGAACCGGCCTATATACAAGATGTTACCGATCATCGCAGCAGCATGCACAATCGCAATGCTGACCGGATGCAGCACAACAAAAATAGACTCGGAGTGGGTTTCTGATCAGGCAGGGGCCCGCACCTATCGGAAAATTCTCGTGGTCGGAGTCAGTGAAGATTTTAACAGACGACGCAGTTTTGAGAACTTCGTGGTCAACGCACTGCAA
>PVMS01147313.1_pt1 | contig 10654 bp, 15 predicted proteins | sample 1853461 | NCBI WGS metagenome assembly PVMS01 (sample SAMN08582032, study PRJNA380276) | Marine sediment metagenome, whole genome shotgun sequencing project. | isolation source: ocean sediment barecode stripped | collected 2017
GGAGTGAGCCGTCCCACCATCCAGCGGGCTCTCCGCCGCCTGAGAGAGGACGGTTCGATCGAGCTCATCCAGCGTGGTCGTGACGCGGAGTGGCGAAGGAAGACGACCTGATTTCAGGGATCTATAGCACCGCCACTGCAGAGCTGTTGGCGAACCCGTTGCCGTGACTGAGTCAGCCGATCCTGCGCCAACGAAGGGAATTACCGTAAGGGGTGTCGAGACCCTCTGCGAAATTTCCACTTGCCCACATGCCCACTTACCCACTTACCCACTTACCCACTTTCGCGGAGGGTCCCGACCGGCACTCGACGTGCGGTGGGCAGAGGGCCTATCCCAGGGCCTATCCCATCCAGAAGCCCTTCCGGTGCGAAATGCCCAGGACTTTGCGGCAGCTACCGCAGAAGTAGAGGAAGCGTTTTCCGATCATACCGCCGAGCTGCTGATAGAAGACGTCCCGCAATTCCGTTGAGCAGTGGGGACAGATCGGTCGAGCATCCTCACGTTTGGTGCACTCGATCATGGCAACTCATCCTGAGTAGGTGATTCAAGGCAAGCGTTCTCAGGCCGTCCCGGCCAGATCAGTCCTCGGGCCCGGTATCCTCGTCCATCACGATTACGATCACGGCGGCAGCCGCCGTAGCCACGACGCCGACGACCGTTACTACGGTCTTCCGCGGGTCCGGACGACGCACCTCCGCTCCCATGATGTCAGCGAGCGGTACGAGCACGAAGCGCTCGGGGGAGCTGCCGACGGACACGGTGTCCGTGGTAAGCTCGATGACTTTGCCCTCGACTACGCGACCATCTCGCCGATAGAGCCTGAGCTCTTCGCGCGCGTCGAACTTCATCGCCGACTGGGCCTCGAGACCGTCGTCCAACGGCCCCAGCGGAACCCAGCTGTGGCAGGCCGAGAGCCAGACGACGAACATGAGCGCGAGAATGCAGCGTGTCACCCGGGCCTCCATTCCGGAGCGGTACGCAAGGGTGCAAATCATCTCTTCCCGATGATGCTCCTCCGCAGTCAAGCGGCCCTGAGATCAGCCACTTCCCTCGGGCGGAAATCCCTCCAGGGTCCGCTGCACGACCTGATTGATGTAGGCGTCCAGTTCGTCGCCGGAGGGCATGTCCAGCAGCGCTCCATCCGCCACACCCTGCCACACGACTTCACCTCTCGACGTGTCGATCACATCGATCACGAGTGCACCGGGACCGCGGTCACCCGACCCGATCACGGCCCATTGCCGGTAGCCGAAGTACGGCCGGCCCCAACCCCACCATGCATATGGATTCCAGTAACTGACCGCCGAGCGGAATCCGCGGCCCCAGCCGACGTACCCATAGGGCCTGCCCCAGCCATAGGGTCTGCCCCAACTGCCGTATCCGTAGGGCCTGCCCCAGCCGACCCCGATACCCACCGATACGTTCACCGGGGCGCGGGTCCGAGCAGCGGAGACTGCCCGGGAGGAGCGTTCAGGCAGGATCGGGTAGGCGGACACCAGGAAGTCGGGCGGAGCGTCCGACACGAGCGCGAAGCCGCGGCCGTTAAGATCCCGTTCGACGGCTCGCTCGATTCGTCGTTGCAGGAACGGACTGATTTCGGCGAGGGATCGCTGCTGGGCGGTCGTCAGTGGTTTCCACGCCCAGGTTCCCGAGGAGGGCACGGGGGCCTGGCGGTCGAAGTCTTCGCTGTAGCTGACACTGGAACAACCTGAACCCAATACCACGAACAACGCCGCGACAACCGACGTCGCCACGGTTGTGTGCATCGCTCTCGTCTCCACCGGTCAGCCCTTCGCCAGGAGCCCCGCCCTCTCACCTGTTCTCTAGATGGGTGACGAGCGGAGTGCCCCGAACGTCACAAATCAGTTTCTGTCCCCCGTGTACGTATCAGTGAATGACCAGCCGTCACATTCAAATGCAGAAGTCAGAGAGAGCACGTTCCCGACGAGGGCGCCAACAAACTCCGTATCGCCGGTGAAGACACTGCAGAGGTCTGAGAAGTCCCACTCGAGGATGACCTGTCCGTCCAGGTCGACCGTCCCGGAGGATGTCACCCACAACAGCTCCTCTGCGCAATCCATACCCTCGAGGAAGAACACATCCGCGACAAAGGCATCTTCGAACTGTTCCACGACATCGATTCTCATATCGCACTGAAAGTCCGAGGTCCCGCCAGTCGAAACTCCGGTCTCCTGATACAGGCCAACAAAGCTGCCCCTGATATCGGGGTGAACGCCGGGGCCGCCTATCGGGTCATCATCGCTGCAGGCTGACAGGCCGATAACTGCTAGGGCCACAAGTAAATACGGTCTCATTCGGTCTCCATGTCAGGGTAGGAGTCATTCCGCACGAGTGGTTCAGCGACTGCCATACCCCATTTCAGCGGACTCAGATCCCCTGCGTGGGCAACAGTTGGTGGGGGACTCCCTCCATATCTCTGCCGAGGGCATAGTCCTTGCCCAGAAGTGAGCTGGTATCAGGTTACGCTCAACACGCCAGGAGAACGCGATGGGCGACTCCGATTCGGGAACGAATCCCAACCGACGTGACTTCATCAAGATCGCGGGGGTAGCGAGCGCGGCGGCCGGCGGCGCCGGCCTCGGCATGTTCGGTTACGCGGCCGGTCAGGATCCCGCCTCGTACCTGGGGTGGCAGAATCAGGAGGGCGCCAGCCTCGTCTTCGAGCGGAAGCACTACGAAGTCGATGTGCCCACATATGAGAAAATCGGTCCCACGAGTCGTCCGGATGCCCGGGTGGAGAACATCTTCGATCGCCGCGGCAGCTTCATGCGCCAGCTCGGGAGCGGAGACGAGTTCCAGGAGCCGCTGAAGAGCTACTACGAGGAGCACCCCGAAGACCTGGAGTTGGACCGGTTGTCGGCCGAAGAGATCATGCCGAAACGCATGGCGGATGAAGCGGAGTACGGAGACCGCTTTTTCCTGTCGCAGGCCTGGTCCGACGCGATGGGGGCGGTGGGTCCCGATCCGATCGACTCTCCTCCCGAGGAAAACGACTTTCCGCGGGATCGGAGAGGGAGACCGATCGAACCGGTCAAGCTCAAGGACCCGGGGATGACCGCCCGGCTGATCAAGAAGCTGGCGATGCAGTTCGGATCGACCCTGGTCGGGATCACAGAGCTCAACCCGGACTGGGTGTACGGTTATCCTCTCCGCCGGCGGGGGTTCGAGAACCCGGACGAGCCGCTGGAGGTGCCGGAGCACTGGAAGTACGCGATCGTCGTCGGAACACCGATGTCCTGGGATCCGATGTACGCCAACCCCAACTACGGGACGTCGAACGACGCGTACTCGCGCTCCCGGATCATCGCGACCCGGCTGGAAGCATTCATCAAGGCGCTCGGATACCCGGCACGCACTCACATCCCTGGCAACAGCTACGACCTGATAGTGCCACCGATCGCCATCGATGCGGGACTCGGACAACAGGGGCGCCACGGTGTCCTCATCACACCCGAGTTGGGTTCCAACTTCCGACCCGCCGTGGTGACCACGAACATCCCGATGGAAACGGACAGGCCGATCGATATCGGGGTGGAGGACTTCTGCAAGCACTGCAGGATCTGCGCGGAGGTCTGTCCCAGTAGCGCCATCACGATGGGAGAAAAGGTGGAGGTCCGAGGGTATCGACGCTACGCCATTGACACCGCGAAGTGTCTGAATTTCTGGATGTCCAACCTGGGTAATATGGGCTGCCGGCTGTGCGTCAGCGCATGCCCCTACACGCGAAAGGCGAACTGGCTGCACAAGTCGGCGGTGAGGATAACCGCAGCGGACCCGACTGGCCTGTCGGATCGCGCTCTCACCGGGCTTCAGAAGAGCTTTTATCCCGGCCCGGACCCGGAGGACTACTACATCCCGTCCCTCGGCGGCGATAACGCGTCGTACCGGGAGCCTCCGTGGTGGCTCCGCACCGAAGACTTCATCGATCTCGGGTGAGGCGAGCCATGCAGATCTTTAACAGTGGTGTGTTCTGGTTCATTGAGGGGATCCTGTGCGTGATGATGATCCTCGGACTCCGCGCCTTCATGCGCGAGCGAGGGATTCCGATGCCGGCCTGGAAGTGGGTGGTGTTCGGTGTGTGGGTCCTGTTCGCCGGTTTCACGGTCGCTTTCGTCGGTACAAGCCTGGGAGAAGGCGAACCGACTGCCGCGACGCGTGGAGGCCTGCTGTTCGGACTCATCGCGGTGATCGGTGGCGCGGGCGCGTGGCGGGCGCTGGTGAGCGGACGAGATCCAGGTGAACGGGCGCAAGTCACCGATTCGTGAACGGCGGATCGTTCGGTACATCGTCGCCGTTGCGATCCTCGCGGCGGCACTGACGTACGGGCATACCCGTGCGGCTCCGGACCTGGAGCCGCTTATCGAGAGCATCTATCCCACCGCCGCATCGACGCAGCAGGTTCAGAACGTCTACCACGTCTACGACACGGCCGGTCGCCTCATCGGATGGGCCGGTCTGGGGCAATCCGGCGGATACGGCGGCCCCATGTCGGTTCTCGTCGGGGTCGATACTACCGGGACAGTAGCCGGGGTCAGGATCGTCGAGCAGCGTGAGACCCCTGTCTTCTGGAGCCGGGCCCGCGTGCCCGACTATTTCAGGGCGATCACAGGAGCCCGGTACGACGAAGTCGGATACGACTACCAGGACGTCGCAGCCGTCACCGGTGCCACGCTCTCCACGGACGCCGTGATCGAAAGCGTTCGGACTTCGATCGCCGAGGTCGCCGGCGTCGCCTTCGACGTGCACCTGCCGCTTCCGAGGAAGCCGTTCGAGTTTGGATTGCTCGAGATCGTGATCCTGGCCCTGTTCGCGGTCGGTATCGCGAGCCGTCGACTGAGGGGTCCGAAGCGGAGCCGCGTCCGCTGGGGTGCCCAGATCACAGGGCTGGTCGTGCTCGGATTCTGGAAGGAATCTCCCATCACCCTGACCAAGATCACGGCGATTCTGTCCGGCTACCTGCCGAACATACGAACGAGCCTCGCGATCTACCTTCTGTTGGCCGGATTTCTTCTCACCACGATTCTGTTCGGTCGGAATCTCTACTGCCTGTACGCCTGCCCGTTCGGCGCCGCCCAGAGAATCGTGGGTGTCATCGGCGGCCGCAGGCTGAAGCTCCCCCCATGGTCAGTGCGAGCGATGGAGACGGCGCGGAACATAGTCGTGTTCGGAGCCATGTTCGCCGCTTTCCTGACCCTCCAGCCGGCCCTGGCGGGCTACGAGCCATTCGCCGTGCTGTTCTCACTGAGGGGAACCAACCTTCAGTGGCTGCTGCTGTTCATCGTGCTCGTCGCGTCGCTGGCGATACGAACGCCGTGGTGCGCCTTCTTCTGTCCGATGCGCACGATCGAGGTCGCGATCCAGGACACGAAACGGTGGGTGCGGCGCAAGCGACGGGAGGCAGCTACGTGAGCGACCGTCGGTTTGGAGCGCGGGACGTGGTGGCGATTCTCTTCACCACGATCACGTTTGCCGTAATCGTGGCGATCCTGTGGCAGAACTTCCTGCAGATCGACTGATCTGTGGAGCGCCCGACCGCCGAAGCCGGGCGCCGGGAGCAATTCGGTCCCCGGCTACTCTTTCCCGTTCAGCTCGTCCATGAATTCCTGGTGCTCCAGGAGGCGGCGTTGTCCGTCTTCCAGGGCCGCGAAGCGCGCTGCCAGTTCCTCCAGCCGCTCGTCGGAGCCTGCCACCTCCGCTTTCCGGATGGCGATCCACTCATCCAGAAAGTGTCCGAGTCGCCTGGACACGGGTCGGAGGAGAATGACGCCGCCGATGATGCCGACAAATATGATCCAGAACACCATCGTTCCAAAGAGCAGTATGGGGTCCACGGACTCTGTCTCCTTCAAAGCATGGAAGGGGCTTCCGAGCGGTCACACCGGGCGTCGGTCAACCGGACGTCGGTGACACCACATTGTAGAAGTTACAATGGCAATCCGGAACCGGGTGTTTCGGCGGATGAGCCCGGCATGATAGAGCAGGGCGGGCGTTCCCTCCGTGGCCGTCACCGGCTCAGGCCGCCGACGCCACCTTCAATCCGAGGATTCCCACGATAATCAGCCCGACAAAGAAAAAGCGCGCGAAATTCGCCGCCTCACTGAAGATGAAGATCCCGAGGAAGAAAGTCCCGACAGCGCCAATCCCGGTCCACACCGCGTAGGCCGTGCCCATCGGGATCGTCTTCTGGGCCACCAGGAGCAGCGCTCCACTAAAGCCCATGCATACGATACCGAACGCGATCCAGTTCCAGCGGAGGCCGGTCTCCGACATCCCCAGCTTGAGGCCGACCGGCCATCCCCATTCGAAGACTCCGGCGATGACCAGGTAAACCCACGCCATCAGGTTATCCCTCCGTGGAGAAGTTCAGGAGAGAAGCCTCCCGATGAGACCTCTCCCCTGGATTGTAGCTACTTCCCCTCGATTATTGCTATTCCAGACGATCGAAAGTGACCGTCCACGAGTTGCCGTTTTCCGAGTTCTTGAATACCCGGGTCAGCTTCCCGTCTTTGATCCAGTATTCGTTCGAATCCGTGTTGTCTCCGGACATCGAATTCGGGTGTTTCGAGACCAGGGTCGTGGTGTTGATCGTCGAGCCCGAGACGGAATAGGTACCGGCCGAGCCACGGAACTGTCTCCACGCTTCCAGGCGCTGCTCATCCGTGGGATCCTCCGGCAGGTCCGCCCTGGAGCCGTCCCCGCCGATTCGTGTCACGGACCAGTAGCCGTCTGTGAAGATGTTGATGCCGGGGTTATCCACGTCCTCGGCCCAGCTGGTGTCGGGTGACGCGAACGCGACGTGAATCGCCGTCCAGACACCGTTGAGTGAGGAAGAATCGAGCATCGGCTCCGGGGCCGGACGAAACGCGAGCACGGCCATGGCAAGGACCAGGACCGTTGTTGGGATGACCAGCTTCCGCATGAATGCCTCCGTGAATGGGGGGGTGGATTCAGCCGATCCATGAAGGGCAAGGCCCGACGGTAAGTCAAGGAGGGTAGGTCGCGACCTCCTCCAGACTCGACCGGTGCTCAGCCAGCCACCCGTTATCCAGCCAGGCTATCGTACCGCTCAGCTCTTCGATCGAATCGTCGCGACCTCCGCCATGCCCATCGCCTCAAGCAGCTGGGCATACATCGGCTCGACCGCGTCGTTCATCCGACCCACGACCCCGAAGTCGAACCCGACGAGACTGCGGAAGGGCCTCGTGCCGGGCGCCATGTCCGCGAGCTCGATGAACCGGTCCACGACCAGTTCCGGGTCGGTATTGACCTCGGGGCTCTCGAACATTTCCTCGAACGCAGCGCCCATGCCCTCGAACGCCTGGTGCAGCGCGATCGGATAATCGGCGGCGCGACCGTCCACGTCCGCCGGGGCCGGGGCCTGCGGGAACAACTCCGTCGTGAACGGGCCGGGCTCGACGACCACAACGTCCACGCCCGACGACGCGAGTTCGCCCCGGCATCCCAGTGAGTAGCCCTCGACGGCCCACTTGCTGGCGTTGTAAACGGCGAAGAACGGGCCGCCGAACCGGCCCGCGATCGAGCTGACGTTGATCAGCAGCCCATCTCCCTTTTCACGCATCGCCGGGAGAAAGGCCCGCGAAACCCGGTGGATCCCGAGCACGTTCACGTCCAGCTGACGACCCACTTCTTCGGCGGTGTACGCCTCGGCCAGGCCCACGTACATCTGGCCGGCGTTATTCACGACAACGTCCGGAGCGCCGGATTCAGACAGGACCGTCGCAGCCGCGGCGTTCACGGACGCGTCGGACGTCACGTCCATCTCGAGCACCCGGAGATCGATCTCCTCGGACGCGGCTGCCGCCAGAAGCACTTCCGCGTTCTCCCGGTTCTTACCATCCACGCCCCTCATGGTCGCGTAGACCCGGTCACCCTGGCGGGCATGACGAAGGGCGGCGAGACGGCCGAAGCCGGTGCTGCATCCGGTGATGACGACGATCTTTGGCACTGGTCCTCCCTGTTCCGATAGGTGAGCTGTCCGGGATCAGTGTGGATGATTTGCTCTCCGGATGGAAGATCGGCGGATCCGCAAGGTCGGTCGCCGTGCCTTCCAGGTCAGCTGGGGAGGGTCACGCGAAGGCCGGGAATGTCATCGAAGTCTGCCGCATTGAGCGTCCACAGTTCCGCTTCCCACAACACGGCGCACGCGGCGATGGCAAGATCCACCTCGCGGCCCCGCGGCCGCCGTACGGCAGAGTAGAGCCGCGCGGCTTCGGCCGCCTCTTCGGGTCCGAAGGGAATGGCACGGCTGCTGGGGAAGAGACTCTCTTGTGTGTGGAGTTCATGCACCAGGCGAGGACCACGAAGCCACTCATAGAGAACCAGACTGGGGAGAAGCATGCGTTCGCCCCGGACCAGGGCCGCACGAATCGCGGGTTCGGAGCGCATATCGCCGCAGAGTCCATCGACGAGCACCGAGGTGTCGAGGAAGATCAAACCTCCCCGGCCTCCGACCTTCGGCCCCCGCCCCGTCTGCTCTCCCGAATGGCGCGAATCTCCTCTTCCACTTCTTTCTGAGGACGCCTGGGGCTTCGATCCACGGCTTCGTCGAGGACCTTCAACATCCGAAGACGCTCCTCGTCACTGAGCCGACCGATGCGGGCGCTGTACTCGCCGATCGCCTCGCGGACGACCTGGCTCTTGGGCATGCCGAGCCGTGCAGCCATGCGTGCCAGGCGGGCCACGGTCGTCTCATCAAGCGTGAATGTCACTTTCTTCGAGGACATGGCTGATACATACTACCATATGTATGGTACAGCAACAGCGGCGGGCAGTAGAGTCGGGAATCGGCCGACCGGGCGAGTGCGTCTCAGTATCGCTGTCGCCCGTCATCGCTTCCCCATCCGCTGACGCCTGCGGCCCGATCGGAGTAGATTGCGATGAACGCACTCGCCCTCACCGCGTGAACCGCTTGACCGAGGCAGACCTGCCATGAACGACGAAGCGACCGACGCCCCTCTGCAGGAAGACCTGAATCCATTCCACATCGCGCAGCAGCAGTTCGAACAGGCGATTCGCTTCCTCCCCGAGTACCAGAAGGGGCTGGTCGACTACCTGGTCCGACCCGAGCGCGTGCTCATCACGGAATTCCCGATCGAGACGCACGGGGGAACGGTTCGAAATTTCACGGGCTACCGGGTGCTGCATAATCGGGCGCGGGGACCGGGAAAGGGCGGGATCCGCTACCACCCTGACGTGACCGCGGACGAGATGCGAGCGCTGGCCACGTGGATGACGTGGAAATGCGCGGTGATGGGCATCCCGTTCGGAGGGGCCAAGGGCGGAGTGGTCTGCAACCCGAAAGTGCTTACCAAGGACGACCTGCGGAGAATCACGCGACGGTTCATCGTGGAGCTCGGCGATGCGATCGGCCCACACACGGACATTCCTGCGCCGGATGTGAACACGAGTTCCGAGACGATGGCCTGGGTGTTCGACACGTATGACATGATGCACCCGGGCCGGAACAACACTCCGGTCGTGACCGGGAAGCCGGTGGACATGGGCGGCTCCTTCGGTCGCAACGAGGCCACGTCGCGCGGCTGCCTGTTCTGCACGCAGCACGCGCTGTCGCGGGGCCTGGTGGATGGGCTGGACTCCGTGGACGGCGCCAGGGTCGTGGTGCAGGGATTCGGCAACGCCGGTTCGATAGCCGCACAGCTGTACGCCGAGCAGGGCGCGACGATCATCGCGTGCAGCGATTCGCGTGGCGGGATCTACAACCCGGACGGCTTCGACCCCGACGAGGCGCTCGCCCACAAAAAGGAGACCGGCTCGGTGGTCGGTTTGCCCGACACAGAAGAGATCACCAACGAGGAGTTGCTCGCCCTCAGGTGCGACATCCTGATCCCGGCGGCGCTCGAGAACCAGATCCGGGCCGACAACGCGGATGACGTGAAGGCGCTGCTGATCGCCGAGGCGGCCAACGGGCCCACGACGCCGGCGGCCGACCGGATTCTGAACGAAAAAGGCATCAAGGTCCTGCCCGACATCCTCGCCAACGCCGGCGGGGTCACGGTCAGCTATTACGAGTGGGTGCAGAACATCGAGAACGAGCAGTGGGACGAAGAAGAGGTCAACGCGAAGCTGCTCCGCAAGATGATCCGGGCGACCGACTCCGTGCTCGACACCCGGGACAGGATCAACGGGTCGCTGTCCGAGATCGAGAAGACACGCGCAGAGCTCGGCCGGGGACGCGACCCGCTGGACCCGATCGACCTCCGGACGGCCGCTTACATCCTGGCGGTGAAGCGGGTGGCCGACGTCACGCTGCGCAGAGGAATCTGGCCATAGGGGAGGTGCACCATGAATAATTCTCCCACGCGACGCGCACTCTGCCTGGCATTCCTGCCTGCGATGCTTGCGCTGCCCTCATCCGCCCCGGCTCAGACTCCGGCTCCGGCGTCGGCGGCTCAAGCGGCAGGCGAGCATCTCGCCCCCATCCTCCTCCGTCCCGATCGCGTGTTCGATGCCGAGAACGGGCGGATCCACGAGGGCTGGGTCGTGCTCGTCGAGGGGAACCGGATCGCTGCCGTTGGCCCCGCAGATGACATACAAGCCCCGGCCGGCGCGGAAGTCGTGGAACTACCCGGCGCCACGCTGCTGCCGGGCCTGA
>PVMS01156696.1_pt1 | contig 10654 bp, 5 predicted proteins | sample 1853461 | NCBI WGS metagenome assembly PVMS01 (sample SAMN08582032, study PRJNA380276) | Marine sediment metagenome, whole genome shotgun sequencing project. | isolation source: ocean sediment barecode stripped | collected 2017
TAATCAAAGAAACGCCACAACCTGTGATATCATGCAGTTTTTAACGATATCACAACATTTTTATGGCTTTAAAAACCTTTGATTAGTTGGAGATATCCCTACTTTTGGATAAATACTTCAAACCACAATATCTTGGGGTACCTAAAAAATAAAAGAGGGTGCGGAATAGAAACAGTAGAACGCGCTTTTCTATTTTTATATCAACAGCGAACTTATAGCAGGATGTTACACTTTCCCCGAGTTTCAAGATTTTCAACGAATTGTATTGGATGTTGAAATCTGCACTTAATTGGAGGATGCGAAATTTCATAATTATAGCCGTAATGTAAAATTGAGATGATTTTTATATTACGCATACCTAATATACAATTTCGGAATAAATTAGTTGATGGGATAAATTACAAACGATGGGCTTGCAGATATGCAAGTAGCATCTCAATAGAATTGGGTAGTGTTCATCCTTGAATACGTTGGATATCTGCATTTTTGAAAGAACACTTTCATTTCAGATCGATAGCATAAATTATCATTTATATAAAAACGGATTTTACTTTTCTATCATTGATAATTCAGTTTATATCCATTCCATTATCGCCCACAAGAATAAAAGGTGCCCAAAATATAGGATGTGCATAGCTTGCTACAATTTTGCCAGTATTAGAATCTGTCAATCCAGGACCATCAATTAATTCAAGCATAGATCTGCGCAATGCTTCCGCGCGCAAAATTTCTTTATTCTCATTTTGATTTCGAAAAAGGCCAGTGCTTAGCTTTTCTGCTGAAGTAGTTTCTACCGGCCACATACTTACAAGGAGTGCCCTTGTCCCGGCATAGAAGAAAGCTTGACCAAGACCAGATAAAGCCTCGGCTCCCTTGCCATCTGAGGCCCCGCTATTGCATGACGATAGTATAACCCAGTCAGCATCCAGTTTCAGCTTTAAAATCTCTTCCATCGTCAATATGCCATCTTCATCTTCTCCGGTCACCGTAGGTGAAGAAAGAGCAATCGCTGGCTGGCTGAGTCCATCTAAATCACCTGGAATCATAGCGTGGGAAGCAAATGCAATAATGCGTCTATCAGTTAGATCCATGGTTTTAACTCGGCTCTCTGAGGCATTTATCCCCAAAAAAATATCCTGCTGGGGATCAGCACCTAATATGGAAGCAATACTTTTAATCTCTTCTGCAGTTTCGGGAAGACGCCTTAAATCTTCCAAATGCACAGAGGTAATCTTCGAACTGTCAAGATTTCCCTTGTTTGAAACTCTGATACCTCTGACCCGCATTTTATTTTGCCGAACCAATAGGCCCATCTCTTTGCTTTCATTTGACACTGCAGCCATTGATAGCTGTTTTCGATTGAATAAAGGATCACCAAATCCCACAAACGCTTTGCGATCAGGGTCACCAACAGGCATCTTTCTGAGCGAGACAAAGGCGAATATCGATGGTAGTCTAGCAATTGAAACTTTTCGTATGAGCCAAGGAACCTTGCGATAATTTGAAAATAATTCGGTTTCATTATTTTCAAGCTTGACATTTTGTGTGGGAAGCACTGAGATGGGAATCTGACCAAGCGGTCCTGGAGCGATAATAATTAGATGCTCAGCTGTTTCCCATCCGGATTTAATTGGTACTAATAATTCTCGATACAGACTATACGCGACTTCTAAATCAAAATCAGGTATATCCCCAAAAGTCTGTGGCTTGGGATCTAAAGCCATACGCAAATGGTCAACTGCCTTTTTAATATCATTGTCGGTCAAGTTTAACACCTTAAAAGTGATAGGGCCGTTTGACGGAATGGCCCAAACATATGTTTCATTGGATGTTGGGATTACTGTTAAAATAGCCTCGTTTGAATGAAGACTTTTTTGGGTTGCCGCCAATGATACGGGTTGTGGATTGGTTAAATCAGAATATTTCGGAAATTGTCTTTTGATTTCATCTGCAAGGGCAATCCGGGATTTTCTAATAATACTGATTCTCTGATTCAATTCAGAGATTGCATCTGGCTTTCGCTCTTGTGAAGGGATTGATAAAATATTTTGAAGGGTCGTCTGAAGAGCTTGAATTTGTTTGCGTGCATCCTGCTCTCGTCTTACAAGGTCGGCCAATGAAGCATTAATTGGAGCTGCTCTGGCACTAATTGCTCCAAGTGCTTCACCGGCAGCGGATTCTAACAGAATTTGTACCAGTTTGAAGCTTTCCATGGAAACATCTATTTTCAGCTGTTTTTCTAATTTGGCTTTGTAGATATCTCCTAACAACTTAAGATATTCTTCAATGATAAACTGCAGTCTCATTTTTTTAAGAAAATTATTTTCAGTTTCCGTTCTAACTGAGAGTAACACTGGTATTGCCTTGGAAAAGTCGTTAAAAGCGTTTTGTGTTTTCCCAACGGCAGCCTGGGCTGCGCCTCTAAGCGCTAAAATTTGCGCAGTTAAAGGATGCTTAGTTCCAAAAAAGGCACTATAATCTGGTAATATCTCTGATATAATAGAAAGAGCCTCATCAGCACGGCTAGTTTTAATAAGCGATAATATAAGATCCTGATTTTGTGCAATATTTTTCTTAAAATAAAACTGGTTTGCCTGAGTATGCTTTGCTATTTGATCATACTGCTGTATGGCTCCAGCAAAATTTCGTTTGGCGACATAAGCACTGCACAAATTCAGAATAGCATCTATCAAAGCGGTCGAATCATAAGAAATACCTGAAGCTTGTAGGATTTTGATCCCAGCCTGAATGATAATTTCGGCCTCACCCACTCTTCCCTGCAAGAGCAATATATGCCCGAAGTTTTGGATAAAATCTCCTGTAGAGCCAACGTTTTTGCCGCCCAATCCGATGATCTCCTGAATTGCTTTGCGTATCTCAAATTCAGCATCTATAAAGCGACCTTGAGAAGCCAAATTCTCTGCCAGGCGAACTCTACTAAGTATGCAAGCCAGAGGAGCGCTCTTCAATAAAAGCTTATAAGATAGATTAACAGCCTCCCTTCGATAGGGTTCAGCCTTTTTATAATGGCCAAAAGCTTCCAAATAAGTGGCCTTTAGTTGCGCTCTGGACAAAATCGCCCATACCTTTGATCTACCCATACCGGGACTGGTTGTGATCTTATCACAATACCTCACACCTTGTTTTATGATATTTTGCGCGGAATCAAAATCGCCTACATTTAGATAGAGATGTGCTAAAAAAACATATCTTGAACCGTGTTGCTTTAATTTCAAACTTTTTTTAATATAATCTATAGCGAGGTTATAATTGCCGTATCGTGCTTCAGCTATAGAGAGGAAAAATAAAAGATCCTTATAATTACTGTCACTGTAAAAAGTATTCTTTTTTCCTGGCTTTTTTTCAGCGTATTTTAGAGCTTTTTGAAAATCTTCTAAATCTTGTTTCATCAATCCAAGCGAAAGAGCATTTTTCCCCCTTTCAAGATAAAAATCAGCAAGAATATTTTCATTATCAGTAGCTGGAGGGGTTGTGCTAACACCCGATTTAAGTTTTTTTACGGTTTCAGGATCATAATTTCCGGGCTGTTCAAGAACCGATAATATGTCATCAATTCGGCGGGGAGGAGAGACAAAGGCTTCCTCACGCATTGATGTAGTGACATTCTTAGCTTCATCCAGTGACATCTTATTTTCAGCACATGCCAGAAAAAAGATGATAGTGAGAGATAAAATAATTAAAATTAGGAGATATAGGCTGTTCGCAAACTGATGAAAAAATAATTTCTTTATAAAAATTTTATAATTACCCATGAATTTTCCCTTTTCCCCGCAGCGTTATTCGTTTATGATATTAAGTAGGATTTCAGAGCGAATGGGTACATTTTGCCGATAGTCAATATTCATTTTATTATCTCAGTCTTTTCGGGAGTTGAAATGTGCGAATGCGTTGGTACCACAAGTTTTAGAATTAAAAACAAACCTATGATATATTGAAATGCTTACAGCAAGCTGTAGCTATTATTTGAATTTATTTTCAAAGATTATTTTTCAGCCATAAAATTACAAAATCCGTAGCTTCTTTTTTTTCAAGGATTTCTATTCCATGGCCAGCCCCTGACCAAATCTTCAACTCTTTTTCACCTCTAGCCCATTCGTAATAGGATTTATTGTGTTCTGCAGCTTTGTAGTTGCCTCCCCAATCCTTTGTTGCTGTCATAAAAAGAATTGGTTTGTTACCGTATTCTGACAAGAGCTGTTTATTGGATTTATGACCCGGAAAGGCCTCTTCTCCTGAAAGCGAAATTAATACCAATGCCTTTAAATTGTATTCACCTCCGGATATTATAGCCACTCTCGACCCAAGACTTGTGCCAATTAGAGCTATGCGTTCTGGATCTACTTCTTTTTTACCTAATAAAAAATTTATACCACTCTTTGTATCGTGTTTCATGAGTGCCATTAGATTCTGTTTTTGGATTGTGCTAATTGCTTCTTTTCGGCTTTTTGTCTTTGCAATAATTTCTTTATACCTAAAATCCATTGATAAAACAGCAAAACCAGCCTCGTTAAGTTTTCTCGGTATTGAACCAAAGGCCATCCTATCACATCGTGTATCTGGCAATAATATTATACCTGGAGCTGAAGCAGATACCGGTGGATAGTAATCTGCCGATAGCATTTTTTGATCATCAGTAATGAGTTTTACAGATTCCCTCTTAACTTGAGCTGTGGCGCATCCGGTAATGATAAAAAGCACACCAACCATTAAAATCAATTTTTCCCCAAGGCATTTTTTTAAACTCATCACAGTTCCCCCATTCAGTCAATTTTCATGTTAATTTAAGCCTTTTGAAAAAAAACAATAATTCCTGATCAACAATCACCGAAATCCCCGATATGGATAGGACCAAATAATTATATATTACCGGTATCCCATGACGGCATCAACCTGTGATATATTAAGAATACCACAGTTTTGGTAATTTTACAGATAAGAAAGAAACAAAACAAGAATTTTCAGAAGATGATGCAGTATCAGTACGATACGGGTATTTTGTTTTGCAAATTCATGCTTCAATTACAGCTGATGCTTTTTGTAGATTGCACAATGACAAATATACAAAATTCCAGCCTTGCAAAAATTGTGGACTTCGTGCCTAAGCTGAAATTTGGAGGGTCCGGAAATTTGTTAGATGTGTTGATGAAAGGTACAAATTATTGTGATGATGGGTTCATAGCCGGGATACCTACTCGATGCGATACGTAGATCTCGTATTGCGTAATATACAATTGAAAATCAGATTTGAAGAAATGGTTTAATTACAGAATATTTGGGTAGCCGTATTGAAAGCGATTAGAAGGATTTTATCTGGCACTTTAATCTCCTTGCAAAGAAGATCAAGACCCTTTGAGCGATCCACATGCCAAAGGCGCATTGTGTTTCTGATGCTTTGGAAATGCCTTTTGAGCCTGCTCATACCCATGCTCAATGGCTCTGCGAATTTCTTCCTGGTCAAATTCAAATGCACCTTTTTTAAAAACACCTTGATCAGGCTGAATAAGCTTCACATCAATTCCTTTATAGGGAGCAACACTAAATGCATAGTCTATCGGCTCCCAGAGGAGTTGATGCATGACGATTTGCACTGCGCGCTCTGTAAAATGAGTGATTTTCCCATAGTCACCCTCTTCGTAACGTTTTAGATTCTTCGATTCCACAGCAGCGACTTTATCTTCCAGGCTAAATGCCGAAACCATGATGATCTCTTTAACATCAAGATTCATTATTTGTCTTACCGGCATTACATATCGTAAGCCGCCATCAACATAATGCTTACCATCAATTTTAATAGCTGGGGTCATTCCCGGAACTGATGCACTAGCTAAAATGAAGGATTTGATATTGGGGTTATTTTGATCTATGAGCATAAACTCCCCTGTCTCTAAGCACACCACCCCAACCAACAATTGCATATCGCTTTTTCTGAGTCTTTCAGCATCGACATGTTTGTCTACCAGCTCAGCTAGGGGTTCGATACCATATAATCCACCTTTGGCAATGACATTTTCAAGAATGCCCGGGTTAAAAATATTATCCCGGCTATCAAGAGATCGCCATATGTCTTCAGCCTCACCGATGTTACCTTGAACAATCATTGCAGCGTTAAGAGCCCCAACAGAAGTACCACAAACAATGTCAAATTTCATACCTAACTCTTTGATCAGGTACAAAATCACTCCCAACTCAAATGCACCATAAAATGCACCGCCACTTAACACCAAAACACGATTTGGTTTTTTTTCATTGTAATCTTTTAACGGAGCAGTACTCCTTTGTTCATGCATAAAATATTCTGTTTTGGTTGCACAACTTAAAAATAGCAGACCTACCAATATCAATGCAAAAATTGATTTTCCTCTATCCATATCATCTCCTTATGAAAAATTATTGCTAAGGCGGTGCAGATGTGACTTTGCATAGTTGCTGCAAGATTTAAAGCGTTAAAATGTAATCACGCTATAAGCAGTAATTCGAATTGAATCGTGCTGTTCGGATACGTGTTTTTGTTTATCATAGATAAAATCCATCTGAGTTTTTATTTTAAAAATATCAGATATCCACTTTTCAAAAAATCCTGTTACGTACACGCCATATTCTTCTGGATTTAAAACATGCTCAATTCCGTAACGGCTTTTCTGTTTCTTGTCATCAATGTAGGCCCAAAAGCTAACTGAGTTTCCAAGATCTTCCCACGGTGATGTTCTGAGATGCCTGCTTTGTACGAAACTATCTACAATGAAAATTGAAGCGCCTATAGATACTGGGTCTCCCCACAATGACAGCTGTTTATCGATAGCGGTTTGAAAATTCCAGATGCTACCTGCATTTTCCTCGCAATGCTTCACCAGAGCAGTACTCGTAAGGCTCCAAGTGTCAAAATATTTTCGATACTTGAAATATGCTGCCGAAAACATGTAAGGATTTGGAGAGAAATTAGAGGTGGTCCCCTTCTCCTCATTTGGCCACGAACTCCAGCCTCTAGCAAAACCTACTTCAACTGACAAGTCATCAATTCTTTTGCCCAATGAGGTGAATAGGCTATACCCTTGGTCTCCTTTTGGATTGTCGAATTTTGTATGCTTTAACTCAGGTACTGTCTCTGGCGAAATTCTACTCCACTTAGTTTCATACAACATTATCTGGAAATATGTATCAGGGCTAAAATTTAATTTTCCCCAAACACCTGGAACTCCAATCCATCTCATTTTTAGGGGGTCTCTTGCATCTACCGGAAAAAATTGGTATTCAATGTCCTGCAGGGCATTGACAAGGCCATCACGTTCTGGGAAGGTCCTGATACCCGCCCCCCCAGAAAAGTTATCCTTTTCAGTTTCCACATAAAAATCATTGAGAGAGATGGATGGCCTGTTAGTGTAGTTGGCGCCCGTCCAGTCGTTAGTATCGATAAAAGATTCAGCTTCATATGAATGTCCCGAATTTACAACAGTGGCTTTGGCCGTAACATAATCAGAGATCTTCGTATTAAGATACATCTTCGAATGTAACCAAATATATTTTTGAGAATCTTTTATGCGATTCTCTAATGATTCGCAATAAGCAGCTTCTCCCAGGCTGAAAGCCATGAAAGAAGCTATCATTACAATTGCCTTTTTCAGAAAATCTTTCATGAGAGAAATAGGGTATTTCTTCACCTCACGCTAAGAGACTTATATTTTTTTTGTGTTTAACATTCGCGAAGTTCGACAATTGAGGCTCTACAGGTAAATTTTGGCGGGTTTGAGTCCGGGAAGATATGTGGTTATTTCTTCCAATTCCTTAAGGGAAATTGTAGGCTTTTAGCAGATGCTTAAAATATTATCGTGCAACAATCATGCAAAAACAACTGGATAGAAGAAATATTAATTTATGATAATAAGTTTAGTTGGTTAGCTTCTTCTAGTTTAGATACAACAAATCAATTTGTGAAAAAAACTATATAGGATTTGAGAAAGCTATTTCACAATGAAGGTGACTTACATTAGGAAAGATTTTATTCATTGGGGATTGATTACCTTTTGGTTACTTGCCAAAAACCAAATATAACCCAAGTGCAGATATATAAATTACAGCAACTTTATCAATTTTACAGGTATGATCTGGACATCGCAAGGGTTTTTAGATGGTGACATGCTATCGTCCGATGTGGAGGTTTTTGACTTTGAAGATTCGTGCTTCAGCAGCATTTTATAATCGCCCTGATAAGCTGTAAATTTCAACTGGCTATCCTAAGAAAGATTGCGATCTGGAATAATACCGATTAAACCCTTGCCTGTCTGCTTAATACGAAACATAGCCTGATCTGCGAGAGCCAATAGGCCCTCCCGATTATCTGTGTCATCAGGAAATGTTGCAATCCCAAAACTTGCCCCAAGATGAACTTTGTGACCGGTTTTGGATAAGTATGTTGTTTGCTTCATCTGCACGCAAATTTGTTCAACCTTTTCTGTGGCCTTAACCTTATCAAACCCTGGCAGCACGACTACAAACTCATCCCCTCCATAGGCAACCCCGAAGCCAGGTCTCTTTACGCAGCCCTTGATTGTAATTGCCACTTCTTTGAGTGCCTGGCTCCCATTCAGGTGGCCATAGGTGTCAACCACTCGCTTAAAGTTATCCATATCCATAAAAACTAAAGAAAATGGCGTTCGGGTCAGGTTACTTTCCTCAATTAATTTATCCAATGTTTGATAAAGGTACCGCGTGTTATAGAGCCCGGTTAAATTATTGTGGATGGAAAGGTTACGAAATTTTTTTCGGTCACGCCTGAGCTCTTTTTCCAAAACCTTCTTTTTTGTGTTGTCGACTAAAATTCCTTCGAGAATTGCACCGGCCACGTCACTCTCGATATATCGAATATTTGCCAATATCCACACCGGCTTTCCATCTTTACGCTTAAGCCGCAATTCATGATTCACAATAGCACCTTTCTTTTGCACTGCTCGGATCATCCTGTCACGGTCTTCAGAACTGAAATAAAACTTATCGGTACCCTCTTTAAGAGAAAGCACCTCATCAACAGATTCATATCCCAGAATACGGGCATAGGCCGGATTTATTCGAATAAGCTCACCGGACAGCCTACTTTGAAACATACCCTGCACAGCGTTTTGATACATGTTGCGGTATTGTTTTTCTGCCCTTTTAAGCTCTTCTTGAGTGGCTTTTAAATCGGTTAGGTCCGTAAGAAAATACATAAAGCCCGTAATCTTGTCGTTTTCATCTTTTAATGTGCTTCGGCTAAAAAGCATTGGAATCCCTCGACCATCATTAGCGCGAAATAAAGCCTCAAAGCTAAAATGATCTGGACTTGCAGAATAAAAATCAACAGAGGTTTTATCATAAAATTTGTCAACTGGATGACCGATAAAGTCATCACGACTATAACCTGAAATCTTTAATAAGGCCTTATTCACTTCGATTATAAACCGATTGTTATCCAGCAGCATGAATCCTTCAAATCTACTTTCAAGAACACGATTGTATTTTTCTTCAGCTTGTTTCCTTTTCGTAATATCTGTCATAAAACACAACGTGGCGGGTTGACTATTCCACGAAAACAATTTCACTTTCAACTCTACCCAAATTGTCGCACCATCTTTATTAACAATTCTAAAAGAATACACTTCAGGGAGGCTTTCACCTTTAATTCTCCTTTCATGTCGTTGCATCACCATTTCGCGGTCGTTTTTATGAATGAAAGTTGACAAAGGTTTTGAAGTCAGTTCCTTTTGTGAATATCCAAAAAGCTCTTCGGCCTTAGGATTTGCATATTGAAATTTTCCATTTTGTGCCACCAATATTGCCTCATTGGCGCTTTCAACCAAGTTGCGATATTTCAATTCGTTGTACTGCAAATGCTCTTTGGTTTTTTTGCATTCCTTGAGTTCTTTTTTCAGTGATTCAATTTGTTGTGTTATTTGCTCAGGCGATGTGGAAGAATTCATATATTTAACCCTCGATTTTTATATAGGATAAGATACGTCGCAAAATTTCAGTGGGCAATAAAAATAAAATAAATCTAGGAAGTGGACGGGAGATTGTCAAATGTTTTTAATCGAAACCTATTATTAACAGCTTGAACAAAAATAACAAAACATAGAAAGTAAAAAGTCTTTAGTGTGGATTGCGCATGTGAAATATACATAATTTTTGCTTCGTAAAAAGTTTAGGTTTCGTGCCATATGTTGCGAGCTGATCTATCCTGCTGAAATTTTTATATTTTTAAGGAAGGGTCTGGGAAGTTCGGATTTGCATTGATAATAATGAGTTATAAAATTAGTTACAAAACTGTAAAAAAACTCGCGACATAATTACTGCTTGCCTGGGCACCCCTTCGGTTGGACTTTAAAACAGCAATAGCTTCATTAAAGGCCACTCAAACAAAGCCAATTTTTTTCTTTCCCCCAGGCGTTCAGATATCATCCTAAGTACTTCTCCTTTCGCTCTGAGGTCCTGCTGATCAGGTTTTCAGTGAGTACGACAAGGAAGTTTCTGATCACCTTCCTCTGCAGGTCACCAATAAAATATCAAGAAAGAAGCCTAATGCAAAGGGAATTAAAGGAATTATATGGATTTTATATTATTTTCTAGGAATTAGATAAAAAGAATTAGATGAAGGGAATTAGATTCA
>PVMS01164080.1_pt1 | contig 10654 bp, 9 predicted proteins | sample 1853461 | NCBI WGS metagenome assembly PVMS01 (sample SAMN08582032, study PRJNA380276) | Marine sediment metagenome, whole genome shotgun sequencing project. | isolation source: ocean sediment barecode stripped | collected 2017
GTGTTCAGCCCTGCCCATGTTTTATTTTCTGAATGCGGATTAAACTAATGTTTATTCCGCACCCCAAAATTTCGTAAAATCGCCGGACATTCTGCCTGATTATGCCGACTCAGGCATGCTCATATCCTGACGAAAATCAAACATATCGGTAAGTTAAAAAAACTGTGATATCCTCAATTCGGATAAATTGAGGGAACCTGAGATATCTGATTCCGTATTTCAATGTCTGATTTTGTCAGATTGGCTCTTGACTTCAGCTTTGAAGCTTTTTGGTAAAATATCGGTTGCTTCACATCGGGGATACCCTTGAAGCCTTCCCCTTGTGTGCGGTTTCAGAAACGGATAAGAAGGTCTGTAATCAATAATTGGGGAACATACCTCTCTGATGCTTTCTGAAATCAATGGGTCTCTTTTGCTGCTACGGTCGTCCTCAGCTCAATGATAATTCCCTTAAGCGGTTTCAAGATCACTCTCTCTTTTTTCTGTTACAATTTTTCCTTCATACTGACTGACCATCACTTCCGCCTCAGCCCTGATATCCTCCCTCAAAGATTCCGGTTCGAGGACTAAGGCCTTTGATCCCTAGGTCATGATCCAGATCAGCAGCCGATTTTCCCCTCCTGGACGATATCAGGGTCTGGATGATCTTCCACTGTCTACTTAACCGGTCTCCTTTGGCCATGGCAATCCTCCTGGAGTGGGATTTTAGGTAGAAAGGGGCCAAACCATTGCACATGAAAACGAATACTATTTAATCGATTGAGTTTTTTACTATCCTACCAGCATCCCACTATTTCTTGAGGAAGTCGGCTAGTTTTCCTTTGTGAACCTCAAGTTTTTCTTCATCGAGTTCGATGCCTATGCCGGGGCGGTCCGATGGTATCAGGTCTCCATCTTTCCAATCAAAAGGTTCTTTTACGATTTCATCAAAAAAATCTCGGGATTTGTAAATGCTCTCCTGGATTAAGAAGTTCGGTATATTGGCAGCGATTTGAATAGCAGCCGCTGTAATTATGGGTCCTCCCCAGACATGAGGTGCCATCAGAACGTAATTGGCCTCGGCCAGGGCGGCGATTTTTTTGCAGGCGGTGATTCCACCACAGCTACCGAGATCTGGTTGAGCGAAGGCACAGGCGCCTTGCTCGAAAAGGTTCTGAAACTCATAAACAGTTACCAGTCGCTCACCGGTAGCGATCGGGATTGTGGTGCTCTTAGCTATTTTGCCCATCTCTTTGTAATTTTCCGGCGGACAGGGCTCTTCAAGCCACAGCGGATCGTACTTTTCCACTCTTGATGCCAGACGACGGGCCGCTGAAGGCGAGATTTGCCCATGGGTGCCGATGCAGATATCTGCTCGATTCCCCACAGCTTCACGAATGGCACCTATGGCCTTTTCGGCGTGATCGTATTCGTCCAGGGAGATCTCCCACGGGGGCGCCGGTAATCGTCTGAACCTGGCTTGAGGCAGGGGATCGAATTTAACGCCGGTAAACCCTTCGTCCACAAGCTGTGCTGCCAACTCACCAAGCCGTTCCGGGTTGGATGTCCAGTCCGCGGTTGCTTCCCGCAAGCTTGTTTTTTCAATATCGTAAATATAAGTGTAGGTTCTGACCTTATCTCTGTATTTTCCACCGAGGAGATTGTATACTGGTGTATTGTAATATTTGCCACATATGTCCCAGAGGGCGATATCAAAGGCGCTGATGAGTCCCAAGAGAACATAATCCGGATGTTGTGCTGTTAAACCGGAATAAAGCTTGTGGAAAAGGGGTTCTCTATCGATCGGATTCTTTCCTTTCAAGTAGGTGATAAAGATCTCCTCCACCATTTTTTCATAACTCTCTTCAAGCCCCATAAGGGAGAAAAGAACCGCGGTTTCTCCCCAGCCCTCAATTCCCTCGTCGGTTTCCAATTTCAAGAAAAACCACAATAGTCCATCCAAGTTGGGAGGATCGGTCTTTACCACGTATGGTATAACTTTTGTCAGCTTCATGACAGTCTCCTTTAAAAGAGATTTTCGTATTGTCAATCAACAATGGGTCTCAGCATCAACCGTATCCCCGCTGTATGAACTATCTCCAATTTCCATGCCTTATTACTTACTCACAGCCGCACCGCCTATTAAAACCCTGAACCGTTTCTGCAGGACTCTCTTCTCATACGTCTTCATATTTTTTTCAAAGATGGGCGTCTTCCTTGTCTCTTTCGGCAATGTTCCCGGGGAAACAAATTGGATTTCCGGCCGTATCTTTATCTGGTCATGGAGAGCAGTGGTGATTTTCCCGGCAAGGGCCGTAAGATCTGAATGGCCGATCTCTCTACCATGCTCGATTCTTAGTTTTAGCGGCGGTACCACCCTTGGGAACGGGGCATCCAAAACAATCCTCATTTCTCCTGTAACATCGGGTACAAAACCGGCTACGACATCTTTAATGGCGGCAGGATAGACATTAACCCCTTTCACAATCATGCATTTCCCCCTCACTTGATATTTTGGCGTCTTTAGGAAAAAATGTTATAATCTTTCCCTTTGCCTGGATATCACAAGAACTCATTCTTACCTCCGCTTGGGGCGTGCGGTCTCAGAAGGATAACGCCAAGGATAAGAATTGTGTGACCTGCCACTGAATTTTGAAAAAGAGATAAACATTATAGATGAAAGATATTGGGAAAAATGAAAAAATTAACTAACAAACGGATTGAGAAGGGTGTGTGACCCAGCGCTTTTTCCAAAGATTATACAAGGTATAAGATAATTAATAATAGATTTAGTATCAGAACACTCGACATATCAATGTAATGAGCTCATAAGTCAAAATATTTGCTGTTTGAGGTACATGGCAGATATATGGAATTTTCCATAGCGTAGCAAAGGCCGACGTATTACGTTCCTTTGAGAAACAAAAAAGCGCTGGATCTTAATAACAATCCGCGTTTTCGTTTATAGATATTACGGAGGACTAATAGCTGGCAGCTCGGGCCAACCTCGTTCTCCTTCGTGGTGCTTTAACGTAACGGATGGTTTGCATAATGCCGATTCTTATGCTTCCAACTGGCTGAGGAATTGATCAACAGACAACGTCTGTCCCAAGGCCGGAATAATCTTCCCTTCGACGTAGTTCTGTTCCTCCGATGAGTTAGCGGCGGTTGCGTCTTTAATAACGGTTACGCTGTAACCCTTGTCGTAGGCTGTGCGGGCAGTGCTTTCAACACAAAAATTAGTCAGAAACCCACCTATAACAACATTCTTGATATTAGCTTCTTTGATGATCTGTTCAAGATCGGTATTGTTAAAGCCACATAACGTGCACTTGCCGGTCACAACCTGGTCACCCTTCTTGGGCTTCAGCTCCTCGATAATCTCCGCACCCCATGTGCCCTTGCGAAGGGCATTCCCATCGGCCACGGCTTGAACAATTCCCACCATTGAATGGTCTTCGAAATATTTTTCGTTAAACACGAATGGTGTATGAAGGACCATAGCTCCCTTTTCGCGAGCCCCTTCAGCCAGTTTCACAGCATTAGGGATTGTGCCTTGCCGGGAAATCTCATCTTTAACACCGTCATAGAGTTTTCCGCCGTCCTTGCAAAAATCATTTTGAAACTCGATTAAAATCACAGCTGTTTCTTTTGCCTTCATTTTTTGCCCCTCCTCTTTAGATTTTTAGACATCCGAAATCGGAATACAATTGTGCATGAATCATATCAAAGCTTGACTGCAATAATCAACCTATAATCGCCATTGGACAAGAAAGGCGGCTCCAACATCTTATGGCTCGCCTTCTTGTTTTAGGATTTGCAATCTAATTGATATCAAAAGGTTTTTAGGTATATAAGGCCTGACCTTGATAGCAGTTAGCGCAGGCTCGTATTGTCAAAACTTGGTCGATAACCGTCATATTTTAGTATAGAAGTTGTATTCTCTTCTCTCCACAAATCATCAAGCTCAGATCATTAGTTTTTTAAAAAGTTCTCCGATCTTGACCGTATCTCTCAAACAGATACGTTATGATAACCCGGCCCGCAATTTCCATGGCCCTGTCATGTTCGATTTCTCTGGAAAAGCCCTGAATCCTTGCCGCAGCCATTTCGGCCTCCATGGTCCGTCCGTCTATAAGGCTTATCTCGTTCTTCTTCATGGGTCCCCCTTCCTCTAAGGCTTTTCTGTAATGATCAAGACCAACCAGCCGGTTGTGGAGATTCTGGCCTTTGACCCACGATAGCGCCGCTCAGTAACCTTAAACACGAAATGCCAGATCCCGGCATGGGGATCTTTTGAAGACTCATCGTACCGAGACAATCCTCGTAGCCCACGGCCCCAAGGGGACGCGGGGTTGGGATCTCGAGTCCGAAGAACAGGACCTCAAGGAAAATGACGCATCATCTTTTGGAAGAAGCGGACATTCCACCAACCGCCAACCACACTTTTTCATCGCCGCCCGTAAGCTCAAAATGGCATTTTCCCAAGTAGTCCAAGGGATTTGGTCAGGGAATCGCCCTGTGAATGAATTAGATCTACTCTGGCCAAGCCAATCCGCAAAGTCAAGTTTTTGAGGTGGCGAAATCACTCCCTGGCAGAAATAGGTGGAGATTTTCACACGGTTGCAGTACAAGTCTCTCGATTCCTACGACTGAAACAGAGGAACATGACATGCACACCTCACGACCGGAAAAGATTCCTGTGCCTTCCTTGGGCATATTTGCCTTGGCCATGATCAATGTGGCGGTCATTGCCAGTCTGCGTGATCTGCCCCAAATGGCCAAGTATGGGGTCGGATCTGTATTTTTCTACCTGCTGGCGGGTCTTGTCTTTTTTGTTCCTGTTTCCCTGGTGGCGGCAGAGCTGGCCACCGGATGGCCCCAGAAGGGTGGCGTCTATGTCTGGGTTAAGGAAGCATTCGGGGCGTCTCACGGCTTTGCGGCCGTTTTCATCCAATGGTTTCAAAACCTCTGCTGGTATCCGGTGGTTCTCACATTTGCTGCCGCATCCCTGGCGTTTGCCGTTGACCCTTCGGCTGGGGCAACCAAACTGGCCGAAAACAAGGCCTACATCGTCACGGTCATTCTCTGCACCTATTGGGGCGCCACCTTCTGGAACTTTCGCGGCCTGAGGGCATCCGCCAGACTGAGTATGATCGGCGCCTTCTCCGGGGTGGTAGTCCCGGGTGTGGCTCTGGTGGTGCTGGCCTGTGCCTATGTCCTGGCGGGAAACCCTTCCCACCTGAGTCTTGCCGCTTCGGATTTCTTTCCAGACATGGCAAAGCCCGGCAATATTACCTTTGCAGCCAGTGTGCTCTTGGCTTTTGCAGGGATGGAGATGACGGCGGTTCATGTTCGGGAGACACGGAATCCCGGCCGCACCTACCCGGTGGCCATTGCCGTCGCCGCCGGGACCATCCTTCTCGCCTTTATCCTGGGGGCCCTCGCCATTGCGGTGGCACTGGCCCCTTCCGAGTATACGCTGCAGACCGGCGTCACAAAGGCGTTGGATACCATGCTCAATGGCTTTGGCATTCCCTATCTGGGCCACCTTTTTGCCTTCATGATGGCATTCGGCGTGATCGGGAGCGTCAACTCCTGGATCATCGGCCCCAGCAAGGGGATCCTGGCCGCAGCGGAAGACGGTATGCTGCCCAAATGGTTCTGCAAGACCAACCGCCACGGCGTTCCCAAACGGGTGCTGATCATTCAGGCCGTCATCGTCTCTCTCCTTTGTCTCACCTTCACCCTTCAGCCTACGGTGGCAAGCGCCTATTTCATGTTGAGCGATCTGACCATTCAGCTATATCTCATCATGTATATGGGCCTGTTTGCGGCGGCCATCCGACTTCGTTACACGCAGCCGGGGGTTTCCCGGGCTTTTCGAGTACCCCTGGGAAACCCGGGTATGTGGTTCGTGGCAGGGCTCGGCATCCTCGGAGCCATAGGTTGCGTGTTCATCGGGTTTTTCCCCCCGGCTCAGTTGGCGAATCAGCAGATTCACCCCGCCGTGTTTGTCTCCTTTCTGGGCATGGGGATCGTCACAGTCATCGCCCTCCCTTATCTGATTCAAGTCCTGCTTAGAAAAATGAGACGCGGGTGATCCCCTTCCAGGGAACCCATCCCTTGACCTCCCTGAAAAAAAACTGATAAGAATGGATCCACACGGGCGATTAGCAAGATGGATAGATCGTTGGTCGCCGAAACCAATGAAAGACTTTTGAAATAGTTTGCTTCATATAGTTCATCGGATAGCACTTTATGAAGGATTAGACTTTTTTTCCGGATCATCACGCCTTAAGACGAAATGCATTTGACAAGGAAGACGGTTGACAGGATTGTTGGGTAAAAAAGTAGGGGTACGAACCCAAAGGCAAAGGAGGATGGACTATGGACAGTGCGATTGCCAAGGCAACGGGTATGAGATATGAACCGGTGGCTATCTTATTTAGCCATGAGCGGCCCGAAAAGGCAAGGCAGTTCAAGGAGGGCAAATGGGGATGTGTCATGTTCATGTTGGGTGCCGTAGCAAAGGGAGCCACAGCGGTATTTGATCGAAAAACCTTTGGTTGCCATGGAGGCGGGGTTGGCCTTGGTTTTGGAAATCAGTACAAGAATTTTCCAGGAGGAGAAGATTGTTTTTCCTATTTTCTCTCCGTGGGGAACGCGTCATGGGAGAAGGGCCAACAAGTATGCAAAGAATTGGAGCCGTTCCTTACCAGGGAGATGTATGACAATTTTGTACACGGTGAACGCTATATTCGGAGTCCTGAGCTGGTCGAGGATTTCATTGAAAACCTGGCTATAACAGATGTCCCCTATGAATATGTGCTGTTTAAGCCGCTGAAAGAGGTGGTTTTAGAGGAAGAGGTTCCTGAAGTGATCATCTTTTTGGGAGACATGGACCAGATTTCTGCCTTGAGTATTCTGGCCAATTACGGTCGCAAGGGGAATGAGAATGTGATTTTTCCGTTTGCGGCGGGGTGCCAGAACATCGGCATCTACCCGTTTCGGGAGGCCAAATCAGAGCATCCCCGGGCTGTCTTGGGCATGAATGATATTTCTGCCAGGGTGGCCATGAAACGGATACTGAAAGCTGACGTCCTGACCTTTGCAACTCCATTCCGCCTCTTTGAGGAAATGGAGAAACATGTGCCAGGCAGTTTCTTGGAGAGGGGAACCTGGAAGCAGTTGATGGCACTCAAAAAGAAACCATAGCGCTTACGAGGTCCGCGGAAAGAGTTGAATTCACAAATTCCGTGCCCCGGAAAAATGCTTGATAGAAAGCTGTTCGTTTATGGGTTCAGAGTTCCAACTCCAAGGGGCAGATAACATAGATATTTCCTGAACGGCTTCGGCATTGACACGCAAGCCGGATCCCGTTATGTCTATTTCCGATAAGGCAGTCTGACAGCTCTTTCAGCCCTTATCCCCACGTCCCTGGCCATACTATCAGGAGGGTTTTTGCGATGTACGCAAGCAAATTGTATCGCATTTTTGTATCCATGATTACTATTCTGTCCCTCTTCTGTATTTTGCTCTTTGGCGCCACCTGTTCGGACGAAAGTACCCATCCACCTGAATTCACGTTTGAATTACAACAGGAAATGGATCGTTTCCTGGGTGAGAAGATGTCGGAATATAACATACCGGGAGCGGTCATCGGAATATGGGTGCCGGGACGCGGAACCTGGTTGAAAGCCAAAGGAAAGGCGGATATTGAGGGAAATACCGACATCAGCCTTACCCATACCTTTAGAATAGGAAGTATCAGCAAGACCTTTAATGCTACCATCATCCTGCAACTGGTTGATGAGGGATTGCTCAGTCTCGAAGATACATTGGACAAATTTGTTCCATGGGTATCCAATTCGAAAAATATTACAATCCGTCAGCTCTGCAATAATACGAGCGGTATTTTCAATTACGGTGAAGATCATGACTTGAATATGGAATATGTCAACAGCGATTTCCTTGCTCACTATACACCTGAAGAGCTAGTCCGTGTTGCCATAGGTCACGAACCCTATTTCTCCCCTGGAAAAGGCTTTCACTATTCAAATACAAATTTTGTATTACTCGCTATGATCATAGAAAAGGTCACCGGCAACACCTATGAAGAAGCGCTGGACAGAAGAATATTTAAACCCCTGAACCTAAATAGCACCACATTTCCTGTTGTTCATAGCACACATATGACGGGCAACTATAGTCATGGATATCTTGAAGTTGGCGGTGTACTAAAAGACTATACAGTAAGTGACCATTCTATTCAGTGGGGAGCGGGAGGTATAATTTCAGACCTTTCAGATCTGGGATTGTGGGCAAAGGTTTTAGGAGAAGGGCTTCTTATAAGTAAAGAAATGCAGGATGAACGACTTAAGTGGAGCCCCTATTCGGAAAACGGTATCTTCAAATATGGAATGGGGATTTTTTATTTGGGGGACTTCATAGGGCATGACGGAGGCTGTATCGGATTTAATACGGCGCTGTTTTATCTTCCTGCTAAGAAAGCCACTTTCATTATTCTCCTGAATCAGAGCAATGATTATACTGGAGCAAACAATATCTTTTTAGGTCTTGCAAACAAGGTTTTTCCGGGGATATTTCAAACGGAAAGCATTGAGAACATACCTGTAACTGAAAGATTCCCTGTTGTAACGTCAAGATAGTGCGGTTTACATCTGCAGGACAGTCCTTTTGAGAACCGCCCGTTCAATTTTCGGTTACCCTTACCCTGTGGTAAACTGGTCACAAAACCCGTCTATACTTGACTCGCGCCTTTTTCAAGTATAGGTATTGCAATATGATTCACTCGATTGTCAAGGCTTGAAGGAGAAACTTATGGAAGATCAAATCGTTTTTGGTAATAGGATGATACCGGTGAAACTGCCGGACAATGTTCAGAGCGCCCCGCCAGGGCTCTCTACTACCCTTCCCCCCTGTGAATAATCCTGAGGAGACGATTCTCAAGGCACTCCAAAGGCCGTTAGGCCGGCCCCCCCTACGTGAGATAGTCAAGCCGAATTGGAAAGTGACCATTGCCTTTGATGACCCCACTGTCCCTTGTTTTGCCCCTATCTGGGAACCAGCATTAAACCTTGTTATGGAGGAGCTTGAAAGAGGAGGTGTAAAGAAATCTCAAATAACACTCCTCTGTGCCAATGCACTCCACAGGAAATTCACCCGCAGGGAGTTGGCCAAGATCATAGGGAAGGACCTGGTCAAGGATTTTGGCTATCGGCTTGTATGTCACGACGCTGAAGACTTTGAGAACCTGACATATTTAGGGACCAGCGAATCTGGTTATGACGTAGAGATCAACAAACTGGTAACCGATTCTGATCTTACCGTTTATTTAAATACTGTGGTGTGGCGCGGATTCAATGGCGGATGGAAATCTATCTGTGTGGGACTGGCTTCCTACCGGTGTATCAGATGGCATCACACTCCGGACAGCATGTCAATGTCCATGGAGAAGAACGTAATGCACGAAATATTGAACGAAATGGGGTCCCTTGTCGAAGAAAAGATAGGAAAAGAAAGGATCTTCAAGATTGAAACCGTCCTGGCCAACCCCCTTCAGGTCCATAAGGTATGGAGTGGAGGAATAAATGAAACACGAAAGGCAGCCTTAGACCTCATGAAATCTCACCTTAAGCCCAGACGTGAAATCCTGAAGGATAAAGCAGACATCGTTCTATATGGGATACCGAACTGGAGTCCCTATGCATCCTTCTCAGTTATGAATCCCATGCTCACCCTCATTTCGACCGGTTTGGGTTATTTTGGAGGAGTCATAGAGGCCATGGGAAAACCCGGATGCTCGGTCATACTGGCAAGCCCTTGCCCAGATCAGTGGAACCATACACACCACCCGACACATCAGGAGATCTGGGAAAGCATCCTGCCCACGTACCGGGATCCCTATGAAATCGTCGATCTCTTTGAGGAAGATTTCTCCCATCGGCCCGAATACATCTACAAATACCGCCACTGTTACGGATTTCACCCCATGCATGGGATCATGACCACCTATCCCCTGAAAAGACTCCGCCATGGATCCAAGGTCTTTGTTGCGGGTGCTGAGCGTCCGTCGCTAATAAAGCACCTTGGATTTGAACCGACCGGGACAGTTGAGGAAGCTATTGAAAAGACACGAGACATCCACGGAAAAGATGCGTCGATAACATTCGTCAAATACCCGATGCTCACATTTAGACAATGAGTATTTAGGTGTTGCCAAAGGACCGCAGGAATTGTAAGGCGTGGAAGTGGCACGTCCGTAAAAAATTGACCCAAGGATTAATGATTCGTTTATGGCTCTGTATGTGGAGTATTTATTGAAACCTGTATGCAATATCTCTCATGGCGCTTCCGGGACGTCAAGTGCACCGTGGAATGAGGGAGGCCCACAAAAACTAAGTTGACAGGTTGTTATTTGAGTGGAATGGAAGACCCGCAATTTCGTATATTGCTCCAACACCTCGGACTCTCATGGACCGGATTCCGAAAGGTCAGGAAAGGAGTCAAAAAACGGATTTGCCGTCATATGCAGAGGCTCAACTGTCCGAATATGGGAGAGTATCTCCTTGAACTGGACAGGAGCAGTAAGGTTAGGCGTCAATGTGAATACCTGATGACCGTCTCTATCAGCCGGTTTTTCCGGGATAAA
>PVMS01048646.1_pt1 | contig 10653 bp, 13 predicted proteins | sample 1853461 | NCBI WGS metagenome assembly PVMS01 (sample SAMN08582032, study PRJNA380276) | Marine sediment metagenome, whole genome shotgun sequencing project. | isolation source: ocean sediment barecode stripped | collected 2017
AGTCCCCAGTCCTCAGTCTCCAGCCAGAGCGCGAGATTGACTGGTGACTGGAGACCGAGCCTATCGAACATATGTTCGATAGGCTCGGTCTCCAGTCACCAGTCAATCTCGCGCTCTGGCTGGAGACTGAGGACTGGGGACTGGCGACTTCGGAGACGCCTAGCCTCGCTCTGTGAGCTACGACGACGACCCGTACGATTCCGGCTGGGGAGACCGCGAGCTTCCACTGTTGCGTCGGCCGGCCGTCCGTAGTGCGATCACCGCCATCGTCATCATCACCTTCGTGATGCTCACCCTCATGTCCACCTGCACGCCCCGAACCACTCCGGTCGGGACGACGACCACCACCGTCCCGGGTCTTACCGCATAACGATCCCACTAGTGGTCGACCAGTACGTCCTCTTCGCGATGAGAGTCGACCGCCTCGAGTGCCCACGCCAACCCTTCGTCGGGTGACTCGACCGCGATACATCCCGACCAGCCGCCGGTGAAGTCCGTCGGCTCCCACAGCACCCAGCGCAACCCGTTCACAGCCGCTTCGAGTTCCGTTGGGTCGGCCGGCCAGCCAAGATCGGCAAGAGCGGCTCCGAGCCACCAGGCGATGAACCGGCCCATCGGAGCGCCGCGCCGCCTGCCATAGGCACCGCCACCACCGCCCGCCCATGCGATACGGGAAAATGCCTCCCCGACCGTCGCCTCAGCCAGCAGGCACCTGCTGTGGCCGAGAGCAGCAATCGCCTCCGGCGCACTCCCACGTACTGCGACCGCCGCCCGCGACCCGTTCGACTGTTGCGCCCACACGGCGCCGATATCGAGCAGCGCCTCGATCGAGTCGTCGTCGCCTATCTCCTCGCCCGCCTCGGGGAGAGCCACCTCGGTAAAGCGAGGAAGGGGAGGAGCGTCGAAGTCGGCCTTGTCCGAACGGAAGGTCGCCACGACGTAGGCAGGCTCCCACTCCAGGAGTCGCAGCGGGATCTCAAGCACATGGGAATCGATGCTGTCGTCGTCTACCAGGTCCTCGCCGCGCAACACCCTTTCGTGTGCGGCCATGGCTCGAGCCGGACCCGGTCCCAGGTGAGGAGCGAGCGACTCCCATGAGTGGGTGCTCGCCGCCACCTCCCACAACGGCCCGAGCGCAAACCGACCGGCCTCCTCCGTAACGACGGAACCGGCGTACTCACCCGGGGCGTCGAGTGCCAATCGATATTCGGCGTACTCGGCGGCCGGCCACAGCTGCAGGCCGCGCTGCTCGAGGGCGTGACGGCAGCGTTCGATCAACTCGACGACCCGATCCCACTCCCGCGCCGAAGCGAGCCCGTCGACGAGCCTTATCAGAGCATCCAGGTCGCCGGCGGCGACGGCTGTGGCTAGGTCGGTCACGAGGCGGGAGCGTAGCGACCGGGCCACGGCGGGTAGCCTGATTCACGATGGCAACGCCCAACAACCTCCTCGAGCGATTCCCGACGCTCATCCCCTACTGGCTGGCGTGGCCGATGTCGGCCCTCGCCGCGATCAGTGCGTTCGCCGGCGCCGGGCTGCTCTTCACCTCGGCCGCTTTGGGGAGCGTTGCCGCGGCAGTCTGGGGAGGGATCTCATTCCTGGTTGCCGCCGTCACCTGGCACGTGGCCGACTACGCCCAAACCAACCGTCCCGTTTAGACCCGTTCCGTCCTGAAGCTGTCCGGCTCAACCCAGCGACTGGATGTACTCGACCAACGCTTGCACTTGGGCGTCGCTGAGAGCGGCTGTCAGTCCTTCCGGCATCACCGGCAAGAAGCCGGCCACGATCCTGACCGACGGGCTGAGGATCGATTCGAGAAGGTAGGCCTCGTCGGCGAGGGCGACGGTGCCGTCCTCAAAGGTGCGTTCGGACCCGGCAACACCCTGCCACGAGGGACCTACCCCGACCCGTCGATGCTGTGGCACGCCGTGCAGCCAAGCGACGTAGTGAGGGTGACGGCGTCGATTGCGGGCTCGACCGCAGTGGTGCTGGGGGCGACCGTCGTGTCGGCCGCGGCCGGAGCCACCGTGGTCGGTGGGGAGCCGACTACCGAATCAGACGTGTAGTGATCAAAGGTCAGGATCGCGGCAAAGATCAGCACCACAATTGTGAAGCCCGCAGCGAATCCGACAACCAACCAGTCGCTACGGGCGAAATCGCTCGAAGTCTGTTCCGTTGAGATGCGGGTCCGCCCTTTCTTGCCGAAGGCCGGGATCCTAACCACAGGTAATTGGTGGCCGGAACGTTATTAGAGAAGCAGCTCGGCGAGGGTTCGCAGCGTCGTCACGTCCTGGGCCATCGCCACGATGGTCGTCACACCCGAAGCTTCCCACGCTTCAAGCCCGTCGCGAATTCGCTCCTTGGAACCGATGAGCGCAACCTCGTCGACCATCTCGTCAGGGATTTCGCCCATCGCTTCGGCGCGTTTCCCGTCTAGGTAAAGATCCTGTATCCGGGTGGCTTGCTCTTCGTACCCGTAACGGCAGGCCAGGTCGAAGTAGAAGTTCTTTCCCTTGGCACCCATTCCACCAACGTAGAGGGCCAGTGCCGGCCGCACCCCCCACCTCGCCTGATCGACATCATCGGTGACGATCGTCGGCACCGAAGGAGCGATGTCGAACCGCTCCGACTTGCCCGGCTCTCCGGCCGACGAAAACCCGGCCTCCAGGTGGGGCTTGAACACTTCAGGGGCGTGTTGCGGGCTGTACCAAACTGGGAGCCAGCCGTCGGCGAGCTCGGCGGCGAGCGCAACGTTCTTCGGCCCGATCGCAGCCAGGTAGATCGGTATGTCGTAAGTCGGCTTGATGGTGAGGCGAAGCGCACTCCCCAGGCCGGTCGCTCCCGGACCCGTATAGGGCAGTTGATAGTGCTCGCCGTCGTGGGTGACCCGTTCTTTGCGATCGATGATCTTGCGAACGATCTCGAGGTACTCGCGCGTCTTGCCAAGCGGCTTGCCGTACGGGCGCCCGTGCCACCCTTCGACCACCTGGGGGCCCGAAAGGCCGAGTCCGAGCAGGAATCGGCCCCCGGACAGCTCAGAGAGCGTCACCGCGGTCATGGCGGTCATCGCAGGCGTCCGGGCCGGCATCTGGAGAATTCCAGCGCCGAGTTTGATCTGGTCCGTAGACGCCCCGTACCACGAGAGCATCGTGACAGCGTCGCTGCCGTAGGCCTCGGCCACCCAAACCGAGTGATAACCAAGCCTGTCGGCCTCGAGCACCAGCTCGAGTTTCGACTCCACGCGAACACCCGAATACCCGACCGACAACCCGAGTCTCATCTTGTCTCCCGTAATGGACGCCGATCCCTACCGAATGTACCCGGAGTGTGGCTGATGCTCGGATCGAACCCGAGATCCGGCGGGCACAGCCGATATCATCGCGGGCCAATGCGGACACTGAGGCGAGCACTCACAGCGCTTCCCGCCATCCCGGTGGCGGTCACCGGCGTACTCGTGGTCCAAGTGATGCGGGCGGCGCACCGTTCCGATCTGCCCTCGTACCCCAACCAGGATCCGAGCGGGACCTTCGGCAACCCCGATCTGCCGCCGCTGCGCATCGTGGCATTGGGAGATTCCTCGATCACTGCACCCGGCATTGAGGACCTCGACAGCACCTGGGTGAGGCGGGTTGCGATCGCCCTTAGCGCGCAGTATCGAGTCGAGCTGATTTCGGTCGCGGTCGGTGGCTCCAAAGCGCGGGACGTGATCACAGGACAACTCGCCGATGCAATGGCGCTCGAACCGGATATCGCCATCGTCTCCGTCGGCGCCAACGACGCGATCCGAGGCTCGTCACCGGGTCGTTATCGCGAGGAGAATCGAAGAATCCTGTCGGATCTCGAGCAGGTCAGTGGCGCCGTCGTTGTGGTTGGGGTCGGCGACCTCGGATCCATTCCGCGGCTCCCCACGATGCTGCGGCCATTCCTCACTTGGTGCGCAGCCAGATTCGACCGGGCGGCAGCAACCGCGGCGGCCGAGTTTCGACAAGCCGTCAAGGTCCCAACCGTCGGACCGATGTCGACCGCGTTCTGGGAGGATCCTGGACTATTCGCCGGTGATCAATTCCATGTCGGCGAAGAAGGCCACGCGATCTTTGCCGATCAGGTACTCCCTTCGGTGCGAGCCGCGCTGGCCATCGCGAACCAACCGCAAACCCGTGGCTAACCGGCGTCTCGCACGACGATGTCACCCGACATCGTCGTCACCGCCAATCGCGCCGTCGTCCCGGTGCCGGGACCACCGCTGTCCACCGGATAACGGGTACGGATGTCGCCCGACAGGCTCTGGAATTCGACGGCAAAGCTCCGGCCCGCCGTCAGCCCGAGGAGAACATCGCCGGACAACGTCTTGGCTTGAAAGAGGTCACCGGTGAATCGCTCGACCTCGATGTCACCCGAGGCGGAGTGAGCCACCATCGAACCCGCCACCTCCCCGATATCGATATCACCGCTGGCGGTCTTGACAACGACATCTTGCGACGAGCCGACCCGAACATCTCCGGATGCGGCCGCTACATCGAGCCGGCCGCCGACAGAACCGACTTTGATATCCCCTGATGCCGTCTTGATCTTCACGTCGCCCGACACGGCACCCACCGCAACATCGCCGGAAGCCGATTCGACCACCAGTGTTGCTATCTCGGTGTTTACCGACACATCTCCGGATGTGAGACGGGTGTGAACGTCGGCGCCGGTTCCGAGGCGCAGCTCGACATCGACGCCGGCCCAACGGCCGATGCGACCACCTTCGGGCTCGATCACGATCCGACCGCCTCGCTCCTCGACCAGGAACCGCTCGAGGGTGGCTTCCCTCCCCGACATGCGAACCTCGACCACGGCCTCTTCGCCGGCAACCACCCGAGCCGCCCCGGCCGGGAGCCGCAAGAAGATCCGCGGCGTTCCGCTGATCTCGAACCTCTCGACTCGCCTGCTCATGTCTCGATCGTCCCCGTGACCCGACGCGACCGACGCCTACCCCGCTCGGACGCCTGTGAGCCCAGCGTTCGCACAAGCCACGAGTTGACCGACTCCCCCAACTCTTCCGCTGCCACCTCGACCTGTCCCTTGAGGGTCGGCGGAAGTCGCAATGTGATGCGGGCATCGAGCGATTCGGCTCCCAACTCGGCCGATTCGCTGAGCGACCGAACCTGCAGCGATGGCTCCCCTTCCTTGAGCACGACGTCGATGTCGTGGGATGAGAGCTGCGCGGATACCTCGGCCGCAGCCTGCTCGGCGAGGTCCAGCGCGATCTGGTGAATCACCGGTTCGAGGGTGGCCAGCAATGCGGAAGCCATCGCCTCCATCTCGCCGTCGCCGCCGCTGATCAGCACCTGTTGCTCGACCGCGGCTTCCAACCGATTCATCGCGATGCTCGTGTCCATTCGCCTCATCTCCTCAATGCTCAATGCGCAGCAGCGGGACGCAGCCTCACCTTCGTCGTGGTCCGAACCGACGCCTTCCGACTCGGGCGACGACCCGTCCGGTCCCTCCGCTCATCGGCGACTCTGGCCTTGTGCAGCGCCAAATGCGCCTCGGGCGAATACAACATCATCATCCCCTCCTGTCGTCTCAATGTCAAGAATGATGTCGTTATGATGTCATAATGCTGTCACGATGTCAAGGGTGGGGCCCCTGCTTCGTTTCCACGATCCGCCTACCATCAACCACCTCCACACCGGGGAGTCCACGAGGACTGAGAGGGTGGCTCGACCACCGACCCGAGACGACCTGATCTGGGTAATGCCAGCGGAGGCAGCAGTGACCTCGACGATTCTCATTCTCACCGGTGGCGGCCCGGCGCCGACCACTCCCCTTCCCGACGCCGACATCGTCATCGCGGCCGATTCGGGTCTCGGATTGGCCGCCGCGCTCGCCGTGCACGTCGATCTGGTGGTGGGCGACCTCGACTCCGTGGACCGGTCCCAGCTGGACGCTGCGATCAAGGATGGAGTCGCCGTCGAAGAGCATCCGACCAACAAGGATGCCACCGATCTGGACCTGGCCCTGCAAGCCGCGATCGATCGGGATGCAACCAGGATCGTGCTCGCAGGCGGAGGCGCCGGTCGGCTCGATCATCTGCTCGGCATAGCAATGCTGCTCACCGATGAGCGCTGGGCCGGCAGTGCAATCGAATGGCACTCCGGTTCGAGTATCACCCACGTCGCCCGGGATGTTCTGACGCTCGACACCCTGCCAGACGATCTCGTCTCGCTGATCCCGGTCTCGGATGAGGCGGTGGTCTCGATCACCGGTACTCGATGGCTTCTCGAGTCCATTCCCCTGTCGCGGGGCACGACCCACGGCATCAGCAACGAAGCCCTCGGGGGCAGCATCGACATCGAAGTTCATCAGGGTGTCGTGCTCGCCGTGATCACGAGGGGTGAATGATGAGACGAATCGCTCTGCTATTGGCCACCGTTCTGATTGTCGGGGCGTGCGCTGCAGGAGAATCAGGTCCGACCACGGTTCGATTGCTCACTCACGACTTCTTCGCCGTGCCCGACGAGTTGCTGACCCAATTCACCAACGAGACCGGAATCGAAGTGGAGATCATCCGGGGTGGTGACGCCGGGATCGTGATAAACCAGGCGATCCTCGCCAGCGGCAATCCGGTGGCCGACGTCTTGTTCGGAGTCGATACGACCCTCCTGTCGAGAACCATTGACGCCGACCTGTTCCAGCCGTATCGAAGCGTCGCCGGCAGAGACTTCGTCGAGGGATACGGCACCGCCGGAGGTGTTGTTACTCCGATCGATTTTGGAGACGTGTGCCTCAACTACGACACCATTCGACTCCCGAATCCTCCCTCGTCGCTGGAAGAGCTCACCGACGAACGATTCCGAGGAATGCTCGTCATGCCCGATCCCACGATCTCAAGCCCGGGTCTGGCATTTCTCCTCGCCACGATCGACCGCTTCGGAGAGACCGGTCCCTACACCTGGCGCGATTACTGGACGGACCTGCGAGCCAACGACGTCGAGATCGTCGCCGATTGGGGGACCGCCTACTACTCGTCGTTCTCGGCCACCGGGACCGGATCCCGTCCGATCGTCGTGTCCTACGCCTCGTCGCCCCCGGCGGAGGTCCTGTTCTCCGATCCACCCATCGACCGGGCGACGACCGCAGTGATCGAAGACGGGTGCTTCCGCCAAGTCGAATACGCCGGCGTGTTGCGCGGTAGTCGCAATCAAGGCCCGGCACGACAGCTGATCGATTTCATGCTCGCCATCCCATTCCAGGAGTCAGTGCCTTCATCGATGTTCGTCTTCCCCGTGAACCCCGCCGCCACGCTGCCGGAGGTGTTCATCGCCAACGCACTGGTGCCATCCGACCCGGCGAGCATCGACCCCGGCACGATCGAACAGAACCGGGAACGCTGGCTGACCGAGTGGATCGATACGGTTCTGCGATGAAGCCGCGCCGCTCTACGGCGCTGCTGGCCCTTCCGGCGGTGGTGCTGGGGATCGTGTTCTTTGCCTGGCCCATGGCTTCGATCATCGCCACCGGCATCGGCGCCGACCCGGGTCGGGCTGCCGGCATCTTGGGCAAAGGCACAACTCTGTCGACGGTGTGGTTCACCTTGTGGCAGGCTGTCGCTTCCACCGTTTTGACGCTGCTCGTCGGCGTTCCGGCGGCCTACGCATTCTCACGGTTTCGATTCCCCGGCCGCGCTCTCGCGCGGGTGTTGGTGACCATCCCCTTCGTTCTTCCCACCGTGGTCGTCGCCATCGCGTTCCTGGCACTCATCGGACCCGGCGGAGCCCTCGGTGTCGACCTCTCCGGAACGGTGTGGGCCATCCTTGCCGCCCACGTCTTCTTCAACCTTGCGGTCGTGATCAGGACCGTGGGAGGCCTCTGGAGCCACCTGGATCCCCGGCTCGAAGAGGCCGCCGCGTCGCTGGGCGCCAAGCCCTGGACCGTGTTTCGGACGATCACGTTCCCCCTGCTCAGACCATCCATCACGGCGGCGGGCGCGATCGTCTTCCTCTTCTCGTTCACGTCCTTCGGCATCGCACTCCTGCTCGGTGCACCGAGCCTGACGACGATCGAGGTAGAGATCTACCGCTCGGCGGCGCTGGTGTTCGATCTCCCGGCGGCTGCGGTTCTCGCCCTTGTCCAGGTGGTCGGCGTGACGGCGGGGCTGCTCGTCTATGCCCGCCACCAGGAGCGCAGCGACATCGGCCAGCACCTGCTCCCGGCGGTCGCTACCGCCCGACGACCGGTGGGCGGGCAGCGATGGCTGGTAGCGGCGGCGGTAGGAACGCCGCTGGCGATCAGCGTCGTACCGATCGCGGTGATCGTCTGGCGAGTACTCACCGCCGGAGGCGGCATCGGCCTCGGTTCGCTGCGGGCACTCGGCGCGGTGGATCCGTCGGTGGTGGCTGTCCCTTCCGCCATCGGCAATTCGCTGCAGTTTGCCGCCATCGCCACCACCCTGACCCTGCTGGTGGCGCTGCCGGCGGCGGTCGTCATCGCTTCTCGCCGCGGTGGCATGGGACGCTGGCTCGACACGCTACTCATGCTCCCCATCGGGTCGTCGGCGGTGACCCTCGGGTTCGGATTCGTCGTGGCACTCGACGCCCCGGTGGATCTCCGAGCCTGGTGGGGATTGGTCCCCGTCGCTCACACCCTCGTGGCCATGCCGTTCGTGATTCGAAGCACGGTTCCGGTCATCCGCTCGATCGGACCGAGGCTGCGAGAAGCAGCTTCCGTTCTCGGGGCGGCGCCCGGTCGGGTATGGCGGACGATCGATCTGCCGATGCTGACACCGGCCGCCGCCGGCGCCGCTGCGCTCGCTTTCATCATCAGCCTCGGCGAGTTCGGCGCCACGCTGTTCGTGGCACGGCCCGGAGGCAAGACCATGACGCTGGCCATCTTCAGCCTGTTCAGACGGCCCGGGCCGACCAACGTTTCGGCGGCATTCGCCCTGTCGCTGCTGCTGGTCGTCGTCACCGGGGTTGTCGTCGCGCTTCTGGAGCGGATGCGGGCTCCCGGGGTCGGGAGTTTCTGATGCTGCGAGTCACCGATCTCACCGTCCGCTATGACGAACTCCTGGCGGTGGACGGGGTGGATCTGATCCTGGAAACGGAAGAAACACTCGCGTTGCTGGGCCGCAGCGGCTCCGGCAAGACCACGGTGCTGCGGGCGATCGCCGGCCTGGTCCCAATCGTGTCCGGCTCGATCACCCTGGACGACGTGGATCTCGGCCCGATCCCACCTCACCAACGCGGGATCGGATTGGTGTTTCAGGACTTCGCCCTGTTCCCGCATCTCGACGTCGGCGACAACGTCGGCTACGGGCTGCGAATGCAGGGAACAACCGATACCGACGACCGGGTCTCGGAAGCGCTGGCCATGGTCGGCCTCGACGGGTTACAGCGCCGCCGAATCGACCAGTTGTCGGGAGGCCAGGCACAGCGGGTCGCCTTGGCCCGGACTTTGGCACCCGGCCCCCGGCTTCTGCTGCTCGACGAGCCGCTCGGCTCGCTCGATCCGGACCTGCGCCACACGCTGGCCGATGAACTCAAGGCTTTGATCGACCGAACCGGAGTACCGACCATCATCGTGACCCACGACACCGAGGAGGCGTTCGCTCTCGGAGACCGGGTAATGGTCCTCGTCGCCGGCCGCGCCGCCGTCACCGGCTCACCGGATCGGATCTGGAACGAACCGCGCACTGCCGAGGTGGCCCGAATCGTCGGTCACAACGGGATCGTGACCGCCAGGGTTGCAAATGGCAGCGCCGTGGTCGACGGGCTACAGATACCCACCTCGGCACCCGAGGGAACGGCAACTCTTTTGATCCGCCCCGGATCCGCCACGATCGGCGGGCCGGTCACCGCCACCGTGATCTCTTCCCACTACCGCGGTCCAGACTGGGTCGCCATGGTGGCCCTCGGTGACGGATCCGTCGAGGTATCTACCCCCGAACCCATGCCGACCGGCGAAACGGTCGACATCGCGATCGACCCGGCGGGTATCACCACCCTCGAGTAAGCAGTCACCAGTCACCAGTCACCAGTCACCAGTCACCAGTCAGAGTCTGAAGTCTGAAGTCTGAAGTCTTATCTAATGACTAATGACTAATGACCAAGGACTAAGGACTATTCAGTTGCCTCCACCCAGGTTGCTCCGGTGAGGTCTACCAGCGTCTGCAGCGGGATCGGGAACACGGTCGTCGGAGTTCCGCCTGCCGACCACACATCGAGGTGGCGTCGCAACGCGACATCGGCAAAGACGCGCAGCGGGCCGGGGTACCCGATCGGGGGTGTTCCTCCGGCTGCGAAACCGGTGGCAGCTCTTGCCTCGTCGAGGGTGGCACGCCGTGCCGACGCTGCGCCCGCAGCATGTGCGAGAAGTTCGAGATCGATTCGGGTGTCCCCGCTGGCAAACACCACGACCTGCTCTGCCTCATCGAGGGTGAGCACGATCGACTTGGCGATTGCCGAGAGCTCGCACCCGATCGCATCGGCCGCATCCTGGGAGGTCTTTGTACCTTCGGGGAAGAAGTGGACGTCTACCTCGAACCCGAGCAATCGGCCGGCTTCCACCACACGCTGGGTCGCTTCGGGAATGGTCACGCCGTGCGCCGGTAGTCGCCCAGGCCGGGGAGTCCCTTGGCCGCTACCCACAGGACCGCCGCCGAGCCGCCGA
>PVMS01055762.1_pt1 | contig 10651 bp, 10 predicted proteins | sample 1853461 | NCBI WGS metagenome assembly PVMS01 (sample SAMN08582032, study PRJNA380276) | Marine sediment metagenome, whole genome shotgun sequencing project. | isolation source: ocean sediment barecode stripped | collected 2017
CAAATTTAAAATTAAATATTAAGAACCTTGAGGACTTTATTGAAAATCTGAAGCAGTACCCGGCCCGTCATGTCTTTGAGTTTAGGCATAAAAGCTGGCTTTCAAAAAAGGTCAACAAGCTCCTGTCTGCAGCAAACATAGCAGTATGCATGTCAGACTGGCCTGACTTTATAGATGACCTGCCTGTAACCGCGGATTTTGTGTACTTAAGAAGACATGGGGAGGGCGGAAATTATTCTACCAACTACACTCCGGAGCAGCTAAAGCATGATGCAAAGAGAATAAAGGAGTATCTGAAACAGGGAAAGGACGTATACTTTTATTTTAATAATGATGCTTTTGCTTATGCTCCGAAAAATGCCATTGAATTAAGAACGATCCTTGAAAGTTCTCTTCCCAAGTCTTTGAAGGAACAGCTGGATAAGCCTGGTAAACCCAAAGTGCCTAAGAAAAAGACCGTCAAAAAGGCTGCCAAGAAGGTCGCTAAAAAAGCTGTTAAAAAGACTACCAAGAAGGTTGCTAAAAAAGCTGTCAAAAAGACTACCAAGAAGGTTGCTAAAAAAGCTGTCAAAAAGACTACTGAGAAGGTGTCTAAGAAAGTTACAAAAAAGGTTGTAAAAAAGTCCACGAAAAAAGTCGCTAAGAAAACTGTCTCCAAAGCTAAAAAGAAGTAACCCCGTATTTTTTTAATAATCCAAAGCCATTCACTTTATCCCTACAGTTTTTCACCTAATTAATTTATGAATAATAGAAATATAGATAAGGCGTTGACCATGCTCAGTAAGCAGGTGAAAACACTGGATGTTCCCTGGCTTGATTTTATGGTTAATCATTCCGGCAGGACACCAGACCCATTTAAAGTGCTTATTTCATGTATCTTAAGCCTGAGGACCCAGGACAAGATTACAGGAGAAGCTTCCGTGAGGCTTTATGGAATTGCTTCAGATGCTAAAAAACTTGCCGGGCTTCCTGTTAATAAAATAGAAAAGGCGATCTATCCTGTAGGGTTCTATAAAGTAAAGGCAGAGAGGATAAAAGAAATTGCAAATATAATCATAAAAGAATATAACTCAAAAGTTCCTGATGAGATAGATGAATTGCTTAAATTAAAAGGGGTGGGAAGAAAAACAGCAAATCTTGTAGTCACTCTTGGTTATAAAAAACCTGGTATTTGTGTTGACACCCATGTTCATAGAATAACCAATAGATGGGGATATGTAGAAACCGGGACGCCCGATAAAACTGAATTTGAGCTGAGGTCAAAGCTGCCTCAAAAGTACTGGCTTGAAATTAACGGGCTGCTTGTTTCATTCGGGCAGGGTATATGCAAACCTATTTCACCGATATGCAGTCAGTGCAAGATTGAAAGATACTGTGATAAGGTAGGGGTTAAGAAATATAGATAACACCAGATTGAGAAAGTTGAAATCTTAAAGGGTTTTTGTTAATGTTAGCCTGTGAGGAGGATATGTTTGAAAGGGTTTATTAAGGCGATTAAATCAAGTTTTTGTTTAGATAATAAGATAATCACCCTTTTTCTGTTTTCTGTTTGTTGTATGTTACTTTTTTCTTCCTGCGCCTCTACCCCATCCAGAGAGAATTTAAACCGTTCTGAGTTTCATCATAAGCTGGGGGCGTCTTATATTGAGAACAAGCAGTTAAACAAAGCATTTAAGGAGTTTCAGAAAGCCATAGAGCTTAATCCCCGGAATAAAGAAACTCTTTACTATCTCGGATATCTAAGCATGCAATTTAAAAAACATGATGAGGCGATCAGGTACTATGAAAAAGCTATATCAATAGACCCTGGTTACTCTGAAGCTTTAAATAGCCTCGGTGTAACTTATGCCGAGATCGGCAACTGGGATGAGGCTGTGAGATATCTTGACTCTGCCTTATCAAATCCCATGTATAAAACTCCTGAAATGGCTTTTGCAAATAAGGGGTATGTGCTTTATATGAAGGGGGACTATCGCAATGCTGAAAGAGCTGTAAAAGAAGCATTGATAAGAAACAGACTCTTCCCTTTGGCTTCATATGTGTTAGGCCTGATTTATACAAAGCTTGATAATGATGACGCTGCAATTGAAGAATTCAAAAAAGCCATAGGTATGGCGCCAGGCTATGTTGAAGCCCATATGGAACTGGCAAAAACCTATTTAAGGTCCGGTTACAGGGCAAAGGCCCTTAAACACTTTGAGGCAGTGCTGGAAAATGATAATAATCCATTAAGACTGAGAGAGGCATCAGATCAAATAAGCCGCCTGAAATATTGAGTAGTAGTAAGTTGTTATTAGACAGGAGGGTCCCTGTATTAAGTCAAGTTTACTCCTGAGAAATCCGTTTCTTATATTAATATTGACAATAGATTTTATTGTATAAATAGTAAATGATTTTCAATATATGGATACTCCAGGGAAAATTCTTAAGGCAGAAAGAGAAAAACAGGAAAAATCTCTAAAAGAAATCTCGGTTAATCTGAAACTGAGTATCGATTATTTAACTGCCATTGAAGAAGATAATTACTCAGAGCTACCTGCGGAAGTATTTGCAAAGGCATACCTGCGGCTCTATGCTGATGAACTGGGACTCGATGGCGACTACCTTCTGGGCCTTTATTATGATTTTGGCAAAGATGATGTAAATGATAAAGCGGTCTTGCCAGAAAAAAGGGCTAAACATTCACCATCAATTTTAATCAAGTATGCCTTCAATGCTGTCAGTGCCTCAGTAATGAAGATAAAGTCTTCCATGGAAATTGTTCCGGATTTTCTCAAAAAACTCAAAGCTTCTTTTAACTTTGATCCTGAGTCATTAAAAAAACTTAAGCCCTCTGTCAGAATGGACGTCTCTTTTATAAAGAGGGCTTTACCTTTAATGCCTACCGGAAAATCTCTTCTGGTTGCTGTTACAGTTATTGTTGTTGCTTTAGTTGTCATTATGATAAGTCATTCAGATAAACCGGTTCCGGACGAGGCTGTTACAGCTGATAAACAACTTATTTCTGGAAAGAGTTCCAAAGGTGATAAGAAGGAATTAAAGCCTGTAGAAGAAGCAAAAGTTCATTCTGATAAAAAGAAAGAGCGGGTTGAGGAGAAGATATCGGGAAAACTTGTCTTGAAGATAATAGCTGAAGAACTGACCTGGGCATCTGTGAGTATTGATGGAGGAGAACATAAAGAGTCGCTGCTGCGTGCCGGGGAAGCAGTGACTATAATAGCAGAAGATAAATTCAATATTAAGATAGGCAATGCCGGTGGCACAAGGCTTATTCTGAACGGCAGGGAAATTGGAAAGCTGGGCCCTCACGGCAAAGTTGTAAATATTGAACTGCCATAATGTAAATGCGGAGTTTATTATAAAAAACTATTAGAGGTTAGCAAGGTTTTTGCATAATATATTTTTTATGTCAACCAAATAAAAGTATTGACAAAGCCCCACCCCTGCTGGTATCTTTCATCATTAATGTTTTTATAAACATAGTAATTTCAATTAAATGAAAGGAGAAAATTATGACTAAAGCAGATCTGATTGATGCAGTTGCTGCAGGAGCAGATATAACAAAAGTTGCTGCGGCTAAGGCCATTGATACTTTTACAGGTGCAATTACTAAATCACTTAAGAAGGGGAAAAAGGTCACACTTGTTGGATTTGGAACTTTTTCAGTTTCAAAGAGAAAAGCAAGAAAAGGACGTAACCCTCAGACAGGTGAAACAATAAAAATCGCTGCTGCAAAACTTCCAAAGTTTTCTGCCGGAAAAGCATTTAAAACAGCAATCAAGTAAAACTCCTTATATCAGGGGGTTCCTGTACGAGGGACCCCCTAATGTTTTTCTCTCAATTAGTAACATCTCAATACAGTCGCATATCATATCTGATTCACGCTTTATATTTTATTCCTACAAGTAATTTGTAAAAGAGTGACGAGTTATGGGTGGCCGGTCACGTGTTACATACTTACGGAAATGAAAGCTGCAGTCTCTGGATGGAGGTTGATTCACCAGTCTTTGGATTGATATCAAGAACAACGCATGAAAGTATGGCTTCGCCAACTGCTGTTTCAAACCGGCAGGGAATGCCTGTAAGGAACTTATTAATTATCTGTTCTTTTTTTACTCCTATTATTGAGTTCACAGGTCCAGTCATTCCAACATCCGAAATGAAAGCAGTTCCCTTTGGAAGGATTTTTTCATCTGCGGTCTGGACATGTGTATGGGTTCCGACTACAGCGCTTACTTTGCCATCAAGAAACCAGCCCATTGCAGATTTTTCTGAAGTGGCCTCAGCATGAAAATCCAATATGATGACATTTGTCTGCTCCTTCAAAACCTGGATCTCTTTCTCTGCTGTTTTAAAAGGACAGTCAAGCTGGTTCATAAATACTCTGCCCGATATATTCAGGATGGCTATTTTCTCTCCTGCTGCTGTTTTCATGACAATACTACCTGCCCCTGGCACTTCAGCAGGATAATTTGCCGGCCTGAGAAGACGGTTTTCTTTAGGGATATAATTGATAGCTTCTTTTTTGTCCCATATGTGGTTGCCCGAGGTAAGAACATCAATGCCAAATGAAAAGAGCTCTTCTCCTACCGACTTTGTCACACCGAACCCACCGGCTGCGTTCTCAGCGTTTGCTATTACAAAATCTACCTTCAGTTTGCTGATTAAATCCGGGACTCCTGCCTTGACCGCCTTTCGACCCGGCTTTCCTACTATGTCTCCGATAAATAGAACTTTCATATTATAAGTGAGATATAAAGATTTAGATTAATTCTAATTTATTTGCATGTTAATTAATGTAAAAGCACAGAGATGTTTTATCTCTGCGCTATATTACTCCAGATAAACTAAGGGCGTATTGCCATACGCCCCTACAAATTCCATGAATTATTTTGCGTATTCAACATGCCTGGATTCTCTTATTACTGTCACCTTTATCTGGCCGGGATAAGTAAGCTCGGCTTCTATCTTCTTTGCCAGGTCTCTTGAGATCTGGGCACATATTTCATCGTTCACTTCCTCAGGCTTAACAATAATTCGCACTTCTCTGCCTGCCTGAATTGCGTAGGATTTATTAACTCCTTCAAAAGAGGTTGCTATCTCTTCCAGTTTCTCTACCCGTTTCACATAGTCAACAAGGGTTTCTTTTCTGGCTCCCGGTCTTGCAGCTGAAAGTGCGTCAGCAGCAGCCACGAGAGAGGCCTCAACAGTCATGGGATCTCCTTCTCCGTGATGCACTGCAATGGCATTGACGATCTTGGGTTTTTCCCCGTATTTCTTTGCCATCTCAGCGCCTATTGATTGATGTGAGCCTTCAAAATCATGGTCTATCGACTTGCCGATGTCATGCAGTATGCCGGCTCTTTTTGCCATCTTTGGATCAACTCTCAGCTCTCCAGCCATTGCGCTGGCAAGATATGCGACCTCCCTTGAATGCTGAAGTACATTCTGGCCATAAGAAGTTCTGTACTTAAGCCTTCCGATAAGTTTTACAAGTTCAGGATGGATACCGTGGAGTCTGAGTTCAAATACAGCCTTCTCTCCTTCTTCCTTAATAATCGAGTTGATCTCCTTTTTTACCTTTTCTACTATTTCTTCAATCCTGGCCGGATGAATCCTGCCGTCACTCAGCAGTTTTTCAAGGGACAACCGCCCTATTTCTCTCCTGACAGGATCAAAGCATGATAACAGGACCGTCTCAGGGGTATCATCAATAATGAATTCAACGCCCGTAGCTGCCTCAAGGGCCCTTATGTTTCTTCCCTCTCTACCTATAATCCTTCCCTTCATTTCATCGCTTGGAAGGCTTACAGTAGAGATTGTATGGTCACTGACATATTCACTGGCATATCTCTGCACAGCTACACTAATCACCTCTTTTGATTTTCTGTCTGCAGATTCAAGCGCCTCGTCTTCAACTCGTTTGGCTATTTTGGCTGCTTCATACTTTGATTCCTCTTCGATTTTCTGAAGCAGCTCTTTTCTGGCATCATCAACACTCAGATTTGATATCTGCTCGAGTTTCTCTTTCTGTTTGTTCAGCAACTCCTCCTGGAGACGTTCGTTGTCCTGGAGGCGTTTCTCTCTGTTATTTAGATCTCTTTCCTTATTGTTATACTGGATCTCTTTTTTATCAATTTGCTCCAGCTTACGGTCAAACATCTCTTCTCTCTGGCGAATTCGCCTGTCAAGCTGGTTTAATTCCCTTCGGCGGTCCTTCTGCTCCCTTTCTGTGTCAGTCTTCATACGATAAGTTAAGTCTTTTGCCTCAAGCAACGCTTCTTTTTTTATTGTATTGGCTTCTTTTTCCGCACTATTGAGAACGGTATTTGCCTTTTGTTCAATTTCCTGTAATTTCTTACTTGAGCTTACTTTTTGGAAAACAAACGCTAAGACGAAACCAATGATAAGCCCTGCAGTCAGAATAACGTAGGGGTTCAATGTGCTAATCATTGTTTGCTCCTCCTTTTGGATAATCTTTTTCTAAACAGTTTCTCATAACCTGATTCTGATGGGAAAAAGAATAATTTATTGTTTGTGTAGTATTGCTGATCAACATAGTTATCTTTGTAATCATGGGGATATTTATAGCCAATGCCTGCTCCAAGGCTGGATGCTCCCTTGTAGCCTGAACTTTTAAGATGATTAGGCACTCTGTTCAGTCTCTCTTCTCTGACGTTTGACAGTGCGCTTTCTATGCCCTTATATGAAGCATTACTCTTGGGTGCCATGGTTATATATATTGCTGCCTGTGCCAGAGTAATGCGTCCTTCGGGCATTCCTATTGCCTCAACCGCATGTAGTGCAGATACTGCTACCTGTAAGGCCCTTGGATCGGCATTGCCCACATCCTCAGAAGCACATATAACAATTCTCCTTGCTATATAAAGAGGATCTTCTCCGGCTTCTATCATTTTTGCAAGCCAGTAAAGTACTGCATCAGGGTCTCCTCCGCGCATGCTCTTAATAAAGGCCGAAATCGTATCGTAATGTTCATCTTCACTATAATAGAGTGATTTTTTTTGTAGTACTTCCCTGGCCAGCCTAAGATCATAAGTATTTATTTCTCTACTTTTGATTATGAATACCCCCATTTCAAGGGAATTCAAGGCCTTGCGGGCGTCTCCTTCTGAAGCAGTTGCAATAAAATCTATGGCATCAGGCTCCATTTTTATCTCTGATGCACCAAACCCATTGGTCTTGTCCTGAAGCGCTCTATTAATCAGTACCTTGATCTCTGATTCACTTAATGGAAATAACTGGAATATCATGGACCTTGATGAGAGTGCAGGAATTATGGAAAAAAAGGGGTTTTGTGTTGAGGCACCGATTAGAGTTACTGTGCCGTTTTCAACATCAGGAAGCAGGGCATCCTGCTGTATTTTATTAAAGCGGTGGATTTCATCTATAAACAGGATTGTCCTGCCTGTCTTTCTTGCGGTCTTTAAGGCTTCCTTGATATCTGCTACACCAGAGGTGACAGCATTAAGGGCATCAAAAGCTGCCTGTGTCTTTCCTGCTATTATATGGGCAAGGGCGGTCTTGCCTGTGCCAGGGGGGCCATAGAGGATAAGAGAAACAATAGAGTCTCTTTCAATGGCCTCTCTGAGAGGCTTGCCTTGTGCCAGGATGTGCGACTGACCGATAAACTCTTCCAGGTTGCGCGGCTGCATTCTCCATGCAAGCGGAGCAACCCTGTCTGATTTAAATAATTCCATTTCTTCACCAGGGTTTCCCTTGGTCCTCAGAAGCAGAATGTATCAACCTGAAAAAGCTATGACAGATAAATATTATTGGGGCAGTTGGATGGCATTAAGCAATGTTATAAAATCTATTTTATTATCCTCGCCTGAATTCTTTCGTGAAAACAAGAAGTTTCCAGATATCATAATATAAAGGAATTTATTGCGAGGCCGCAAAAACCGATTTTTTTCTCTATAATTATTCATGCCAATGAACTTTTGCCCATCAAAATATACTGTTAATTTAGGTTGCACATCTGCAAATTTTAAATACCCACCTTGCCGTGTGGATGTAAACTTGAATCCCTGTTGATACAGGTGGGTGTCTTGCAAACAAGATCAGGCATAATCCCCGTGTTAACGGGGCGCACAACACTTAGTAAGCGCTGACTCCCAAATTCTCGAATGTCGGAAAAAGTTTCCATTCCTATCACAAACAAGGTAGGTAACCTCCGTTTACTTTTATTTTATAACAGATTAACCATTAATTTATCAAGTAAACTCTCTTTGGTAAAGAGACCGTCGTTGCTATATAAGCCCGTAATTAATAAGGGCATTCTTCAGTTTTTCTTTGTTTGCCGCGGCCATTTGACAGAGTGGGAGTCGCATCTCTTCTTCGATCTTTCCCATAAGGCTCAGGGCGGTTTTTACTGAAATTGGATTTGTCTCAATAAACATGCTTTTATTCAGTGGTTCAAGCTTATAATGTAACCTGCGTGCCTCCTCAATATTCCCGTCATTGGCAGCTTTACACATTGCTGACAGGTCGGCCGGGGCTACATTTGCAGACACAGATATTGTCCCTGTACCGCCAAGAAGGATTAATGGGAAAGTGGTGAAATCATCGCCTGACAGCACGGTAATTTTATCGCCGCATAGATTTATAATTTCAGTTACCTGAGCCATGTCACCTGTTGCTTCCTTGATGGCAACCACATTTTTTAACTCAGCCAGTCTGGCTACGGTCTTAGGTAACATATTTAAAGCTGTCCTGCCTGGTACATTATAAAGGACGATGGGAATGTCCACAGATTCAGCAACTGTTTTGTAATGAAGGTAAAGACCTTCCTGGGTAGGTTTGTTGTAATAGGGTACAACAAGCAGAGCGCCGTCAGCTCCAATGGCCTTTGCTTTTTCGGTCATCATTACAGTTTCACTAGTGGAATTTGCTCCCGTACCTGCAATAACAGGGACTCTTCCGTTTACTACCTGGACTGTAAGTTCTATGACCCTGTAGTGCTCATCATACTCCAGGGTTGCTGATTCACCTGTTGTGCCGCATGGTACGATGGCATTAGTACCCTCGCTAATGTGCCATTCGATAAGGTCTGTCAAGGCCTTTTCATCCAGTTTGTTGTTTTTGAATGGTGTAACTATAGCTACAATTGAACCTTTAAACATAGTTCCTCCTAAAATTTCATAGATTAATATAAGATATAAAGTTTATTGTAAACCTGAATTAAGGTCAAGCTAATAATATATGATGATTAACTATATGTAAATTGACACCTGACAAGTTTTTTAGATATTTTTTTTGTACAATATAATGTCTTATATGCATTTAATTGTTCATTATATTATTGTTATATGATTTACAATAATAAAGCCAGACTGATAACCTATCACTTATTAACTTATTAATTAACGTATAATTCTTTAAAATGTTTGATCTTGGAACCCAGGAACTGATTGTAATTTTTATTGTGGCCTTTCTCGTTTTTGGCCCGAAGAAACTGCCCGAACTAGGCAGGAATCTTGGCAAGGCAATGAGAGAGCTCAAATCTGCTATGAAGGGGGTCAGGGCTTCCTTTGAGGAAGCAGAATCTGATGTGACAGAAGAGATAAAAAAGGCCAAGACTGATATAGAAAAAGTTTATGAGGGTTTTGAAATACCTGATTTTAAAAAAGAAGCGCTAAAGACGCTCCATGGGGAGCCAAAAAAAGAAGAGCCTGAAGCAGAAAAGCCATCTGATAAGCCAGAAGAGAAACAAGAAGAGAAACAAGAAGAGAAACAAGAAGAGAAACAAGAAGAGAAGCAGGAAGAGAAGCAGGAAGAGAAGCAGGAAGAGAAGCAGGAAGAGAAGCAGGAAGAGAAGCAGGAAGAGAAGCAGGAAAAGAAACCAGAGACCGGCAAAGATGGATAAAGCACCTCTTACAGAGCATCTTGGTGAATTAAGAAACAGGATTTTTATTACTCTCGGAGTGGTAATCGTTGCTTTTGGAGTATGTTTTAACTATTCTGAAAATATTTTTACTATCCTAACCTCACCTATCCATAATACTGTGAATTTTTCCTTAAACAGCCCTTTTATCATCTTTACTCCAAATAAGAGCTCAAATATGAAGCTGGTTTTTCTTGCACCGGCAGAGGCTGTCTGGATGCATATAAAAATATCATTTATCAGTGCCTTTATTGTGAGTTCGCCCGTGATATTTTTTGAAATTTGGAGATTCATCGCTCCTGGCCTTCTGGGCAAGGAGAAAAAATATGCCCTTCCTTTTGTCTTTATCACGACATCTCTTTTTCTGATTGGAGCTCTGTTCTGTTTTATTATTATCCTGCCCTTTGCAATGAACTTTCTTCTTAATTACAAAACAGAAAATCTTCAACCGATGTTATCAGTAGGAAAGTATGTAGATTTCTGTCTTAAGTTTATTCTTTCTTTCGGGGCTATCTTTGAACTGCCTGTTTTGACGGTTTTTCTTACAAGGATGGGGATAGTTACTCCAGCGTGGCTGGCAAAAAACAGGAAATATGCAGTGTTAATAGCGTTTGTACTTGCAGCCTTGCTGACGCCCACTCCTGATGCATTTAATCAGTCTCTTATGGCAATTCCTATAATCATTCTCTATGAAGTAGGTATATTGGCATCCAGAATACTGGACAGAAAGAAAAAGGAACCAGACCA
>PVMS01101444.1_pt1 | contig 10651 bp, 6 predicted proteins | sample 1853461 | NCBI WGS metagenome assembly PVMS01 (sample SAMN08582032, study PRJNA380276) | Marine sediment metagenome, whole genome shotgun sequencing project. | isolation source: ocean sediment barecode stripped | collected 2017
ACAATTGCTCCTGAGCAAATATGCCAAAACTCATAAAAACGAATAACATAATTAATCCACTTCTCATACAGCTTAACTTTAAATATTAGATTTTAAAATAATAATGATCGAAAATATAAAAAAAACCGAAGTTTATCCAATTTTTGTAGATATAATACAGTTTAGCTTCGATGTTTGATGATATAGCACCTTAAAACGATTTTTTATTAGAATCGCCAAATCTATAAATAGATAATAATTGACTATCAACTTACATTTTTTTTTAATCCAAAACACTTCGGTCTCAATATTTGCACAATTAATTCTGTTAAAATTAAATTTATTGTGATAAATTATGTACCTCTAATTTTTTTATCTAAAAAATATCCTAATGAGTCTTAAAAAATACATTTCTAGTAATAAATTAAACCTGCTTATTGTTTTAATTTCAGTTTTTATTGGAGTTACTGGTTGTACTGAAGACAATTCAAAAAGGTTAAAAATATCAAAGAATGACCACATTGTTTTAATAGGTAACAATCTTGCTTCCAGGATGGTCCATTTTGGCCATTTTGAAACGGAACTACAAATGCGTTATCCAGATAGCCTTCTTTTTATTCGGAATATGGGAGATGGTGGAAATACTCCTGGTTTTAGACCGCATTCTTCAAGGAAATCCCCATGGGCATTTCCGGGAGCTGAAAATTTTCAAACGGATTTGGCTCAGAAATCAGGAAGTATTGGACATTTTAAAACTCCAGACGAATGGTTGACAGATTTAGAGGCTGATATCATCATTGCTTTTTTCGGCTATAACGAATCTTTTGAGGGAGATGCTGGATTGGGAAATTATAAAAATGAATTGAATGCCTTTTTAAAACATACCTTAAATCAGAAATACAACGGAAACTCAGCTCCCCAAGTAGCTTTGATATCTCCTATTGCTTTTGAAGACCTAACCAAGGAATTCGACCTGCCTGATGGAAAGAAAGAAAATATCAATTTGGCCAAATATACGACAGCAATGAAAGAGATAGCAGTCTTAAACAATGTGTTATTTGTAGATGCTTTCGACCCGACCAGATCAATGTATCAATCAAATAGTGAAAATTTGACCCAAGACGGATTCCAGTTGAATGATATGGGATACCAAAAATTATCAATTCTATTGAGTGATGAAATTTTTGGTAAAAGAAATTCAAAAGTTGAGATGAATCGACAATTGGTGTTAGATGCGGTAAATGAAAAAAACTGGTTTTGGCATAATGATTTTAAAATACCTAACGGTGTTCATGCCTATGGTAGAAGATACAATCCCTTTGGACCCGATAACTATCCCTTTGAAGTCGAAAAAATAAGAGAAATGATTGCCATTCGTGATCAAGCTATTTGGCAAGCGTTACATGGTGAAACCATGGATTTGGTAGCCGCCGATGCCAAAACCAAAAAATTACCTATGGTAGAGACCAATTACAAAATAAATTACAGCAATGGCGACCCTGAATATTTATATGGTGATGATGCTTTGAGCAAAATTGATGTTGCCCCAGGATATAAAATTGAATTATTCGCTTCTGAAAAGGAATTTGATGATTTGGCCAATCCTGTTCAACTATCATTTGACAATAGAGGAAGGCTATGGGTGGCCGTAATGCCAAGTTATCCTCACTATAAACCCGGAGATAGTAAACCCAATGACAAATTGATCATTTTAGAAGATACAGATAATGATGGGAAAGCGGACAAACAAACTATCTTTGCTGATGACCTTCATTTAACTATTGGTTTCGAATTTGCACCAGGAGGTGTCTATTTATCTCAAGGTACTAATTTGGTTCTTTTAAAAGATACAGATGGAGATGATAAAGCAGATATCCAGGAAATCATTTTAAGTGGTTTTGACGATCATGATACTCACCATGCCATTAGTGCTTTTTGCGCTGATCCTTCCGGTGCAATATTTATGGGAGAAGGCGTATTTCTTCACACCAATGTTGAAACCGCTTATGGGCCTGTACGAGCCACCAATGGTGGTTTTTATCGGTACAGTCCTCAAAGACATCAATTGGAAAGAGTGGCTCAGTTGTCGATCCCAAATCCATGGGGGATTGCCTTTGATGAATGGGGACAAAATTTCTTCGCCCTTACTTCAGGTCCAGATATGACTTGGATGTTACCTGGCAGTATCAAACCAAGATATGGAGTAGCCTCACCCAGACCTGCAAATTTAATTGAAAAGGAACATCGGGTTCGACCGACTTCAGGTTTGGAATTTGTTTCGAGCAGTCATTTTCCTGATGAAATTCAAGGAGACATTTTGATCAATAACACCATTGGTTTTTTAGGCACCAAGCAACATACAATGGTAGACGACATAGAATCTGCCGGATTTAACAGTAAACACAGACAGGATCTGGTTATCAGCACCGATAAAAATTTCCGTCCGGTTGACATGGAATTTGCACCTGACGGTTCTTTATATTTGATTGATTGGCATAATGTACTTGTGGGTCATATGCAACACAATGCCCGTGATCCTTTACGTGATCATTCACATGGGAGGGTTTTTAGAATTACCTATCCATCTCGGCCTTTGGTGAAACCTGCGAAAATAGATAGTGCCACAATCAAGGAATTATTGGATAATTTAAAACTTCCTGAATATAGAACAAGATACAGAACCAAAAGAGAATTACGTGCAAGAAATGAAGCCGAAGTTCTTACAGCTGTAAAAACTTGGGTGGATGGGCTTGATAAAACCGATCCTAGATATGAACATCATGTATTAGAAGCCTTATGGGTAACATGGGGATTGAATCAAATCGATCAGAATCTATTGAATCAAATGCTGAATGCCAATGATTTTAGAGCTAGATCTGCGGCAGTGAGGGTTATAAGATATGGTGGACATCAAATTGACGATCAAGCCGGACTATTGATGAAAGCGGCTCAGGACGATAATGCACGTGTACGACTGGAAGCTTTTGTTGCCGCATCATGGTTGGATAAAGAATTAGGTTTACCAATTGTACTGGAAGCCGGTAATAAACCCTTGGATAGCTGGATGCAAAAACCTTATGAAGTTGCCGTGGCACATTTAAATGGTTATAAAATTGGTGAAGACCCTAATAAAGATAAATTGATTACGCATTTAAAAGGTAAAGACAAGGATATGTTTATTAAAGGAAAAGCTATTTATGAAAAAGAAGGGTATTGTTCTACTTGCCACCAGCCTGATGGAAAAGGATTAGGCTCCTCAGGCTTCCCTCCACTTGCAAATTCCATATGGTCATCAGGTGACGAAGAACGACTGATCAAATTATCTTTAAAAGGACTTTTAGGACCCATTGAGGTGAATGGTACAAAATATCCTGGACAGGTACCCATGACACAATTTGAAGGATTGTTGAATGATGAAGAAATGGCTGCGGTTTTAACCTATGTGAGAAATGATTTTGGCAATAAAGCTTCTGTTATTACACCGGAAAAAGTAAAAAAAATCAGGGCCAAGATAAAAGATAAATCAGGATTTTATTCGCCGGAAGAATTGTTAAAAGAACATCCGATCAAATGATAAAATGAGGGAATGATTTATAAATCAATAATTAAACCAGCCATTATTAAATATTTTAACTAACTTTATTCTTATAAAAATGGATCTCTCCCCTTTTTTTGTATGAAGTCAAATCAATGTACCCGACAAAATGACTCTGTCGGACTGGCAAATCTTAAGTATTTGTCATTGAAATTTCTTTTGACGGATATTTACCATACAATTTATTATTGCCTTTCAATGAACTAGATGGGCTATTTACTATAAATAAAACAAGCTAAACTGATAAGGTTTGTAGGTTAAATTGGTGAAACTTGTATACAAAAGAAAAAAAACCACTATGGATTCAAATCCATAGTTTAAGAAAGAATTAAATTCTTATTTAACATTGTTCCAATATCCAGTTGCCTTATTCTGAATTGGGATTATCCTTGTGATACTCCAAATACTCTTGAGCCATTTCATCAGCAATTTTTCCAGTATTCCAAGCACCATAACCTACAGCCCAAAAGTGGCGACCCTAATACTTTTTCCCCAATAATGGAAATTCATGTTGCAAAAGTCGTGGTGAACGACCTTTTAATTTCTTCACCAATACAGATATACTCAATGACGGTGGGTATTCTATGTGCATATGAATATGATCTTTACTTACAACTTCTTTTAGAATATGAACATTCTCTGAATTATATATCTGTATTAACAAATCACGACAACGATGTTGGATATCCCCTTGTAAAACAGGATAACGATATTTTGTCGCCCAAACCATATGGCAGCTTAAATTACTTATTGAATGTGAATTCCTTCAGTATTCTTGCATTCAGCAAAACTAAAACATTTATAGAAACTAAAGTAACTGCAATGAAATTGCAGGGTTTTAACCTTTAACTAGATAATAAAAATAAATCGATCCCATCAAATTTAACCTTGTTGACTTGCGCCTTTGAAGTTAATTCTAACATGGTATCTAGTGAAATTGGCGGCTCAGAATCGGGTCCTTTCCCAACAACGCCAAGCCCCATACAGCATTGTGAAGTTTGGGGTAGTTGTTGTCTTTCATATTTGTATTTTTTAATCGATATTAAATAAATTAATTTTTATGTTTTAAGATATATTTGTTTTGATATGCAAATACAACCTTCTGTATTCTAAGGGTCTTAGATTTGTAACCGATTTAAACTGACGATTGAAATTTGACAAGGTTCCGAAACCACATTCATAACATATTTCTGATATATTGAAATTATCTTCCAGCAATAACTTACGTGCATGACCAATTCTAATTTCATTAACAAATGAAGTAAATGTTTTATTGGCTCTTGGTTTAAAATAACGACAAAATGAAGTTGTTGTCATATTCAAGAGATCAGAAACTTCATCAAGGGAAATTTTGGTTCTAAAATTCTTCATCACATAATCGTAAACGATTTGAATTTTATCTACGTCTACACCCTTATTGATATTGGAATATCCGGGACTCGCCAATAAGTTATATTCTTTACAATTGGCCAGTATATCAAGAATTTCCAGTAATTTAATGATTCTTTTAAAACCCCTTTCTTCTGGTATTTGCATCATCAATTCAACAATTTCATCCTGACTATCACCATAGATACTCATCCCACGTACCGATTTTTCAACTAGTTTACTCATCCGATAATATTCCTCTTTTTCGAGTAAGGATTCCCCCAATAATTCATGGTCAAAATAAATAACAATACCTCGCGTAGTTAAGTCACTGCCCTTGTTAAAATATTCTTCGTCGCTTCTCCATAGATGCGGTAAATTCGGGCCTGTAATCACCAAATCACCTTCTTCAAAAGTCTCTACATGATCACCTACAAAACGGGTTCCTTTTCCTTCAACTATTAGCGATATTTGAAATTCTGGATGAAAATGCCAATTAGGGTTAAAATAAGGACCCGACACATCCTTTAAGATAAATGCTTCCTTTGAGTTTAAAGTTTTTTCTATTTTAGGAATGAGCATAAATTTCCTTAATTAATTCATTTTCTACGAATATAAGACATAAAAAAGTCATATTTTAGGATTGTGACAAAATACAGTCAGTAATTGGCTAAAAACAGTAAAAATCTATTCTATTTAAACTCTAATTTTGAGGTTCTATGTATCGACACCAACCTATTATTCAGCAATTCAAAAATGAATACAATTATTTGAAATTCATTGCGCTACTTGTTTTAATAAGCTCTTGTAAAGATTCGAAGGAAACTAAGGATCAAAACTATCTATTAAAGGCAACTGATTTACCCGAGTATGAAACAAAAATAGATCATCAAAAATTAGTAAATAATTTTGATGACGATTCTTATAAAAGAGGGGAAGAAATATACCTGAACAGATGTTTTAATTGCCATGGCAACCCAACTGATGAAGGGTCATTACCGAATGCACGTAAATTTTGGCAGGAAGATATGGTTTCGGGTAAAGATCCCCATGCCATGTATCAAACAATCGGTCAAGGATTCAAATCCATGCCGCCTCAGGTACAATTGGTACCGCAACAAAAATATGACGTAATCCATTATATAAGAGAAGCCTATTTTAAAGAACTAAATCCGGATCAGTATATTGAAATTTCGGAGAATTACTTAAAGGAACTACCCAAAGGAACTTCAACTGGCCCGGAAGCAAAAAAATACCAACCTTGGGCAGAAATGAATTACGGAAATCATTTGATTCACACTTATGAATTGGTGGATTTGGATGCCCCGCAGCGAGAGATTTCATCGGGTAGGGCTCCATTAAAAGATGAAAATTTAATCGATGCTAATTTTGCTTATAAGGGTATTGCAATGAGGCTTGATCAAGGATCAGGAGGAATTGCTGCAGGAAATTCCTGGCTTATTTTTGATCAGGATTTGATGAGAGTTGCCGGTGCCTGGACAGGAAAGGGTTTTATAGATTGGCAAGGAATTTTATTGAATGACAGACATAATATTTCACCACGCACCGTTGGTGACCTTCATTTTCACAATCCAGTAGAACCGGGATGGGCAAATCCCGAAACAGGATCGTTTAAAGATCCAAGATTTACTGCCCGAGACGGGCGAAAATTCGGCCCTTTACCAAAAAAATGGACACATTTAAAAGGGATTTATCAGAATGACAATAATATAATACTCAGTTATACCGTAGGTCAGGCCAAGATCTTGGAACAATTTGGGGTGTTAAAAAACGATGAAAAGCCTGTTTTTATCAGAACTATTAATGTCACATCAGGTGAAAATAATTTAAAAATGAGAATTGCTCCGGTTCAAAATGGCGTAAAACTCATTGGGCAATTCGCCAAAATTAGTCAGGAAAATGGTTTCCATTTGTTGAATGTTCCTAAAAACAAGCAATTTCAAATAAGCCTATTAATTTCTGACACCTCGGATCAGCTTAGAAATCTAACTGAATTTCCGCATGCACCTTCACTCTTGGCTGATATATTGATCCCGAAAAACAAGCAACAAATTCCTGAGATACAAACCACCATACAGCATAAGAATAATGATGGTCCCTTTGAACTCGATGTATTGACACCACCTTATGACAACCCTTGGAAAAGCAGAATGCGCCTAACCGGAATTGATTTTATTAATGAAGATAGGGCTGCTATTTGTACCATTGATGGAGAAGTGTGGCTCGTAGATGGTATCTCAAAAGCAGCAGGAACCTTGACCTGGAAAAGAATTGCAACAGGCTTGTATCAGCCTTTAGGCTTAAAGATAATAGATCAAAAAATATACGTCACCTGCAGGAATCAAATTGTGGTCTTGCACGATTTTAATGATGATGAGCTGATTGATTTCTATGAGAATTTCAATAGCGACCACCAGGTTACGGATCATTTTCATGAATTTGCCATGGGATTACAAACAGATAAAGAAGGCAATCTATATTATGCCAAAAGTGGAAGGCATGCAAGGGAAGCACTAGTTCCCCAACATGGAACCCTTTTAAAAGTTAGTAAGGACGGTGCCAATACAGAAATTATTGCCAAGGGTTTTAGAGCAGCAAATGGTGTTTGTATCAATCCGGATGGCAGTTTTGTAGTTACGGATCAAGAAGGACATTGGAACCCAATGAATCGCGTAAACTGGGTAGATAAAAAAGGATTTTATGGCAATATGTTTGGTTATAATCCGCCAAAAGACAGTACTGATCAGGGAATGATTCAACCTTTGTGCTGGATTGACAAAGCCATGGATCGATCACCATCTGAATTGCTTTGGGTTGATAGTGACAAATGGGGTCCTTTTAAAAACAGCCTGTTAAATTTGTCGTATGGATATGGTACTACCTATATTGTACCGCATGAAAAGCTCGCGGGTCAGATGCAAGGCGGAATTTTTAAATTGCCGGTTCCAGTATTCCCAACAGGAGTCATGAGAGGCCGCTTTAATCCTGCTGATGGACACCTTTACACCTGTGGTATGTCAGCCTGGGCCACTCAGCAAACACAAAGACCAGGAGGTTTCTATCGGGTAAGATATACAGGCAAACCTACAATTGTACCTTTAAAAACCGAAGCCAAAAAAGACGGAATGATTATTCACTTTTCCGATGAATTGGATCCGGAATCGGTTCAGGATATTAAAAACTATGTGATTACAACCTGGGCGCTGAAACGTAGTAGAAGTTATGGATCAGATCATTATAATAAAAAAACACTTGTACTCAATAAAGCCGAACTTTATGAAGATGGAAAGACGATAAAACTATTTATCTCAGACATGAAACCGGTTTGGCAATTGGAAATAAAATTTGAATTAAAATTAAAAAACGGAGCTACAGAAAAAGGTGTGATTCAAAATACAATTCACAATCTGAGTAGCTAAAATAAAACATTAAATTTATAAAATTAAAAACCTAATAATAACACGATAAATTAGACTTATGAAAATAGGAATTAATATGCTTCTTTGGACAGATTTTGTGAACGAAGCCCAATATTCAATTATCGATAAATTAAAAGAAACCGGTTATAATGGAATAGAAGTACCCATTTTTGTCGGTGAAAAAAAGGACTATACCAAAATTGGACAACATTTAAAAAGCATAGGGATGGACGTTACTGGCTTGACCTCCTTGTTACCAGAGGAAAATATTGTAAACCCAGATCTGAAAATACAAGCTGCTGGCGTTGATAAATTGAAATGGGCTGTTGATTTGACCTGTGAATTAGGTACTGATATTCTTTGTGGCCCCTTTCATTCTGCTTTTAAGGATATGACTGATTTGCCTCCTTCTTCGGATGAAATAAAAAGAAGTGCTGAAAATCTGCACAAAGTGGCTGAATATGCTCAATCAAATGGAATAGTATTGGCCTTGGAAGCTCTTAACAGATTTGAAACCTATATGTTCAATATCATGAAAGACTTGAAAGGATTGATCGATACGGTAAACCATCCAAATCTCGGTGCCATGTATGATACCCATCATGGACATATTGAAGAGGCGAGTCAACAAGATGCCCTGCAAACCTTAGGTTCAGCATTAAAACATATTCATATCAGTGAGAATCAGCGAGGAATTCCCGGAACAGGGCAGATTCATTGGCAGGAAGTATTCTCAACATTAAAGTCAATGAATTATACAGGTTGGCTAACCATAGAGGCTTTTAGTAGAAAAATTCCTGATTTCGCCAATGCCATCAATGTCTGGAGAAATTATGGAACAGAAGAAGAAATTTACAAACAGGGTTATCAATTTATCAAATCAAATATTAGCTAAAAATCAATTTAATAAACTTAAAATATGCAACTTAAACTTAGAATCATTAAATCCACTATGGCAATCATTGGCCTGTTTTTATTCATAGGATGCAATACCCCAAAAGAAAAGAAAAATGAGGAACCTAAAAAGATAGTAGAAAATATTGAATGGAATTCTTTTCAGGGTAAAACGAATGGCAAAAACATAGTTTTAATTTCAGGTGATGAAGAATACCGATCAGAGGAAGGATTAACTCAATTGGCTAAAATTTTAGCCGAACGACATGGTTTTAATTGTACGGTGCACTACTCTCAGGATCCCAATAATATTGGTGTTATTGATGCCAATTTCCATGGTAATATTCCGGGGCTGGAACAATTGAAGAATGCAGATTTGATGATTATTCTTACCCGTTTCAGAGCTTTATCTGATAAGCAAATGACTTATATCAATGATTATTTAATGGCTGGCAAACCTGTTATAGGACTTCGTACTTCAACTCATGCTTTTCAATTCAACACCAAGGATTCTATTCCTTCAAAATGGATGCATTATAGTAATAGTTTTAAGGATGGAAGTTCGGTATGGAATGGTGGTTTCGGAAGACTGGTATTGGGTGAAAAATGGATTTCTCACCACGGTCATCACAAGCATCAAAGTACCTTAGGAATTGTAGATGAAAATGCAGAAAATCATCCCATTACAAGCAGTATAAACAGTGGTGATCTTTGGGGGCCAACAGATGTTTATGGAGTACGGCTACCTCTACCAGATGACAGTCAACCTATCATTTTAGGACAGGTTACAAACAGAAAAGGGGACTATGATGAAAACGATCCGTTTTATGGAATGAAATCAACTGACGACGAAAAAGCCCTTACAAATCCACAGCAAAAAAAGATTGAAAATATCAATGATCCCATGATGCCTGTAGCCTGGATAAAAAGCTATCAACTACCTGGTGGTAAAACAGGAAAATCTTTTACTTCAACAATCGCATCGTCAACAGATTTGATGTCTGAAGGTGTTAGAAGATTGATTGTCAATGCCAGTTATTGGACAATGGGGCTTGAAGTTCCGGAAAAAGCTGATGTGACCCTGGTAGGGGATTATCAACCCACTGCTTACGGATTTAAAAAGGATGAATATTGGCTAAAAAGAAATTTAAAGGTTATTGATTTAAAATAACTTTTCTTTTTTCTTCTTCTTCTTGGATTTGGATTTGGCTTTGTTTGTTTCCTTTTCTTTGTCATGAACATCAATGTTTCTATCCATGGTCACGCTTTCAACGATGAGCCAATTTCCAGCCTGATCTCTAAAATCATTCAAATTTTCTAGTGACAATTGCTCCTGAGCAAATATGCCAAAACTCATAAAAACGAATAACATAAT
>PVMS01118722.1_pt1 | contig 10651 bp, 9 predicted proteins | sample 1853461 | NCBI WGS metagenome assembly PVMS01 (sample SAMN08582032, study PRJNA380276) | Marine sediment metagenome, whole genome shotgun sequencing project. | isolation source: ocean sediment barecode stripped | collected 2017
CACGGAGTATTGGGCTTCAGAGATCCCTGCGGTATTCGGCCCGCAGTGCTTGGCTCGCGGAAAACAGACAATGGTCTCGAGTACGCAATTGCCTCGGAAAGTGCTGCACTGGATGCTATGGGATTCACGCTTTTACGCGATTTGAATCCGGGCGAAGCTGTTTTTATTTCACTTGCCGGCGATATCTATGCGCACAACAGTCCTCATGCCAGGGAACTCACACCCTGCATTTTCGAGCATGTGTACTTCTCCCGGCCTGACTCCATGCTGGATGACATCTCGGTCTACAAATCCCGTTTACGAATGGGTCAGGCCTTGGCGCGGAAAATCTTGAGAGACAGGCCCGATCACGATATCGAGGTGGTGATTCCAGTTCCTGACACCAGTCGCACAGCCGCCTTGCCCCTGGCCTTTGACCTGAACGTGAAATACCGGGAAGGGTTCATCAAAAACCGGTACATAGGGCGCACCTTCATCATGCCCGGACAGGAAGAACGTAAAAAATCAGTCAAGCAGAAACTCAATGCGATTGCGCTGGAGTTCCGTAACAAGAATGTCCTGATCGTGGATGATTCCATTGTCCGGGGAACCACCTCCAAGCAAATTATTCAGATGGCCAGGGAGGCGGGAGCACGCAAGGTCTATTTCGCTTCGGCTTCGCCGCCCGTGCGCTACCCCAATATTTACGGCATCGACATGCCGGCGACCCGGGAGTTGATCGCCAGCGGTCGCACGGAGAAGGAAATTGAACGGGAACTCGGTGCGGACTGGTTGATTTACCAGCAATTGCCCGAGTTGATCGAAGCATGCCGGGAAGGCAATGAGCAGATCCGAAAATTCGATACCTCCTGCTTTTCCGGTGAATACGTCACCGGCGTACAACAGGGCTACCTCGAAAAACTCCAGTTACAACGCTCCGACCAGGCCCGCGCTGAACGAAGAGTGGAAAACACCGTACAACTGGCGGGTTAGCGTCTCTGGCGGCGCCAGCAATCGACGATGTGGTCGACGTCGGTGTCGACCGGGCCTCTGGTCCACATGCCGGCGTAGTCGATGGATTGCGCGTTCGGTGGTGGATCCGGCATGGTTACCTTGAAGCGGACCGGCATCGGTACAGCCTCACCGGTGGCAATGGCTTCGCCCTGCGCCAGTGAAGTCATCGCTTCCAGGATGCCGCGTGCGGAATCGGGTACTAATGCACGGACGTATTCCTGATCGTCCGGATTGGTGATGCGCATGCAAATAAAGCTGCTGCACTGCGCCAGCACGGTTTCTGACAGCTCGTGGGGTCTCTGGCTTACGACGCACAGACCAACGGCGTATTTGCGGCCAGCCTTGGCAATTCGCTCGAAACTACGGCGGGTGCCCCGGTGTTCGGTGCTGGTGTCCCGGGTGATGTAGGCATGCGCCTCCTCACAAATGAGGAACAGGGGGAATTCCCGGCACTTCGGATTCCAGAAATTGAATTCGAAAGCCAGGCGGCCGATCTGGGCCGTTACTGTCGGGTGGATGTCGGACGGCACAGAGCTCAGGTCAATAACAGTCACCTTGGCTTTGGGTTCACCCAGGCCGACAAAATCCCGCATCAGGTCCGGCAGGGTTTCCGATGAAATCCGCTTTACCGGCTTTAACAGAAAATCGTAGCGTGTGTCATTCAGGCGGCTTTGCAGTTTGACCATCAAGCTATCAAACTTGCCGGATAGCGCAGTCTGCTTTTTGCCAAAATCGGCCAACTGCTCATTGGCGTCTTTAAAGCGCTTGAACAGCGCATCCATTGAAAAATAGATCGGGGAATCGACCGTGATATGCCCCAGGCCCAGGTGTTCATTAGCTTCGCGCTTCAGTTCCAGCACGGCGCCGCGCAGGAATGCGATTTGTACCGAGGCGTCTTCTTCTTCCTGATCGACCATCAACTCAATCAGTTCTTCATAGGTCAGCAGCCAATAGGGAATTTCAAGTTCACTGGCATTGATGCAACGAACCTGGTCCTCGGCGAAGGGTGGCTTGGTATCAGGATCCCACTCCTTGGCGCCATATTCACCGTGTAGATCGAGGATGATAATGTGAGCATTCGGCATGGCACGAAGTGCTGATTGAACCAAACTGGTAACAGACCAGGACTTACCCGAACCTGACTGTCCGAGGATGGCCGCATGCCGGCCAAAAAAGGCCGAGGCGTCCAAGAATACGTCAATGCTGTCAAAGGAGCTGAGCTTGCCAACCTTGAAATCAGCCTCGCTGAACTTGGCAAACAGCATTTCCAGGGTGGAGGCGTTGACCAGGTGCAATTCCGCACCGGTAGTCGGGAAATTCGCCACACCCCTGACGAAACCGCCTTTTGCAGTGATCTCGCCCAGAGGATTCACCCGCACCATGCGGGTCAGAACGCCTTCGCCGTCGACTTCCTGCCACATACTTTCCACGATAACCAGCACGTACAGCCCCGATTGCCTCACCATCAGGTAAGAACCGACCTGTCCGATCCGGATCAGGTTATCGTCAACTGTAACCTCCGCAATGAAGCCCTCTTCATCAGAGATCAACTGGGCGACAAAATCTCCCCCATTGATCTCAACGATATGTCCAATAAGTGTGTTTTTTTCACTGATCATGATGTGTCCCTACCTGATCGAATTTCCGTCAATTCCTGTGCCGGAGGCCAATCCTGTGATGGATTTGCGCCGAATCTGGGTAATATCTTAACGTTTTACGGCCAATTATTAAACTACATCTATGAGAAATATGATAATTGTATTTATTGCATACAAATGGCAACTACTCGAATTCCTCCAGAGCCAACTCAATATCCAGCTGTTCCACGGCGTCGCGGGGTGTAAAACCCGTGGCGCGCTCGTACAGATCTGACACTTCATCCAGCCGGTTGTCGCCATGGAGCATGTAAAGTCCGTTGCCGTATTCGATGTGGGCGATGGGCGAATTCGGCGCCAGCCGGATGGCCTTTTCAAAATGGTCTAGCGCTTTTTTTTCGCTGGCCCCGTAGGTCATCCCGCCGATCAGTTTTCCTATATTGTCGATGATCTCAGCATGATAGAGTCCCAGCGCCGTATGTGCATCAGCGTGCCCGGGCTGTATTTCCAGCGCGCACGTGAGGGCATTGAGCACTTTCCCCCCGATACCCTGTTTCAGGGCCTTAACGATGGAGATGGTCTGGCTGTAGCGTCCCAGGTTAAATGCATAGAAATGGTGGCTGTTGGCTTCATCGGGGAAATTTATGATGGCTGATTCGCCTCGCGCGATTCCTGACTTGAAGCATTCGATCCGGCGCTTCTCCCGTTTTTCAAGATGTGTTGCATACATGCCGGTGGCTTTGTTGGCCACCACGTGCCCGCCGGGTCCGTACTCATCCGCCAGGGTTACGGCCTGCTGAAAATCTCCCCGGTGGTAGCATCTCCAGGCTTCCTGCAGGGTTTCGTCTGCAGGGAAGGGCTCCAGATCACCTTCGTGCAGATCCTCCCAGGATTCTTTCAGGGAATCTCCCTGGTAGTTGTATGACGCATTGTCATGAGGGAATTCTTTCCACTCGTGCATGTCAGTGTTCCTTGTGCTGCGGTGCAGCCTGCATAGGGTGAACACGAGAATATCAAAATCAGGCTATAGCCGACAGCCGATTGTCCGGCAAGCAGATACCCGAACGCTCCGTAATTATCATGTTGCAGGAGTACTAGTGTGATTACTCTAATTTTCGGTCCTAGAATGCAGCCATCATTTGGATAGGTCAGTTAAACACAGGAGGATGTCATGGCCGGAAAGAAACTGAAAAAGAAAGTACAGCGTAAACCCGCAGCAATGAAAGCGGATAACCCAGTAGTGGATTCTGCGCGGGAAATCTGGCTGGCAGGTCTCGGAGCGTTCAGCGTTGCCCAGAAGGAAGGCGAGAAAGCCATCAAGGAAGGCAACAGGCTTTTTGACAAGCTGGTTAAAGAAGGCGTCAAGATCGAGAAACAGACGCGCAAGGAAGTGGGAGGCGCATTCGATGAGATCCGCGGCGATTTCGAGTCACGTGTTGATGAGATTCGTGGTGATGTTGAAACCCGGGTAAAGGACTTTCGTGGTGATTTCGAGCATCGAGTAAAGGATTTTCGTGGCGAAGTCGAAAACCGTTTTGGTGGCGTAAAAGACCAGACAGATACGGTCCGCAAACAGGCCACGGATAACTGGGACAAGCTGGAAAACATTTTTGAAGACCGTGTGGCCCGTGCGCTTTCACGTCTTGGAATTCCAAGCAGTGATGATGTGAACAGCTTGTCGAAGCGTGTCCAGAATCTCACCAGGCAGGTCAACACCCTGGAGAAGAAAATGGCGCCCAAGGCAGTGAAAAAGCCGGTTGCAAAGAAACCCGTAGCCAAAAAGGCTGCTCCTGTGAAGGCCGCACCGAAGAAAGCCGCGGTCAAAAAGCCAGCAGTGAAAAAGGCAACAGTGAAAAAGGCAGCTGTTAAGAAAGCCGCACCCAGGGCAGTTGAGAAGAAGGCAGCGCCACAACCTAAAGCCGCCTGAATTAAAACCTCTTCGGCTGGGGGAGTTCATTACGAATGACCAGCCACCCGTCAGGTTCGCCTGATAAAATTTATGGCCGGCGCCCTGCCGGCCTTTTTTTTGTCGGTCTTTTTTGTTAGCTGAGGTAGCGGAGGGTGAGGGTGGTGAATTGGGTGCGGGCGGGTTCCTGCAGGTGGGGGGTGAGCATTTGCAGGACGCGGGCGATGGCTTCGATCTGTGCACTGCCTTGTTGCATGCCAATCGGGTCAAATATGTCAGCGTAGGGGATCCAGTAGGTCACGGCCAACAGGAAGTTGTCGACCAGCATGGTTTTTTCCTGCTGGCTGATATTGAGGGCTCCGGCGCGTTGCAGGCCATCAAGCAAGCGGGTAGCGGCCCGGCGTTCGCGCAGGAGCAGGCCGCGCATGGCTTTATCCAGGTCCGGGATTCGTGAAGTCAGGTCGGACAGATTTCGATAGAGAAAACGGAACTGGCCTTTGAGTTCAAACGAAAGATGCAGTTGAAACCACAGGCCTTCCGCATCCAGTGCCAGGTCATCAGGAACATCCGTTAGCGGCTCGAATTGCAAGAGGAATCGTTTGAACAATTCGATGACGATGTCATCCTTGCTGCGGTAATGATAGTAGAGGTTACCGGGGCTGATGTCGGCATCATCCGCTATATGATTGGTAGTGACATTCGGCTCGCCCAGCTCATTGAACAAGGTCAGACTGGTGGAAAGAATCAGTTCCTTTGTATTGCGACTGGTCATGCGTCAAAACCGGGCGCCCAGTTTCCTGACCAGTTCGATATAGCTCGATTGTGCATCCTGCCGGCTTGTTCCTTTCTGCTTTTCCCAGGCTTCATATTTGGCCACACCCACGAAATCGAAGAATCCGGGTTTGGCGCCGCTCACGTCGCCGCTGGACCCCTGTTTGTACAATGCATATAGCTGCAACATGGTGTTGTCGTCCGGTCGATCGGGTAGTGATTTGACTGCCAGTGAAGCGGCTTCGAACAATTCATTGTCAGTGCTCATGCCATTCTCTCCTGCTGATGGATGTGGCCCCTAAAGTCCTGATGCTGTTCTGTTAAGATCGTAACATGTTCAATCCGCAAATTTCCGAACCCGTGCGAGTCGAAAAATATCGCCCGGAAGTCACGTTCCAGCACAAATTGGAGCCAGCAGCATGAGCTATTTTGTCACCGGTGGAACCGGCTTTATTGGCCGCAATCTGATCGAGCTTCTGCTCAAGCGCAGAGGTAAAATCTATGTGTTGGTGCGTAAGGGTTCCATGCAGAAACTGGAGGCGCAGAAGAGCCGCTGGGGAAAAGCGGCTGACCGGGTCGTGCCGGTAAGGGGAGATCTGACCAAATCCCGCCTCGGAATCCCGGCAGCGAAACGCCGGGAATTGGAAGGCAAGATTGACCACGTCTTTCATCTTGCTGCCATTTACGATCTGAAAGCCGATGCGGCAGCTCAGGAAATCACCAACAACAAAGGCACTCTGAATACCATTCGTTTTGCCGAGGCGGTGCAGGCGAAGCGTTTCCACCATGTGAGTTCGATTGCCGCAGCGGGTCTGTATCCGGGTGTTTTCCGTGAGGATATGTTCGAACAAGCCATAGGACTGGAAAACCCCTATTTCCGTACCAAACATGAATCAGAAGGTATTGTCCGTGAGAAGTGCAGCCTGCCCTGGAGAATTTACCGCCCCGGCATCGTGGTCGGCCATTCTGAAACCGGCGAAATCGATAAAATTGACGGCCCTTATTATTTTTTCAAACTGATTCAGAAAATGCGCAAGGCGATGCCTGCCTGGATGCCCACGATCGGACTCGAAGGAGGGCGGCTAAATATTGTCCCGGTAGATTTCGTGGTGAAAGCGATGGATCACATCGCACACAAGCCGAAACAGGACGGAAAATGTTTCCACCTGACGGATCCCAAACCCAAACGAATCGGCGAAGTGCTCAATATATTTTCAGAGGCCGCGCATGCGCCTCAAATGAGCATGCGTATCGACGCCAGGCTGTTCAACTATGTGCCAGGCGCGATCAAGCAGGGCCTGATGATGCTACCGCCCATGCGTCGAATCAGCCGGCAGATTCTGAATGACCTGGGCATGCCGGCGGATGTGCTCCAGTTCATCAACTACCCAACCCGTTTCGACTGCCGGGAAACCGAAGCTGTGCTGAAAGGCAGCGGGATATCCGTTCCCCCGCTCGATGGCTATGCCTGGCGCCTGTGGGATTACTGGGAGCGTCATCTCGATCCGGATCTGTTTATCGACCGCAGCTTGAGAGGGCATGTGTCGGGCAAGGTGGTGGTTGTAACAGGCGGCTCGTCCGGCATCGGACAGGCGACTGCTGTCATGATGGCGCGGGCCGGGGCGCATGTTGCCATCGTGGCTCGCAGCGCAGACAAGCTGGCCGATGCAGTGCAGGAAATTGAAGCCGAAGGAGGCCTCGCCAGCAGTTTTGCGGCAGATCTGACCGAAATGGATTCATGCGATCAGGTCATCGACCGCATCGTCAAGGAGTTGGGCAGCATAGACGTTCTGGTCAATAATGCCGGCCGCTCCATTCGCCGGTCCATTGCCACTTCCTATGACCGCTTCCATGATTTTGAGCGCTGCATGCAGCTCAATTATTTTGGCAGCCTGCGTCTGATCATGCGGGCATTGCCGCTGATGCAGAAAAAACGCAGCGGCCAGATCATCAATATCTCTTCGATCGGCGTGCTGTCCAATGCGCCGCGCTTTTCGGCCTACGTTTCATCGAAGGCGGCTCTGGACGCATTTTCACGCTGTGCGGCCGCTGAGTTCAGCGACACCGGCATAAGCTTCACAACCATCAATATGCCACTGGTGCGTACGCCCATGATCGCGCCGACCAGAATGTACGACAACGTACCCACTATCACCCCCGAGGAAGCGGCTGCGATGGTGAAGCAGGCGGTGATCTACAAGCCACAGAGAATTGCCACCCGGCTCGGCGTATTTGCCCAGGTGATGCATGCGCTTGCGCCAAAAGTATGGGAAATTATCATGAACAGTGCTTTCAGGATGTTCCCGGACTCGGCCGCCGCAAAAGGCGTCAAGGACCATCAGGCGGAGGCTTCGCAGGAACAGCTGGCCTTCGCCAGCCTGATGCGGGGTATTCACTGGTGATATTTACTGTTGTCCCTTACCGGTGACCGCGCCCCGGTGTGCACCTCGCAGAACGGTGACAGCTGATTTCTGTATCGGCTTGAGGCGGGAAACCGGCGTCGAGCTGCCGACCCTGCGTCAGTGAAAAGCCCCGGGGCGTTGAAATGCCGCAAGATGCTGGACTGGAATAATTTGCTGGCAGAAAAAATCTGTTCAGATGATTTCTGTTTCAAGTCCTTTGAACGGTTGCAAAAATGGCAGCGCCAGCGTCTGGCCGGCAATTTCTCCGACCTGATGGAGCAGGAAAGCTATCGCCGGGCCTGTGACTTCTTTCTCAGTGAGCTCTATGGCGGCCTGGATTTCCTGCAGCGCGATCAGGACATGAACAAGGTCATGCCGGTGATGGAACGGCTATTGCCCGACAAGACATTGATGTCTCTGGGCGAAGCCTTCGAGTTGCAGGCGATCAGCCTGGAGTTCGATATAAAAATGGCTCGGATAATGGAATCAAATGCTGTAGGGGAACTCGATGTGCCAGTCTATATTTCGGTCTACCAGGCCTGTGGTGACAGGCCCAAAAGAGAGAAACAAATCCTGCTGATCCGGCAGTTGGGCTTTGATCTGACACGACTGGTGGACAAGCCGCTGGTCACTCGGCTGGTGCGCCTGACTCGCGGCCCGGCGCACGTTGCTGGATTCGGAAAACTACAGAATTTTCTTGAAACCGGCCTGGTGTCGTTTCGCGAGTTGGAAGACTCAGCATTTTTTGTCGATACGATCTATCAAAGGGAGTGGAAAACCATGCAAATGCTCTTCGCCAGCAGTAATAATCCAAATTAGAAAGTGCAGCCGAAATGTTGTTCGAGGTAGCGTACGACTTCTTGTTCGATCAGGCCCTTCAACATGACCAGCATGAAACCCAATCTGGCCTTGATTCGAATCTCGTCTTCGCCGACAGTAATGATGCCGTTCACATGGGGCCTTTCAAAATGAATTCGGTCTTGATCCCAGCCATAGTCGATACTGAATTTTTCGGCCAGAACCCGGGCAAGCTCATCCGCCGCTTCCTGAGCGTCTTCCTTGCTCATCGTATGGTAGGCACAGATATCGATGGTGGACATCGTCACGACCATTGGCAAATCCGCTTGATTAGGGACCGGGCCAGTTTAGACGTCTGCGCGGTAATAGGCCAGCAACACAGGTTTCCCCCCCGATGATTGGAAAGGTCAATAAGATCGTGATTTTTCTACCCATGGGTCTGCTGGCTATATTGTTCCTCTTAGTACTTGTTGCTGGTGCCTGGCTGGAAAGCAGCGCAGGCAGGAGAGAGCTGGAAACCGCTTTGGCGGGTAGCCTGGGCATGCCGGTGCAGCTGAAGGGTGATTTCAATATAGCCCTGTTACCCGCTGTGGGCGTTTCGGGCACTGAACTGTCCATTGGTTCATCTGGCTCGGGCGCAGCTTTTATTCAAAGCCGTGACTACCACGTGGCAGTGAAGCTTTTGCCGCTGATTAACGGAGAATTGAGTGTATTGTCATTCAGTGCCGCCGGCGGTCTGCTGGACCTGGCGCGCTATCCGGGAGTTGGAGAAAAAGCGCCACGCACCGGAAAGGCAGATTTCAAGCTGCCCCGAATTGAACGGCTCATGCTTGAGGACATCCGCATTGTCCTGCCTGGACAGGGAGACAGCAGTGTGTTGATCGATAGGCTGGAACTCGAAGATTTTCGCGCAGGAGAGCCGTCCAAACTGACCCTCGAACTTTCCTTGTTGTCTTCAGGAATGACAACGGCCTCACTGACTATGGAGTCGAAGCTCGTGGTGGAAACCAGCCTCAGGCAGCTGGCATTGGAGTTGGACGCACTCAATTTTAATTCTGAAGCCCTGACTTTGCGGGGGATCAATGGACGCATGTCCTGGCATCTGGCCGGAGATTCCCTGGATGGGCAATTTTCCTGGCAGGAACCTGGTCTGGGTTCCGCAAAACTAACAAGCCGCTTGTCGACCGCATCAAATGAGGGTCAGGTAGAATTCACATACACCGGTGAAGGGCAGAGCCAGGACCTGGAGGCGGTGCTGAAATTCGAGCGCCGGGCAGAGGGCCTGTATTTCCCTGAAATTTTTGCAACGTTTGCCGATCAACAACTTATCGGCACCGGCTGCTTATTATTGGAAGAGAATAGTTCTTTGCATCTTCTGCTAAATTCAGATTTCATCGATCTGGAAAAACTGAAATTCTTGAATCCCGGTGATTCCGGTTTCGCTTCTGACAGCGGAAATGATTGGCCGGTCGAACTCAACGTAAAACTGATCGTGCAGGAAATTCATGCAGCCGGCGCCATTGTCCGGGACGCTGAAATCATTCTGGGGCGACAACCTGATTGCGATCTGCCGCCTGATTGATCCGGGTTGTACTCCCCAGCCTGTGCAATATCGCCTACAATATCGCCATGAAAAAAGCGCATGGAAAATCGAGCGGATTGAAAAAGGTTCGCCAGGAAATCGATCAACTGGATGCACAGATTCAGTCTCTGATCAGCGATCGGGCGCGGCTTGCGATTCGGGTACGCCAAAGCAAAGGCTCTTCGGGCAGCGCGGTGGAATACTACCGCCCGGAACGTGAAGCCCAGGTGCTGCGCGCCGTGATAGAAAGAAATGAGGGGCCGCTGAGTAACGCGGAAATGATCCGGCTGTTTCGCGAAATCATGTCTGCCTGCCTGGCCCAGCAGGAACCTCTCAAGATTGCCTACCTGGGTCCCGAGGGTACATTCACCCAACAGGCAGTGCACAAGCACTTCGGCCAATCGGTGCACGCCCTGAGCCATCCTGCAATCGATGTCGTATTCGATCAGGTGCAGGCCGGCGAGGCGGATTTTGGCGTGGTGCCGGTGGAAAATTCCAGCCAGGGCATCGTCAGTCACACACTGGACATGTTTCTTCTGTCCGATCTCAAAATATGCGGGGAAATCGAGCTCAGGGTGCATCAGAATCTCCTCACACACGCCAA
>PVMS01160006.1_pt1 | contig 10651 bp, 7 predicted proteins | sample 1853461 | NCBI WGS metagenome assembly PVMS01 (sample SAMN08582032, study PRJNA380276) | Marine sediment metagenome, whole genome shotgun sequencing project. | isolation source: ocean sediment barecode stripped | collected 2017
AAGATCGAGAAGTCCAAGGTGTGGAAACCGGACGCTGGCGATGTCCTGTATGGCGTACTGCTCGACGGTCGATGGGTGAACACCATCCACGGTGACACTCGTGTACTCAACGTGGAGGACAAGGACGGTGAGGTGTGGACAGTGTGGGCGTCATCGTGGATGCTGGCTGACGAGCTCGACAAGAAGGCACCGAAGATCGGATCAACAATCGGGATCAAGTTCGTGGAGAAAAGGCCAGCGAAGAAGGAAGGCGGTTATCCGCTCAACGTATACATGTTGAACGTCGAGGTGTCCGACTATGACTATTGGGCGAACAACAAACGTGCGTTCCATCAACAAGGTGAGGACATGAACCCTGCCGGTGGCGGTGGCTCTGGTCTTGCCCCTGATGCAGATACGGGGTTGACCGCCCCGTTCTAAAGAAGTGCTACGTCCCGCCGTAAGACACCGCCATAGAGTCGGATGCAGGCAAGGGCCGGACCCCAAATCCGGTAAGTAGCAGGCGGGGGATCGGTTTGGTTCGCGACCGTACCGACCCCGCCCCGGTTTGAGGGTGTCGGGCAGCGAAGGAAGCTGGATTATCGGGAGGTACCGGCACCCTCAATAGATCAGGGGGCAGTGGGAGTCATGAGCCTGCTGCCCCCTCCGTGATTACAACGAAGGAGACAGGATGAACAACAAGATATCCAAGGTAGCGGTGACGCTTGAACTGAACGACGATCAGATGGTTGCGATTGGGATGGCGGAGACAGGCTACATGGTCAAGGCAAAGCACGCTGAGGTGCGGAGCTACATCACAGAGGTCACAATGCGTGCCATCAACAACCTTGCGGGCATTGTGAAGGAGCAGCGTGAGGAAACTGCTCAGCTCATCAAGGACTCTCTGAATGCAGAGCGTCAGTCCAATGAGTGACGAGGAAGCCACCGACAAGGAGAGAACGGACGCAGCACTAGCTGTTGATGTGAGGGAGATGCCAATTTCCCTCAAGACCCTCGACATATTGAGTCAGGGTCCAACGGTACCGAAGCGGTATCAGGGCAAGCCGTATGACATGATGGCGGCTGTCCTTTCTGGTCGTGAGCTGGGCATCGAACCGATGGAAGCGATCAACTCGCTGTATCTGGTTGATGGCAACGTGTCGATGACGGGCAAACTGATGTCTGCCCTTGTGCATCGTGCTGGGCATCAGCTACGAGCCAAGCTGGGGAAGGACAAGGTGACGGTCGTAGCGTGGCGTCGTGACCCCTTCTCGCACGAGCTGATCAACGTGGGTGAGGTGACGTTCTCGAAGGAGGACGCTGAGCGTGCTGGGCTCGCTGAGAAGCAGACGTACTTGGCATATCCATCGACGATGATGACTTGGCGTGCGCTGTCTCAGGTGTGCCGGTTCTACTTCGCTGATGTGCTGTCAGGCATCGCGCATGTACCGGAGGAGGTTGGCATCGAGGCTCCCCTAGAGATCATCGACTTGGATGAGGATCTAGCTGAGGTCGAGGTCGATGGCGTGGACCTGGACACGGAGAATGCGGTCGCCGATGTGGTGAACATATTGGATGCGGATGTGGAGGCATGATCTACCACGTTGGCTTTGAGGTTATGGAACAGGGATATGCCGAAAACGTCTATGCGTGGGAGGCACGAGTCGATGAGTACCTCAAGTCACATCCGTTGTGGATTGTGGTTGACAGTGGGATCACGATTGATTTCATCGAGGGGTCAACGACAGGTGAGAACCATCGTTGGGTATATCTAGTAGAGCAACGTGAGAGCCCCTAGACGAACAGGGAAGCTCGACGGGTTCACGTTCGAGTGGCTTGACGAGCAGGCGAGAGGGCTCTTTGCCAACTGCGACAAGTGCCACGCCAAGGTCCGTCCGAATGAGCCACGGATGAGACTTCACGATGGGCAGGGACGGATGCGATCAGGCTCGAAGGGAACAGAGTCGTCATACTGGTGCGTGACATGTGCAGAGAACAGGGGTATCCACCCTCCTGCACCGATTGAAAAATGGAGACAAGGAGGACTGTTCGATGAGTGACAATCCGATATCGGAGATCGTTGCAAAGTATGTCGATAACGATTCAGTGGCTGAGGCGATCGAGGTAGCTGAGAAACAGATGTTCGATGAGCTGCGTAAGTGGCCCAAGGGTGCACCCACCTATGTGATGACGATCGCCAACCTTGCTGCAGCTGAGGCAATGATCCAGTTTCTGGTTCACATGTCGATAGATGCTTTGGCAAATGTGCATGGTTGGAGTGAAGCAGATACGCAGGAGCAGGAGCTTCTTGCCTTCGGTGCGCTCCGTCTGATCAGAGAGGACAAGATGCACGACGTTGTGCGGGTATTGAGGGAGACACATGGCAACGGAACCAGCACAGCCTAGGTCGTGGCAGGTCGAGGTACCTTGGGAGGCAATGGCCAAGGCTCGACCGAACTTCGACTCGAGAACGAAGCGCGCGTACATGCCGAAGGAATACATGGAATGGAAGGAGAGCGTGGCTGATTTCATCAAGCTACAGAGGGTGCCGTCTTTGTCTGGTGCAGTGGGTATGGACATCTCGTTTCGCAAGAGTGGGTTCGTCGTCGTTGCGTCTGAAACCCAGCTGAAGCGGTACGGTCGGTCAGACATTGATAATCTGATGGGTGGCGTGATGGACGCAGTGCAGGACGGCGGAGGATACAAGAACGACAGTCAGGTAGCCGGGATACGGGCACAATTTTATCAGGAGGAATGATGGACATTGAGGACTATGTAAACGTGCAATCGGCAGATGAACGGGATGGAATCGCACCAGCACCAACAGGGATAGTGATGATGGACGGTGAACTGCCTCAGCTGGAGAACAAGATCGAGCAGGAATTTCACATCGTGTGTGCCTCATGGGGACAGCCGGGACATCACGAGCACAGCTACGTCAAGGGCAGCTATGACCTGTGCGTGAAGTACGCAGCCAAGCTCACCAAGCGCACCAAGGGCAAGGAGCGTGAGTGGGAGATCCCGTTCGCTATCCAAACGAGGGTGGTGTCAGAATGGGAGTACGTACCCGAGAGCTAAAGGACTCGCCCGGTCGAGGCATCCTGAAGTGCCGCATCTGCGGTGAGGCATACATCCTCCATCTGATGAAGCCCTGTCCTGAGCTGGGAATGGACACGATCCATGCGCCTCGTGCAGCGAGGACAAGGAGCCCTGATGGTCTGTGCGTCAGGTGTGGGAGCCCGGCGCTCAAGTCCAAGAACAGTAGCGGGTACGCGACCAAGTACTGTTCGATCAACTGCCGCAAGCTGTGGTCACGTGAGGGGTCTGGTCGCTGATGTGGATCACCTACATCGTCATAATCCTTACCTTGGGACTATGGATATATCACTGGATGACAAAAAAATTGGGCGACCCTAACGACTTACCCTTTTCACGGCAGATGGATGCGGTGAAGGCAGCGGAGGAGGAGGCAGAGCGGTGGCGCAAGGTGAGCTACTTCAACCTGCCTCCGAACGTGCCACCTCCACCGTGGAACCCTGATGCCTGAAGCTATCGGTTGGTTCATTGGTGGTGTGATCCTCGTGACATCAGGGCATGGGCTTCGCTGCTGGTACAGGGAGTTCAGAGACAAGCAATGAAATGGGTCCTAGGTATTGGCGCAGGGATCGCAGCGTATGTACTCGCTGTGATGTATGCCATGCGCTACTACTTCGGACCCCGACTGAGGGAGCAAGATGAAGAAGCCGAGCGACGACAGCGACGAGACATGGCATCAGGAGGACGACCATTGGGGATGGGGCATCGTGTGCGACAAGTGCGAACGCAAGGACCCCATCCGCAACAGCCCTCCGATGTTCAACATCCATCACCTGAAGGCACAGAACAACCTTGGCATGACGGTGCGTGAGATGGAGAAGGACATCATTGGCGATCGCAACCATGATGAGATAGACCGAGTCCGTTAGGGGTTCAGGATTGCAGCAATCTCGTCGTCGGTGTACTCGATCTCAGGGTTCTCGTCACCTATTGAGAATCGATAAGCAAGACGTCGGCGGTCCATTTCCTCACGCACTGCATCCGCCTCGAAGAAGGCATCCTGTGGTGTGTACCAACCAACGCCAGCACCTCTACCCAAGGTACGTCCCAAAGGTCCAAGCGTGATACGGGTAGCGATCCCTGGCTGCTCTCCTGGTAGCCAACCTTCACCAGCTGAGCGGTACGGGTTATTGGGTTTGATACCAAGGAACGCACGCCAGTCGTCGTAGTAGGGAATGGCTGTGGACATCACTCCGTTGATCCACTTCGATACTCGATAATCAACATCAGGTGCAAGTGAGTCTGTTGGGTTGGCACCAATGATCTCAGTGTTGAGGAGTCCTACCTGATTCAGGGAATGGATGACAGCGTTCAAGCCTGCGCGTGCGTTGGTGCCTGTCCCTCCAGCCTCCTGTGCCTGCTGTGACAGCGTGAAGGGCAGCGACAAGCCAGGGCCCAGCTGATCGACAGTGGATCCGAGGACCCACATGGGGTTGAGCCATCCTGTCGGTCCCTCTCCCCAAGGGAACAGGTCAAGGTCATACGATGGCAGCTGCGGGTCCCACATCATCCGGTTCTGTCCGTAGTCATTGTTGCGTGTGAAGGGCATGATGAATCCACTGTTGGCTGCGTAGCGTGCGAACGGATCATCATCTGCGAGCCCCTCGAGCTGCTGTTCGTTCCAGTTCGAGCGTGCTCTGTAGTACCACATCATGTACGTCGGATTCTGAGTGAGTGTCCTCAGCTGCAGCGGGATGTTGCGCCGGGACCACACATAGAACGGCATGACGACCTTGATCTTCTCCTCGATCGAGGTCAGGTCTGTGTAGTCGAAATGGACTGCGTTCACGATCGACTTGGCTGCAGCGTTCGAGGCTTCACCGCCTCCCTCCTCATACCAACGATGGAAGGTCGCCATCCTCAGCCAGTCCTCAACGTACTCCATTGTCTGTCCACCCTTGGAGAACAGGACGAAGTTCGTTTCCCACGGCTTGACCGAGAGCCCAGCAGTCGGGTCGTACATGTGCTCAGCTCTGGTGAATGATGTTTGGAAGATGTCTTGGCTCCAAGCGTCCTTGAACATCTGTCGGTTCTTGTCCGACAGCTCCCTCCACACGAGATCCATGACATCAACATCCATGTCCTCGACTCCATCAAGCGCGAGCTTCCGAAGCCCTCTACGCATCGTTCTAATGTCCGAGTAGACCGCCCAATAATCAAGTGGTCGGACACCAGCAATGAATCCGTTCGACACCCCACCGATCCAGTTCCTGATGTGGAAGGAGGGACGAGCCACCGTTGCGGACGCCTTCCAGATGTTGTGCATCTGCCTCAACAGACCCTGAGTTTGGGACACGGCATACGGTGTATAGATGACCTGCTGATTGTTGAACATGGTTTCGAGGAACGGGACAAATGCGGGGTCAATGCCCACGTTCTCAGCGAACACGCCGGCGTCCAGTCCTACCTGAGCTACAGGTACCTTGTCAGGGTCATAGGTCTGATGCCAGAAACGGTTCTCCTGGAACACGCCTTCATGCAGTGCCTTCTCCATTTCCCTCAGCTTCTTGGGTGAGAACGCTGCCCCTTCCTTGGTCCGTCCAGCTATGTCACCGAGCACCTTGCCCGGATCATTCGACTCGTCACCCAAGAGCTTCAGCCAGTCCTGAATCTTCTCCAAGGTACCGACGAGGTTCTCCTGTCCACCTATGACACGAGCTTGGTAATCACCCAACCGTTCAGCGTCAGTACCGGAAGCAAACCCTGAAAGGAAAGGTAGCTGCCCCTCGTCAACAGGAATATCAGAAACCTCTCGGGTGAACCTACGCAACGACTGCCCTTGAGTCACCAGCTCACGGAATATTTCTTCGGAGGCACGGAACCCAGGAGGTGGTTCAGCGATCTTGTCGAGTATCCGGTTGAAGGTCAGGATGTGAGAGTTCAACGAACCCTCGAGGGCTGCTGTCTGGTGTCGCTGTTCCTGCCACCACGCTGCGAACACTTCATCTGATGTCCATGCGTTCTCAAGTCCGGCAACGTATCCCGACTCGACGTACCGACGTAGCCATTCCTGATTCTCAGGGTATGGAGCGAGGGCTTCGAGCACATGATTGAACTCATCGTTGGGTGTGAACGCTCCTGTTTTCAGGTTCCGATTCAGGGTGCGATTACGGAGTTTGACAGCGTTCCCATTGTCGATCGCTTTCTGTGTCTCAGTCACGATCTCCCTGAAGTAATCAACCATTGATTCGTTGCGCGCCGCTGTTGCCGCTTCGCCTCGGAAGTGTGGAGCACTGAGTAGGACCTCATCGAGCTTCTTGCTTGCGTCATGTGCCAATGCCAGCTGCGGGATACCCCACTTGATCGCATCGTCACGAGTGACCTCGCCTCGTGCCATAGCGTCAAGTGCCTCATCGAAGTGACCGTTCCACTTCTCCTTGAGGACAGCACGATCAGCCCTTGGAGCGTCGATGAACAGGACGGGGATCCCCTCCTCTCCCTTTGAGGACAGCCCGACTCGGTACTCAGAGCCCAACAGCTCCGTGACTGCGTGCTGCAGGTCATCCTTGGAGTCAACGTAAAGGTTCTTGAATGCCTCGATCTCATCAATGCGTTCCTCGATCGTGCCAGTCCGTCCAATGGTTTTGGACTGGTCAACGATCTCTATCAACTGCGATGGGTCGGATGCTGCCTTGGTGCGCGTGAGCTCTTGAGTTGTTACGTTCGTGACCTCATTGAACTGGTCGATGCGGACATTGAAGTGAAGGAGCAGTTCATCAGCTTGGTCAACGAGTGTGTCTGCAGTGACCGTATCCCCTCGTTCCAAGATCATTGCTATCGAAATGTACTTTTGGAGTTGCGGGTCGAGGATCGCTTCGGGGTTACCCAGCTCGAGGTACCTGATCTGTCGAGCGACAAGCCCCAGGTCCACGCCGAACTCCTGCATCGTCTGACCCCCAGCCTCGGTGAACCCTCTCCGAATGGGAGCGATCACACCCTCCATCAGCTCCTTGGTCAGCATGGAACGATGGACATCGAGTAGGTAGTCCTCTACGGAACGCTCTGAACGGGAGACAAGGCGCTTCGTGAAGGACTGCACCATGTTGACCACATCCTGATCGACAAGATGCTCGATGGTCTGCATCTGAGGGTCGTAGCCCTCCCCCACTGAGTTGATGTTCTTGCCATCCCTGCCCAATGCCTGCTTCTCGTGACCGATCGTTCGACGGCTCTGCGCCAGCTCGCCCTCATCCACTGGTGCAGCCTGCAATGGTGTCGTGGAGTAGAGGTCAGCTGGATCGTTCTGCTGTCCACCAGTCACACGCCTGACGGGTCGCTCCTGCTCACCTGATGCCAAACCTGCTGGAGCGTCGATCTCCTTGTTGATGACGGGAGCCCTGTCCAGCTCGTTGCGGAGGTCACGGTAGGTAACTTCATCATCAGCTGTCCAGAGTGACATCGACGCTGCCTCATCGTCAGCCTTCCAACGGATCAGCTCGTCAATGCTTGCGCCTTCTGGGGGTGGTGGTGTGAGTGGTCTGTGGGCTGGCAGGTCTGCGAGGTCTACATCTTTGGGGCTGATGGGTGTCGGTGCTTCTGGAACAACGGCACCATTGAACTCCAATTCTGCAGTTAGCTCACCGATTGCCTCGTAATCATTCGCTGCTCTTGCAGCATCCAGATCGTCCCACAGTCCTTGCAGCTCGAAGTCTGCCTTCTCTATCGACGATGCTGATGGTGCTGTACGGATATCTCTTGCTATCGGTACGTCTGGAGTGTCAACAACAGCGCCTTCTTCACGGATGTACGCGCGCAGCCCATCGTAGAAGTCGTCACCCATTGCAGGATCGAACCCTGTCTTGTTCCTGTTACCAGCGACGTTCAAGGTCTGGACGTTGTGCGTTTCCAAGAACTCAACCAGCTCTTGGGGAGTGGGGTTCTCGATGTAGGGTTTCGGGTCGGCTTGGTTTTTCTTCCAGCGACCGTTGACCTTCCGCTCGCCTGCGGCAAATCGTCGGGTGATAGTGGTACCGCCAGAGTCAAGCTGATTGCCGTAGACCACGGTGGCATCAGCCTCGTCGACGTTCTTGAGAGTGCGGGGTGGGTATTCACTCGACGCATCTTCAACCAGGTCGTAACTTTGGAGTGATGGGTTCTTCCCTCGATCGACACGGTATCCCTTCGGAGCTGTGCCACCTGTTTCCAACCCCAATTCGATACCGACCTCCAAGCCCATCAGGTCAGCACCCTCCTGCCCACCGGAGATGATCTTGACTGGACGGGGGTACTGATCGCCTGCTGGGTTCCCAGCTTTCTGCACCCACGCGATCCTTGTCAGCGCACGAGCCTGTGACACCTTGCCCGATCCGTATGGTGAGAACTCGTCAACCAGTTTCTCGCCAGCGATCACACGTTCTGCCAGCTCATCGAACAGGTCACGGTTCTCATTTTTCCACTCGTTCCAGAGCCTCGCGTACTCCAACTCGGTGTCCATCGTCTTGTCTTTGGGCGCCTTACCCTTGCCGGACTGCTTGACGTCCTGCTGCCACACCTGTTCCAGCTTCTTACCTCTGAGGTCTGCGTTCATGGCTGAGAACTGCGATCCGAACTCGTCACCGCCGTCCCTGGTCACGTTTATCCGTGGGGCTCTGGTTACAGAACCCTCTGAGAGCGTTGAGGATCGCTTCTGAGAGGCGAGGTAGTCAGCTGCGTCCGCCAATACGTCAGAATGGGATCTTCCGCCTGTACGACCCGATGAACGGAAGTACGTCAGCGTCTTACCGGAGAGCGCAGCAACCTTGTCGGAGAACACAGCATCGGAATCGATCTTCTCCCACAGATCATTTTTGTACCGCTCCACTGCTGTGTTCACATCCTTGACAGCGGTGAACTTGTGATCAGGACCGGGACCGATCTCAGCCTCGCGTGCCTTGTACCACTTCGACTCCACCACATCAGGAGTGAGGTACGGATTGGCGAACCCTCCCTCACGGATGGTGCCTGAGAACCTGCCAACGTCCACAACACCCTCACCCTTGGGGAGACTCTTGGGGTTGCGTGCAATGATGATCTTGGTTTCAGGATTGAACCACGGACGAGCACCAGCAGCGTCCCTTGCCTGTTGACCTTGGGACTCGAACCATTCGGGAGGCAGCGTCGGCAACCCTTCGACATCGTTCGTGCCTTCAGCGTTGAATGCCTTCTGGTACCTCTCGAAGATCGAATCTTTGGTGAACTTGTCGTGCGGGCTCTGCGGCAGAATCTCCTTCTGCTTCGTCACGGTACCGGACGGCAGCTCATCGAGCTTCGTCGATCGAGGGAACACGGTACGAACAGAGCGCCGGCGAGGAGTACGAATCTGTGTCCCGGCCGGCAGCACATATCGGAACTCATCGAGGTTGTCGTCAAAGTCCTGAGCGGGCAAGCTCCTGATTACTTCCTCGGTCTTGGAATCCTGCATCTCTCTGATGATGTCGCCCAGGTCACGATGGGGAATGTCGAGCAGGTCGTCACCGTACTCATTGAGGTTCGTCGGCTTGCGCGTGACTCCACGCCCAAAGTCGTATTGGGTGTTGGTGTCTATCCCATAGATGGAGTTGTGATACTCCTCGAAAATCTCATCAACAATTGATTCATCGTCCACACCGAGCAGACGCAGCTCATGCTTGACCGATGCCTCCAAGCCGTCCACATCGTTGATCCAATCAAAAGCGTCAGCGTCCACCTCAAGGTGAGAACGAGGGAACTTGGAACCAAGCTCATCAAGCTCAGGGCCGGTGAGCTTCATGTACGGGAAATAGATATCGAACGCGACACCCTCGATCGACCCCGGCACATGCTTGTACCGCTCATCTACTTCATCCCACACCAACCCAAAGGACTTGGCTGCGAAATCTCTATCCCTATCGAAGGCTGCCCCTATCGACCTGACACCAACTCGCTTCGGTAGCTTCCCCTTGCCTTGGAACTCCAGCAGCGGCGAGAACTCACGGCGACGGGAAGCGGCTTTCTCACCTGGCTCCAGATACTCCCTGCGAGGGCTGAACACACCCGGATTAGCTTTGACGATATCTGCCTTTTTCACATGGACAGGAGTTCCTTTGGGGAACGTGCGAATAGCCCACTGGGACATCGCAATCTCCTCCAAGGTCATCGTCTTTGCCCATGTAGGTGTCGCGTCTGCAGCGAACACCGAGGGGAAGTCCACATACAGGGAGCCAACGGTGTTCTCACGCAGCTGTCCCTGCACCATGTTGACCAGCTTGTTCGCAAGGGCCTGATCTTCGGGGACATTCCCCACAACCATGAATGGCTTTTGGGTCTTGCTCATCTTCTTCGGAGTCCAGAGCCCTTGAACCACCTGAACCATGTTGTCGTCCCACCAATCAGCTACCTCTGCAGCTGCCTTGCCACCCTTGAGGGATCGGTTCACTGTCTTACCATCGACAGCCCACCGGATGAGAAGAAACACTTCATCAGCGTCGTCAGCCCATTGCGGATCGAAAAAGAACAGGCCCATGTCAGTGCTCTTGAATGCTTCCAACCGTTCAACAGGTTTGGCTCCAGCATGTTTGTGGGTGCGCGTGGTGACACCGAACTCGCTCATGCCTGCCTGCATCTGTTCGATCCCCGGCAT
>PVMS01049999.1_pt1 | contig 10650 bp, 10 predicted proteins | sample 1853461 | NCBI WGS metagenome assembly PVMS01 (sample SAMN08582032, study PRJNA380276) | Marine sediment metagenome, whole genome shotgun sequencing project. | isolation source: ocean sediment barecode stripped | collected 2017
CGAACGGCGGCTTCAAGGGCTGAACACGCAGCGCGGAGACGCAACTGGCCATCATTGAATCCTGAGCTGGTGAGGGCAGTCTGTAGTCCGCCAAGATCTTTCGCATTGGCCACGGCGTCTCTGGTTGCCGGCATCGACGACTCGACGGATGCAATGGCCTTCACGTAGACGCCGTGCGGCTTGACGAGCATCGATGGTGGCATGAGAAGCTCGAGCGTGGATCGATATCGCATCATTGCGTCCTCCAGGATCGCCAGATACTGCACCGTCTCACGGGCCGTCACATCTGTGGCTTGTGACAACAGATCTCCTTCGCCCTCAGCGGCAAGAATGCCGATCTTGTCCTCAACGGTGCGCTGGTACGCGAGCGAGAGAGTTTGGGCTTCTGAGATATAGGCATCTGTCTCATCCTCCAGATTCGTTCCATATTCAGAAACCGAGAGCGAAGGCTCGGCGCATGACGCGGCCAGTATCGCCAGAAGTCCAATGATCACAACCGTCGTACGCGTGATCTGGATCATCGGTTGGAGACGGCGTCGCGGAACTGAGTCTCGAACAATCCGGCGTACAAACCGCCGTCAGCCAGCAGTTGTTCGTGTGTTCCCATCTCCTTGACCTGGCCCTGGTCGATAACCACGATCTTATCTGCACCCAGCACGGTTGAGAGCCTGTGCGCGATTACCAGTGATGTTCGGTCCTCCATGATCCTCTCCAACGCCTGCTGGACGAGCGCTTCGGATCTGGCGTCAAGGTGCGACGTCGCCTCATCGAGTATGAGAATCGATGGATTCTTGAGGATCACCCTTGCAATCGCCACACGCTGCTTCTCGCCACCAGAGAGCCGATACCCCCGTTCCCCGACGCGTGTGCTCAATCCGTCCGGGAGTGCATCGATGAAGTCAGCGATGTTCGCCGCTTCGATCGCCGCCCGGAGTTGAGATTCCGTTGCATCGGGCTTTGCATATCTGAGATTCGCCTCGATCGTGTCGTGAAACAGGTAGGTCTCCTGAGTGACGACACCCACTGTGGCGGCAAGGGCATCCATCGGCCACTCCCTCACGTCGATGCCATCGATGAGAAGGGATCCCCGCGAAGCGTCATACAGACGTGGCACCAGGTAGGTCGAGGTCGTCTTCCCTGCACCTGACGGACCGACCAACGCAACCATCTCGCCAGGATTCACGACGAATGAGATACCTTGCAATGCCCAACTCTCCGAAGGCATATGTTCAGCATCATCGACCTGGCCACTGTCTCCCCATCCAAACCGGGCGACAGATTCAAGACCGCGAGAACCATCGTCTTCGTAGCTGAACCACACGTCATCGAACTCGATACGGCCTTCAACCGTGTCTGGTCGCACGGGGAATTCCGCCTCCTCGACATCGATTGGCATGTCGAGCAATTCGAAGACCCGTTCGAATGACACCATCGACGTCGTGAACTCAACACGCGCGTTGGCAAGCGCTGACATTGGCCCGTACAGCGATCCAAGATACGCACTGAGGGCGACGATGGTTCCGATGGTCAACGACCCGTTGATCACGAACACTGCACCGAGCCAGAACGTGATCGCCGTCCCGAGTGCAGCAACAAGACCGAGGGCCATGAAGAACCAACGACCGACCGTTGCCTGTGTCACCCCCAGGTCCCGTACCTCGGATGCGTGAATGGCGAATCTGGTGTTCTCGAATTCGGATCTTCCGAAGAGCTTGACAAGCAATGCACCTGAGACAGAGAGCGTTTCCTGCATTACGGCATTCATCTCGGCATTGGCAGCCATCTGTCTCCTCCGAATGCCACGCAGTCGTTTGCCAACCTGGCGCGAAGCGAGGATGAAGAGCGGAAGGATCGAAACGGCGAGCAGCGTCAGGCGCCACTCCAGCTGCACCATGATGAACAGAGTGAGGACAACCGTAAACACGTTCGCGACGAGAGACACAAACGTCGACGTGACTGCCTGCTGCGCGCCAATGACATCGGAGTTCAGCCTCGACATCAGCTCACCTGTCTTGGTGTTGGTGAAGAACCCGAGGGACATGTGCTGGAGATGGTCGAACAGTTGGCGGCGTAGATCGTAGATGATCCCTTCACCCATCCTGGCCGTCGAACGACGTTGGATGACACCGACGACACCATTGATGAGCGGCACCGCCACCATTCCGATTCCGAGGAGAGTGACCATCCTCAGGTCACCGGCGGGGATGGCCTGGTCAATGAGCGCACGCATCAGAAGCGGAGGCACCAGTGACAGCACCGAGATAACCACGATCGTTCCGAGCACGATCACCACTTGCACCTTGTAGGGCCTTGCGTAACCCAGGACGCGCCGGACCAACGCCCGATCTATCTCCGGCGTCGACTGTGTCTCATCGTGGCGCATGAACGCGCCCCAGGAAGATCCATGCATGTGGGAAAGGTAGACGGCAAACGGTAGACAGTAAACGGTAAACGGAACGCTGGGTCTTCTACCGTCGTGTCATGGTGGAGTTACGAAGTAACTCCCAAGGAACGCCGAAGGCGTTCCCGTCTACACTCTTGAACATGAACGAACTGCCCGAGATGACGGATCAGCGGGTCGTCGATCTGGTGTGTGACCTCCGCCGTTCCACAGCATCAGGGGCTCTTGCGCCAGGCCTCAATCTCAGCCCGGCTGATTACAGCAGGCTCACGAAGGCGGAGCAGGAATTGGTGGACAGGGGCTATACGGAGTTGAGCCCTGGATCGTGGGCGTACGAGGACGATCCCACGAACACGTTGACCTGCACGGACTGAATACGCGCGTTGCCGGGCGGGACGCGGGAACAGAGCGGTCGAGCGGACATCGTCCGTATCAGGGAAGCAGTTCCGCCAGCGGAGTCGCGGAGTGCGCGACGTCAACACAGAGTGCCTCTGAAATATCGGATCGGCAGAACAGCTCATATCGATGTCCTGCCTCCGTCCACCCAAGACTGATTCCATCAGGCACGATGATCGGCACGAGCTCGGATCGAGTCTCGAGAAGATCGGCAGCTGCCTCCCCCACTCGCAACACGCCCAACCTCGCTGCATCCGATTGGTAGGGATCCGATATCCACAAGCCAAATGCAGCGGTCGTGTCCGAATCGAGGGCACCCGTGGTCTCATCGAACACAAGCTGACTCGTTATCCACCGTACGTTCTCTGGCACAAGGTCAGGGAACATCAAGGAGGGCAGGGCGAGGGCGATTTCTGTCCGCGACGATTGAACGAACCTGCTGTTCAGCTCACGCTCCCATACGCCACGCACGACCTGCTCAGATGTTCCTGTCATCTGGGCGGGAAGATCGTCGTTGAACCACTGAACGTCATGCGCACCAATGAGGCCCTCGTCCCCCGTCCCCGCTACGACAGCCACGATTGTCGTGGTGGTTGTCTCGTCGCCCTGAACGTATTCGCGTGTGGCGTCACCGACCCCGTCGAGGAGTCCGGCTTCGCCACATCCGACGAGCAGAGTTGAGAACGCCAATCCGACTATCGCCACACGCTTCATGCGCCCAAGGATGGCACGGATCTCCACTAACCGACAGCATCTCCTCACCTCCAACAACCCCTATCTGCGTCCTCGACGGTGCCCGACACGATTAGCCTCGACCTCCATGAGCTTCGACACGTTCCAGATCATCACGGGCGGATTGACCGGTTCCGCTTCGCTCGATACCGCCGTATCAAGAGCCATCCTGCAACAGGTTTCCAATGGTGAGCTCCCAGAGACTCTCCAGGTTGGAAGGCCACACAGAGTTGTTGCATTCGGAAAACACGATGTGATTACGCCGGGGTTCGAGACTGCCGTCAGAATCGCCTTGGAAAGCGGTTTCGACCCGACCATCCGTATCGCCGGTGGTCGCGCCGTGGTGTTCCACCCCTATACGCTCCGTTTCGCCTGGACACTTCCCTCCGAGGATCCTGTCCTCGACATGCAGGACCGATTCGTGACCGTGGCCGGTCGTGTGATAGCCATGCTCGGTTCCTTCGGGATCGCCGCAACCATGGGCGAATTGACCGGTGAGTACTGCCCTGGGAGCCACAGTGTCCACATCGAAGGTACCGGCAAGGTGATGGGGTCTGGGCAGCGCCTGACTCGGAGAGCAGCTCAGATCAGTGGGATGATCGTCGTCAGCGACGCGGAGACAGTGAACAAGGTGCTCATCCCTGTCTACGCGGCCCTGGGACTTGTGATGGATCCGGCGAGGACCGGCGCTGCCTCCGATCTCGGCTCGATTGACATGGACGTCGTTTCAGAGAGGTTCGCGCAACAGTTCACATCTGACCGAAATGCATCGGTCGGCCACATCGAAAGCTCCACCATGGACCTCGCCATCGAACTGCAGCCTGACCATGATCCGCGAGTACTTGCGTGACGGCAGAAAACCTTCAAGACTCACCCACATGAACCTTCTCATCATGAACGGACCCAACCTCAATCTCCTTGGAACAAGAGAGCCGAGCGTGTACGGAACCGCCACGCTGAGAGATCTCGAAGGTCAGTGGATTGAGCATGCAGAGAGGGTCGGCGCGACGCTCGACACCTTCCAGTCGAATCACGAGGGCAGCCTCGTGGATGCCATCCACGACGCCATGGACCGGTACGACGGACTGATCATCAACGCTGGCGCCCTGACCCACTATTCATACTCGCTACGCGATGCCGTCGCTGCCTCGGGAATTCCTACGGTCGAGGTCCATATCTCGAACATCTACGAGAGGGAGGAGTGGCGTCACTACTCGGTTCTCTCCGACGTGTGTGATCTCACCATCGTTGGACGCGGTGCGGATGGTTACCGCAACGCGATCGATCACCTCGTCGCCAGCCGCACTCTCCCCCCGATATCTGAAAGCTATGGCGGTCATCGAGAAGCGGTCCTCGATCTTCGCATTCCGTCGGGCGCTGGGCTCCACCCCGTCGTTCTCCTGATCCACGGAGGGTTCTGGCGGAGCATCTGGAAGCGGGACCTCATGGATCCAATGGCCGTTGCACTCACCGAACTCGGGTGGGCAACCGTCAACGTCGAGTACACGCGCGGGAAAGGTTCCTATGGAGCCGCCCTGAATGATGCAACAGCCGCGGTTGACTGGATCAGGGAGCATGCATCAGAGCATGGTCTCGATGCCGACCACATCGTTGCGGTTGGCCACTCCGCTGGCGGTTTCCTCGCGTTGAAGTTGGCACACGCCGGTGCTCCCATCGCTGGCGCAGTTCCTCTTGGCTCTGTGACTGACCTGGGTTCGTTGTCGAAAGCACGCGAGGAAGACGATCCAGTCGCCTTCTTCCTCGGATCCGACCGTGACGAGGCCCCGCGATTGTGGGAGCAGGCAGAAATCTCGGGGACGCCACGCGTCCCGATTCACCTCATCCACGGAGCAACGGACGAAACCGTACTGCCCTCGCAATCCGAGGTCTATTCGGCGCTCAACGATCGAGCAACGTCACTTACGATCATCGACGAATACGATCACATGGATGTCATCGATCCGCTCGCTGGCTCCTGGGGTACGATTACTGAAGCTCTCGATCAGTTCAGGATCGAGTAACCAGGTCCGCGATCCTGCTGATGCCCTCAACCAGATCGTCATCCGACAGCGCAAACGAGAACCTCGCATATCCAGGTGCCCCGAACGCCTCGCCCGGCACAATGGCGACGTTGACCTCCTCGAGCAACAACGCCCCAAGTTCCATTGTCGTACGTGCGGTTGATCGTCCGAGCTTCCGGCCGAGCAGTCCGTTCATGTTCGGGAATGCGTAGAACGCCCCTTGTGGCTCGCGGCAGCTGATCCCATCGATCTCATTCAGCATCCCGTACATGGTACCGCGTCGCCTGTTGAACGCCGTTCGCATCACGTCCACGGCATCGAGTGAACCCGCCACGGCTTCGAGGGCTGCGGCCTGCGCGACGTTGTTGACGTTCGAGCTCAGGTGCGATTGTATGCGCGTGGCGCCCGAGGCCACTTCAGGAGGAGCAAGCATCCAACCCACGCGCCATCCCGTCATGGCGTAGGTCTTGGCCACCCCATTCACAACGATGCAACGATCGGCGATCTCAGGCACGAGAACGGGCATCGAGTGAAAGACCGATTCGCCATACACGAGGTGCTCGTAGATCTCGTCTGTCATCACCCATATTCCACGCTGAGCTGCCCACTCCCCGATGCGCTTGATCTGTTCAGCCGTGTACACAGCGCCTGTCGGATTCGATGGACTCACGAAGATCAGCATCTTGGTGCGTTCGGTGACCGCAGCATCGAGGCCATCGATACTTATAGCGAAGTTCGACGACTCGTCGGTTGGCACCATCACGGGTACAGCACCCGCAAGTGTGATCGCCTCGGGATACGTCACCCAGTATGGGGTGGGCAGAAGTACCTCGTCGCCCGGATCCAGAAGCGTCTGGCAAGTGAGATATACAGCCTGTTTCCCACCATTGGTCACGACGACCTGAGAGGGGTCAATCTCGAAGCTGGAGTCTCTCATGGTCTTGGATGCAATCGCCTGCCGAAGCTCTGGTTGACCTGCCGCAGGCGAGTAGCGGTGCGATTTCGGGTCTCGGGCAGCTGCAATCGCGGCATCGACTATCGCCGGTGGTGTGGGAAAATCTGGTTCTCCAGCGCCGAACCCGATAACCGGCTTCCCCTGAGCTCGTAGCTGGTTCGCTTGTACAGTGATTGCAAGAGTCGCCGACGGTTCAACGGCAAGTGCCCTTCTGGATATCGATTCACGGCTCGTCATCAGGTCTACTCTCAAACTATCGATTCGATAGGCACACGATAGACATGACCGAGATCCCGAGTATCACGATTCCATCCGAACTGCGCCCCAGCGACGGACGGTTCGGGTCGGGGCCCAGCCGTATCAATCCAGCGTTTGTTGCGGATCTCTCCGACACTGGCACCCGATTCCTCGGTACCAGTCACCGCAGGCCTCGCGTGAAAGCCGTTGTTGCGGCGATCCAGGATGGGCTGACGCAGATGTACAGCCTCCCTGATGGATACGAGGTGGCACTCGGAATTGGTGGCGCAACGGCCTTCTGGGATGCAGCAGTCTTTGGCCTCATTCATGAACGCTCAGCGCACTTCGTATGCGGCGAGTTCTCCCATAAGTTCGCCGCCGCTTCTCAAGCCGCCCCTCATCTGGAAGATCCAGTGATTCTCTCTGCTGAGTACGGGGATGCTCCAGCTCCGGAGGAGGTTCCTGGAGTTGACACATCTGCGTTCATACACAATGAAACTTCGACCGGCGTCATGGCTCCGTTCGCTCGTCTCGGAGATGCGCTCGTTGTCGTGGACGGCACCTCGTCGGCAGGAGCGATCGCGTTTGATGTGCCTTCGGTCGACGCGTACTACTTCTCACCCCAGAAGGCTCTCGGATCCGAGGGAGGTCTGTGGATCACACTCCTCTCGCCGGCTGCAATCGAGCGGATCGAGTCGATAGCGAGCACCACTCGATGGATTCCGGAGTTCCTGTCGCTGAAGACCGCGCTCGACAACAGCAGAAAGTCCCAGACCTACAACACGCCCGCATTGGCGACCCTCTACCTCCTCAGCCGCCAGATCGAGAGCATCAACGACCGGGGTGGCATCGAGTGGGCGGACGAGACAACCAGGGTCACGTCGGCGCATTTGTACGATTGGGCATCGGCCAGCCGGTTCGCGGAGCCCTTCGTTGCCAGCGAGAGTCTGCGCTCGCCGACCGTCGTGACCCTGGATCTGGACGACGCGATACCTGCGGGGCAGGTCTCTGGCATACTCCGGGCAAACGGAATCCTCGATACGGAGTCCTACCGCAAGCTCGGGAGAAATCAGCTTCGCATCGCAGCGTTCCCGAACACCTCCCTCTCCGACGTCCAGGCATTGACTGCGAGCGTCGACTACGTCGTGGACCATCTGTGACCGCGACACTCGCCGTTGCCACCCTCTGCGCCGGACTCGCCTCGGCCTTGTTGACGAGCCAATCCCCCTCGTGGAGCCGAACATTCAAGATGTTCGCTTCAACGACGATGATCCTGATCGTTGTTGCCGGCGGTCCGACACTCGATGGGTACACGCTGTTCGTGACCTTGGGTCTCGCCGCATCGTGGATCGGTGATCTCGCGTTGTCGTTCACGGGACGGCGAGCCTTCCTATCCGGATTGATCGCATTTGCAGGTGCCCATGGGCTCTACACAGCAGGTTTCTTTGCCAGATCACCGATGGATCTTGTTGCCATCGCTGTTGCGGGTGTGGTGATGGCCCTCACCGCCGGCGCCATCCTGAGTTGGCTGTCTCCGCATCTGCCGGATCAGATGACCCTGCCAGTCAATGTGTATGTGGGGATCATCTCAGTGATGGTCGTTGCCGCCTTCGGCACCAGTGGCAGCCTCGCCGACCCCCGCATCCCGACCGCTGCCGTGCTCTTCGCCATTTCAGACGTCCTCGTCGCCCGTCAACATTTCGTCATCAAGGATCCCTGGAACCGCATCATTGGATTGCCGACGTACTACGCCGCCCAGGTGCTCTTCGCCTTCACGATCGCGGCACCATAGAGAAGAGACGATAGACATAAGACCAAAGACATAAGTCTCAGAAACCGTCGATCGACCTGGAGCGGGCCGATTCGGCTCCCCATCCTTCGTCTATCGTCTTATGTCTTTCGTCTCTCTTCCTATGTCTTGAATCTTGAGTCTTGAATCTTATGTCTGATGTCTTTCGTCTTATGTCTTTTGTCTCACTTCCCAACTGCTCTACTCTTGAGTCATGCCACACCTGATGCTCATGCGCCACGGAAAGTCTGATTGGGATGCTGGCGCTCGAGATGACCACGCCAGACCCCTTGCACCACGAGGCGTCATCGCTGCAGAGCGAATGGGTGAGGTCGTTCGCGAACTGGGTTTGGTTCCCGACATCATCGTCTCGTCAACGGCGACGAGGGCGCGTTCAACGGCGGAGCTGGCGAGGATCACTGGCGGGTGGGCCAGCAGACTCGTGCTCGACGACGCTCTCTACGGCGCTTCGGTCGCTGAGACGCTCTCTGTGGCCGCCGAGCATGGCTCGGGATGCGATCGGGTGATGCTCGTTGGCCACCAGCCGACCTGGTCCATGACGGTGCGCCACCTCACAGGCGGCCAGGTCGCGATGCGTACTGCAACCATTGCTGACATCCAACTCTCTTTCTCGGATTGGTCACAAATCCACAACACCTCCGGGACGCTTGAGATGCTCCTCCAACCACGACATTTCGTTTCCCGAACGTAACGCACCCAGCCAATCCACAGACAGGAGGACACCCGATGATCGACTTGCGTAGCGACACGGTCACAAAGCCATCGGCCGCAATGCGCCAAGCCATGGCCAATGCCGAAGTTGGTGATGATGTGTATCACGACGACCCCACCGTCAACGCTCTCGAAAGGGACGTAGCTGAGCTCCTTGGTAAGGAGGATGCGGTCTTTGTACCAACTGGGACAATGTCCAATCAAATCGCACTTCGCACGCACACGGAACCAGGCGACACGGTTGTGATCCACGAGGAGGCCCACATCGTTCGGCACGAGCTTGGAGGTGCCGCTCACAATTCGGGAGTCACGCTCGCACCACTCCCCGGCCCTTTCGGGACGTTCACGGCGGATCAACTGCGATCGGCAGTTCCTGTACCTCATGGTGCGCTGCCCAGCCACCTCTTCGATCCCGTGACGCTCGTCTGCCTTGAGAACACACACAACGATTCCGGCGGAACGGTGTGGGACATCGAACAGATGCGCAACGTGCTCGATGCCGCAGAGGAGCTTGGCATCAAGACGCATCTCGACGGTGCACGCCTCTGGAATGCCGCGGCGGCAACGGGCGTCGACCTCCGGGACCTGTCCATGGGCTTCGACACCGTCAATGTCTGTTTCTCCAAGGGTCTCGGTGCCCCAGTCGGATCAGCACTCGTTGGTTCAGCGACCACGATCGAACGTGCGAGGCGATTCAAACAGGTCTTCGGAGGCGGATTCCGCCAAGCAGGAATCCTCGCTGCCGGCGCTCTGTATGCCTTGGAACATCACCGCGAGCGACTCGTCGAGGACCACGCCAACGCGCGAGGATTCGCCGAATTGATCAACGAATCCGATGCGATAGAGGTTGATCTCGACTCGGTGCAGACCAACCTCGTCTACTTCGAAGCGAGCAATGCCAACGAGCTCGTTGACGCGTGTCTGGCGGAGGGTCTTTCGATGCTTGCCCTCGGCCCAACAACGGTTCGGGCGGTGTTCCATCTGGACGTATCGAGCAACGACGTCCGCAAAGCCGCCGAGATAGTGAAGTCAGCAGCTATCTGACGCCGCACAATTCGAGACCGGAAAGGTCGAAGGATTCCTAAAGAACCATTGAGATGGTGACCAAACCAGCCATCACGGCGGTTGAGATCCCCACGATGCCAACGAGCATCGGCTTTGAGAGTATCTCGTCATCGGCATTTGGGTCCCGCAGCGGCTTGAGGTTCGCGATGACCTCATCGATCGCCGCGTCGTAGTCGAACTTCGGCCTCTCCGACTGCTCGTCATCCTGAGGATCCGGGGCCAATGGCACAGTCATCGCCTCCGCAAAGGAGGAGGGCGAAGATCGACTACGACGCGGCGATCGATGAGGTCATCGCGAACCTCAAGCCGCTGCGGGACCCAA
>PVMS01179322.1_pt1 | contig 10650 bp, 8 predicted proteins | sample 1853461 | NCBI WGS metagenome assembly PVMS01 (sample SAMN08582032, study PRJNA380276) | Marine sediment metagenome, whole genome shotgun sequencing project. | isolation source: ocean sediment barecode stripped | collected 2017
AGCGGCCGCTGGATTCGGTGAGCTTGTAGAACAGGAGCTTGATCAGGACCGTCACGACGATAATCGAGACGCCCCAGTTACCAAATATGTCGAACACTTTGCTCAGCAGCCAAAAAAGCGGTTGCGAAATGATTGTCAGCCACCCGTAATCGACGGTCAGCTTAAGGGTCTTATCAATGTCTTCGAGTTGCGATTGCAATTTTGGCCCGATAAAAATCGTGGTTGAGAATGTCTGGCTTGTGCCGGGCTCGACCGTGCGTGGTGCGCCGATCGAGCTCGCCGTTGATTTGCCGCCGCGCGCCGACAAGTTGAATCTCTGTTTCGTGCCCGCCTCGGGAACGACGGCGGTAACAAAGTGATGCTGAATGGTCCCGTACCAGCCGTGCTCGGAACTGAAGCTTTGCGGGCCGTCTTCGAGCAGGTCGTCACCATCGAATTTTTCCGCTTTCTCGCCGTTATAGGTGATCGGCCCGTTGAATGAGTACGAGTCGACATCGAACATCGATCGTTCCTGGCTTGCCAGGTAGCGTTGAATCTGCACGTATTCGGCGCCGCGCCACTCTACGCTGCTGTTGTTTGTCACTGTTTGTTCGAGACCGATGATGTAGCTGCCGGGCGTAAATCGATACCGTTTTTCAACGGTAATGCCGTTTCCATCGGACCATGTCAGCGGAACAACGATCTCATCCGCGCCATTGAGGTCGTAGCTGTCCCGGGATCCCGAGAACATCGCCAAGTGATTTGCTTCGGCCCCTTCGCCACCGGCCCGCAGCCCGGACTGAATGATTGATATCCGTTCTGGGTCCGCGGTGAGTAATTCGACAAGTTCGCTTGGGCGATCTTTCGCCACCGGATAGTTGAGCAGCGTTGCCTGCGTCAAGGTGCCACCCTGGACGCTGATCGTCACGGCAAGAACATCAGTACGTACCTCGATGGTCGCGACACTGGCGGACAGGCTCGTCGCTGGCATATCCACCACGGGCTCGACGCTGGGCGCATCAACTGCCTCGCCCACATCCACTAGCTCCGGTAAGTCCCCGTTGAGCTCCAGATCGCTCGGCGCTTCCACCACGCTCTGCGCAGGTTGTGGCTGAGGCGCATAGTCCCGCATCCAGGCCTGGTAGGTCATCCATGCCGCCAGCCCGAAGAAAGCCCATATAAGCAGTCGTTGATTGTCCATGCTTTCCTTATTCCTGCGCGCCCTGATCCGCCCTGGTCGACTCGCACCTTTGCCAGTGGCCGTGGAGGCTATCAAATAATTGCCGGTTGTTGCCGGCTCGCGCGGCGGGCTGATTAATCACTATGACGTCGAGCCCCGCCAACGTCGCCTGGTTGTGCCGAAACGCTTCCCGGACAATTCGCTTGATTCTGTTTCTCGTTGTTGCCGCCCGGCAATGCTTTTTGGAGATTGCCAAACCGAGGCGCGCTGCTCTGCTGCCATTGTCCCGGCAAAGCACGGTAAACCATTTGTCTTTGCTGCGTGCCGCTTTTTTGAACACGCGGCCGTATGCCGCAGCATCGAGTAATCGGTTGTCTTTGTGAAACCGATACGGCGAGCTGCCGATTAATGCTGAATGTTTTTTTCGCCGTCGTAATGGCCGCCTGGGCGCCCTGCAAAGAACTTACGGCGTCAGCTTGGCGCGGCCCTTGGCGCGGCGCCGTTTGAGAACGAGGCGGCCGGCTTTCGTAGCCATGCGTGCACGAAAGCCGTGCGTGCGTGCGCGCTTTAGGCTGCTTGGCTGATAGGTGCGTTTCATTGGTCCGGTTCCCGCAGTTCAGACGGCCGCTTTCGGCCCTCTTTTTGGAAGGGCGGCAAGGGTACGCAGATGCCCTGACAGTGTCAATAGACGCGTATGGCGGTGCTTCAGCAGACGGTATAGACTGCCCGGTCCACACCTGTAAACCATACTAATAACGATATTGGGGAACCTTTTGCCGGCCGAGATGACGCTATGGACCCGCTGCATCCGCGACCTGCAGGCGGAAATCCCTGAGCAGCAGTTCAATACCTGGATCCGGCCACTGCAGGCCGTTGAAGACGACGGTGTTCTGCGCTTGCTTGCGCCCAACCGGTTCGTCGTCGACTGGCTGCAGGAACATTACATAGAGCGCATTTTGGAAATCGTTGACGACACCGGCGCCTCTGCCGAGGTCGTCGTCGAAGTCGGGTCCCGCCAGCCTGTGGTTACCGCTGCGGCGGTTAGCGCGCCGCGCCCCGTCCCCGCGCGACAAGCCGGCGCCGTGGCGCCCGAATCGCGCCTGAGTCCGAGCTTTGTTTTTGAAACATTCGTTGAAGGCAAGAGTAATCAGCTTGCACGGGCGGCCGCCACCCAGGTCAGCGAGAATCCTGGCAGTCATACAACCCTCTATTTATTTACGGCGGCGTCGGCCTTGGCAAGACGCATTTGATGCACGCCGTTGGCAACGCAATGGTTGAGCGCAAACCCACCGCCAAGGTTGCCTATGTTCATTCCGAGCGCTTCGTCGGCGACATGGTTCGCGGTTTGCAACACAACACGATTTCGGAATTCAAGCGTGCGTATCGCTCGCTTGATGCTTTACTCATCGACGACATCCAGTTCTTTGCTGGCAAAGAGCGATCACAAGAAGAGTTTTTTCATACATTTAACGCGTTGCTCGAAGGCCAGCGACAGATTGTGCTGACATGCGACCGCTACCCCAAAGAAGTCAATGGTCTCGAAGAGCGCCTGAAATCGAGATTCGGCTGGGGGCTGACCGTCGCGATCGAGCCGCCGGAGCTGGAAACGTCAGTCGCAATTCTTATGAGCAAGGCACAAGCAGAAGGTATCGAGTTGCCCGACGAGGTGGCCTTTTTTATTGCCAAGCGAATTCGCTCAAACGTTCGTGAACTTGAGGGTGCGCTGCGGAGAGTCATCGCAAACTCGCGGTTCACAGAACGGCGGATTAACCTGGAGTTCGCGAAAGAAGCTTTGCGTGACCTGCTCGCGGTGCAAGCCCGATTGGTTTCGATTGAGAACATCCAGAAAACCGTCGCTGACTATTTTAAGATTCGGGTCGGTGACTTGTTATCTAAGCGGCGCAGTCGTTCGATAGCCAGGCCGAGGCAATTTGCGATGACGTTAGCCAAAGAGCTGACTAATCATAGTTTGCCGGAGATAGGGGATGCTTTCGGGGGAAGAGACCACACGACGGTGCTGCACGGTTGTCGCCGAATTGCAGAACTGCGCCAGTCAGATAAGCGGATTGATAACGATTATTTGAATTTGTTAAGAACATTGACAGGATGATGTGGATAAGTGGTGGAAAACGGCTTAGTGAAATTTTATCCACAGGGTATTCACAACTTTAGTGCGATTCATGCGTGTTGTTATCTTGAAGAAACACCACTTTAAGTTATTGATTTATAAGAATATACTAATTTTATCCACAGGGCTTCGGTCCCTTAATAATAATAATAATCTATTAATTTCCAATATCTATTAACAGGTGGAACGCATGAAATTAAGAGCTGCTCGCGATGTCCTCTTAAAGCCTTTACAAGCTGTAATTGGAGTTGTCGAAAGAAGGCAGACAATGCCGATTTTGTCGAACGTGTTATTGGTCGCACGTGAGGGAGAATTGCTGGTAACCGCCACGGATCTCGAGGTTGAACTTGTCGCGAGCGCTGAAGTTGCCGTTGAAGCAGGTGGAGAGATCACGGTATCCGGACGCAAGCTTTTGGATATCTGTAAGGCATTACCGGAAGGATCCGATATCGATATTAATTTAACCGGAGAAAAACTGGTGGTCCGATCGGGCCGCAGCAAATTCAGCCTGGTGACATTGCCTGCTGCAGAGTTTCCAAGTGTAGAAGACATCAAAGCAGGCCAGACCATTGAGGTTTCCCAGAAAGTTCTTGGCCGTCTCATTGAGAAAACACATTTTTCGATGGCGCAACAAGATGTACGTTATTACCTGAACGGCATGTTGCTTGAGACGGGAGGGAAACACCTTCGTGCTGTGGCGACTGACGGGCATCGGCTCGCGCTGTGTGAGGCCGAAATCGATGGCGCAAAGCTCGACGAGCAACAAGTTATTGTTCCGCGTAAAGGTGTACTGGAACTGCAGCGACTCTTGGATGGTGAAGGCAACCTCAATGTCGAGCTTGGGGCGAACCACATTCGCATTCAGCTAAAGAGCATCCGTTTCACGTCAAAACTCATCGACGGGCGGTTTCCTGAGTACGATCGGGTAATCCCGAAAGAATCGAGCAATGAGCTAACGGCGGACAAAGGGCTGTTGCGCAGCGCATTACAGCGCACCGCAATTCTCTCGAATGAGAAGTATCGAGGTATTCGCTTAATAATCCGGGACAGCGGAGTAGTGATTCAGGCGCACAATCCCGAGCAGGAGGAAGCGGAGGAGGAACTCGAGGTCACCTATAGCGGCGAGGATATCGAGATAGGCTTTAACGTGAATTATCTGCTTGATGCGCTGGGCGCGGTCGAAGGTGATCAGGTGACGCTGTCAGTGCTCGACAGCAATTCCAGCTGCCTGATACGCGAGCCTGGCCGCGACGATGGCAAGTTCGTTGTGATGCCAATGCGGCTGTAGTCGACGAACCGGGTGCCGATTTCGCATTTCACGGCGCGAAAATTCCGCTGCCTGGAGAGCATCGAGCTCGATCCAGACCCTAATTACAACCTGATCTATGGGCGCAATGCGTCTGGCAAGACCAGCGTGGTCGAGGCAATTGCCTACCTCGGTCGAGGCAAGTCATTTCGCGGCGCATCGACGACGGACCTGATTCAACACGGCGAGCAGGAATTCGTGCTGTTTGGGCACGTTGGAGAGGGCGACCGGCCCGTAAAAGTGGGGGTACGCAACAGCCAAGAGGGGCTGGAAATCCGAATTGACGGCGACGATAATGGTGGGGCGGCCGCCCTGGCAGGCGCGCTGCCCTTACAGATCGTTGATCCTGACGTGCACGAGCTCGTTGCAGGCGCCCCGGAGCAGCGGCGGCGCTATCTCGACTGGATCGCGTTCCACGTGGAACATGATTTCCTCGCCGTGTGGCGCCGATTCCGGCGATCGCTAAAGCAACGCAACGCGGCACTTCGCGCCGGAACGGCCCTCGAGGGCTGGAACGCGGAGTTCGCAGAGCTTGCGGCACAGGTTGATGCGGCCCGGCGATCGGCGCTTGAGGTGGTAATCGAGGGCCTTAAGGAGGCGGGCCAGGATCTTCTGGGCCGGGAAGTCGGGTTCGAGTACCGCCGCGGCTGGAACGACGACGAAGAGCTGCTGCGCGCACTCGAGGAGGGCACGAAACGTGACCAGCAACACGGCAACACCCAATACGGACCACACCGGGCGGACCTGAAGCTCAGCTACGACGATCGGCGGGCCCGCAAGCTGGTGTCCCGGGGACAGCAAAAGCTGCTGGCCTGTGCAATGATCCTGGCCGCGACGGAGACGGCACAGACGGCGTTGGAGCGGCCGTTGTTGTTACTGCTGGATGACCCAGGCGCCGAGCTCGATAGCGATGCGTTGAGCCGACTAATGCGGCGGGTTGTCGATCTCGGCAGCCAGGTGATCGCGACCAGCCTGGTGCCCGACGTGCCGCTTTTCCCCGATGTGGGGAAGGCGTTTCACGTGGAACACGGGGTCCTCATCGAGGCCAAAAGGCCGGCGAAATAAGGCCTGAATTTTTGACCTGAAATCTTCGCATAATTCCTTAAAAAATAAGGCTTTGGGGGTACTTTAGACGCGCGGCTTTGGTACAATAGTCCGGTTGTATTCAGAGAGCACAGAATGACCGACGAAAGCGAATATACTTCCAGTAATATCAAGGTCTTAAAGGGGCTTGAGGCCGTCCGAAAAAGGCCAGGCATGTACATCGGCGATACCGATGACGGCACAGGTCTCCACCACATGGTTTTCGAGGTCGTCGATAACTCGATCGACGAAGCGCTGGCAGGATTCTGCAGCGTCATTACCGTGACGATTCATGCCGACGAGTCGGTGACGGTCAGCGACGATGGCCGCGGCATACCGGTCGACTTGCACCCCGAGGAGGGGCGCTCGGCGGCTGAAGTCATCATGACCGTGCTGCACGCCGGCGGCAAATTCGACGACAACTCCTACAAGGTTTCTGGCGGCCTGCATGGCGTCGGTGTGTCGGTGGTCAATGCGCTGTCGGAGCACCTCGTGTTAACAATCCATCGCGAGGGCCGGATACACCAACAGGAATACGAGCACGGCGAGCCCAAAGGGCCGTTGCTGGCTGTCGGCGACAGCGAGCGGACGGGCACCACGGTGCGCTTCAAGCCAAGCAGCAAGACCTTTACCAACATCGAATTTCATTTCGATATTCTGGCAACGCGACTTCGCGAGCTGTCGTTTCTGAATTCCGGGGTGAAAATTCACCTGGTTGACGAACGATCCGAGCGGGAAGACACGTTTGAATACGAGGGCGGCATCAAGGCGTTTGTAGAGCATCTCAATCGCAACAAGACACCGATCCACGGCAGTGTGTTTTATTTCTCGGCGATGCAAGATGGTGTAGGTGTCGAGGCCGCGCTGCAGTGGAACGATGGTTACCAGGAAAATATGTTCTGCTACACGAACAACATTCCGCAACGCGACGGCGGTACGCATTTGTCCGGGTTTCGTACCGCCTTGACGCGCACACTGAATACCTACATCGAGAAAGAGCTCAAAGCGAAGAAGGACAAGTTCACGCCATCGGGCGACGATGCGCGCGAGGGGCTGACGGCGGTGTTGTCCATCAAGGTGCCGGACCCGAAATTTTCATCCCAAACCAAGGATAAATTAGTTTCATCTGAAATTAAAGGCGTGGTCGAGCAGGCGGTAGCTGGGAAGCTGCAGGACTTTTTGCTGGAACATCCTGTGGAAGCCAAGGGGATTGTATCGAAGATTGTCGACGCGGCACGGGCGCGCGAAGCCGCCCGCAAAGCGCGCGAAATGACTCGGCGCAAAGGCGCCCTGGACATCGCCGGCCTGCCGGGCAAGCTCGCTGATTGCCAGGAAAAAGATCCGGCATTGTCCGAGCTGTTTCTGGTTGAGGGCGACTCAGCCGGGGGCTCCGCAAAACAGGGCCGTGACCGACGAACGCAGGCCATTCTGCCGCTCAAGGGAAAAATCCTCAACGTCGAGAAAGCACGCTTCGACAAGATGCTGTCTTCGGTTGAGGTTGGCACGCTCATCACCGCGCTCGGCTGCGGTATTGGGCGCGATGACTTCGATGCCGACAAATTGCGCTATCACCGCGTCATCATTATGACCGACGCCGATGTTGATGGCTCGCATATACGAACGTTGTTGCTAACTTTTTTCTATCGGCAAATGCCGGAGTTGATCGAGCGCGGCCATATTTATATCGCGCAACCGCCGCTATACAAAATCAAGCGAGGTAAGCAAGAGGTTTACGTTAAGGATGACAGCGAGCTCAACGCGTATCTGCTAAACGCGGCGCTCGATAACGCGGCGCTGTACGTTAATAAAGAAGCGCCCGCGCTTTCCGGTGTTGCGCTCGAGACGCTCGCCAACGAATACATTGCGGTAGAAAGCATTATTGCGCGCCTGGCCGGGCGGTACGACGAATCGGTATTGCGTACGATCGCCGGGCGGCCCAATGTAAGCACCGACATCAACGAGGGGCTCGACACGCTCGCCGCATGGACCGAGCAGCTGTCCGAGGCGCTGCCGAAGAGTAGCGGCGATCGGGCGATCAACAACACTGGCGGCGCGTACTCCGCTGTACTTGATCGTGGCGATGAGGATGGTGAAGGCGTGCGCATCGGCATTACCCGGGTGCAGCACGGCGTCGGCGCGACCCGTTACTTGCCGCGCGAGTTCTTTGACACGAATGAATACGGACACATCATGGCGCTTAGTGCGAAGCTTAGAAACCTGCTCGACGACGGCGCTTACGTGCAGCGAGGCGAGCGCACGGCCAATGTCAAAACGTTTGCTGAGGCCGTCGACTGGTTGATGGCGGAAGCCAGGCGTGGCCAGTCCATTCAGCGCTACAAAGGACTGGGCGAAATGAATCCGGACCAACTCTGGGACACCACCGTAAACCCGGAGACGCGCCGGCTATTGCAGGTCAAAATCGAAGATGCGGTCAAAACCGATGAAATCTTCACAACACTAATGGGCGACCAGGTTGAACCGCGCCGGGAATTCATTGAGAAAAACGCGCTTACCGTAGCCAACCTCGACGTCTAATTACATCGGCAGCCACAATGATGTCTAAGCGCCGGCTAGTACACACGGTATTTCTATTCGCACTGCCAGTCATCGTGGCATGGTTTGGCCTGTCTGTATGGTCGGCAGTCTTGCTCGTCGTGCTGGGCCTGTTATGGCGATGGCTGATCGTCCTCGGGCGATTTGCTTATCCTGAGAAGACGCCCGCGATCGTGCTCGAGACAATTCCGGCAAGCCACTTCGCCGAGAAAGCGCGCTGGTGCATGGACCGATTGGGCATCGACTATACCGAAGAGCCGTCGGGCGGGATTCTCGGCGTCATGTTTACGGGAAGAACGGTGCCACGACTAAATTTCAATACCGGCATTGTTCGATCGTCCATTGGCAACTCGGCGGAAATTCTTCGCTTTCTTTGGGGAGAATATTGCGTTCGACTCGGAGACCGCGCAGTTTTTCTTGAGCCAACGGCCGAGCGCCTGGAGCTCGAAATAGCAATTGATCGCTGCGGACTGCACTTGCAGGTCTGGGTCTACTTTCACCTCCTGCTGGACCGGGAACTGACACTGCGGCTCTGGGGCATCAATCACCCCGATGTTCCCTGGTGGCAGCGCACACTGATGCAGGCGCTGTTTCCGCTGTCGGCGGCGTATCTGCGGTATGCCTTGTCCATATCAGAGGAGCGATATGCCAAAGTCGTCGAGCACATCGAGGAGTTGCTGGGCGATGTTGATACGCGACTCGCGGACGGCAGGCAATCAATTCTAGGGGGCGACCAAGTGAACTATGTCGACATTGCGTTCGCGTCGATATCGGGGCTTTGGCTGCAACCGGACAATTACGGTGGCGGGAAGGCCGACGCAAGCCGCGTGGCCAGAAACAAGCTACCTGGCCCCATGCGCGCGGATATTGAGCGCTGGATAGAAGATTATCCGCGCGCATCGTCATTTGTTGCCCGGCTTTATGAGCAGGAGCGGCTCTGATGAGCAAGCAGCTTGCCGCGATTATGGCGATGCTTTTGTCGGCGTGCGCCGCACAGGAGGAGGCTGCGACGCAGGATGAAGAGCAGGCAGTGCGAGACTACATCCTCGTTCGCGGGCTTCCTGAAGTGAAGGATATTCGTTCGTCAAATAATGACCGTTGGGACGACATCGATCCGCACTTTATTATTTATGAGACGCGCAGAGAATCGTATCTCGTCGAATTTGTACGAGCGTGTTATGAGCTGTACGACAGTCACGTCGTTGCCGACAGACGCCGGGACTTGAACAGGATTAATGCGCGCTTTGACACGATCCGGGGCTGCCGAATCGAGAAAATATTCGCCCTGACTGAAGCAGACATGGCAGAACTAAAAACGCTGGGCGAATCACCCGGAAGCCGAAACTAACGCGAATAAAAACGGGTAGCACACAGCCGACCGTGAGGCCCTGTAACAGCTACTGGCCGCCGGCGAACTTGTCGCCGAAGAAATCTCCTTCGTTCCAGGTCGGCCGGGCATCGTCATTGGCGATGGCCGATCCGATCCGGGCGTTGGCCCGCGTAAACCGCACGGCCGAATCCCAGTCGATGGGGCGCGATAGATCATCGGATGGGCGGTGATAGTGACTGTGGCGATGATCGGTGACCAGCGCCTCACCATCGATGTCGGGATCAGTCGATGTGAAGCCGGGGTCGAGATAGATCGCAGGTATGCCCCTGCGGACGAACGAGTATTGATCGCTTCGCCGAAACAACCCTTCCTCGGGAATCGGATCGGGCGTCAGAACAAAACCTTCGGCCGTTGCAGCGGCATCAGCGATGGTGCCCAGAGACGAATGTTCGGCGCCGAACGCAACGATATCGGCGAGCGGAAAAATAAACAACGGCATATCGATGTTGACGTTCGCGACGATAGAATCAACCGGTACCGTGGGGTAGTGCGCAAAATAGTCGGACCCGAGCAGGCCTCGCTCTTCCGCCGTTAACGCGATAAACATGACCGAGCGGCGCGGCGGTGCTGCGGCAAGCGCCCGCGCCGTCTCAATCATGATCGCTGTGCCCATCGCGTTGTCGTACATGCCGTTGTAGATATCATCGCCATCAACCTCGACGCCTACACCGACGTGGTCCAGGTGTGCCGTGTACACGATGTATTCATCGGCCAGCTCGAGGTCCGTGCCGCGGATGACGCCGATGACGTTCGGGCTGCTTAATTGTGTGTGTATAGATTTGCGCGCCAGCGTTACTTCGATGCCGAGCGGGACAGAAGCAATAGTCGATGGCTCGATCGCGTCCAGCGTTTCTTCAAAGCTGATCGGCGTGCCGTCGAGCAAGTCCGTCGCGGCAGCAGGGCTGAGTGACAGGTAACCAAGCATTTCCGGGTGGTAACCATCGGGTGCGCCGGAACTATCGATCCAGGTCATCTTCGCCTTCGTCCCCGCCGCTTTTTTTGATCGCTCCCAGGGGCTGTTCGCCTGGGAC
>PVMS01077365.1_pt1 | contig 10649 bp, 7 predicted proteins | sample 1853461 | NCBI WGS metagenome assembly PVMS01 (sample SAMN08582032, study PRJNA380276) | Marine sediment metagenome, whole genome shotgun sequencing project. | isolation source: ocean sediment barecode stripped | collected 2017
GATGAACGATGGTGGCGAAGTGTCGCTCATCGAATCAGTGCGCAGGGCAATTAACGAACTGGTAACGGAGGTTGCTGCGCAGGCCGGCCAGGACGTCAGTGACATCATGGAAATGACCATCGTTGGCAATCCGATCATGCAACACCTTGTACTGGGACTGAATCCGCTTGAGCTTGGTACTGCCCCCTTCGCGCTGACGATCGACAACAGTGTCGATGTACTTGCTTCGCAAATCGATATCAATATCAATCCCGGTGGTTACGTATACGCATTGCCGTGCATTGCGGGTCACGTCGGAGCCGATGCGGCGGGAGTGTTGCTGGCCGAAGCACCGTTTGACCGCGAGGATGTATCGTTGATCGTAGACGTCGGCACCAACGCGGAGATTCTGCTTGGCAACAATAGACGCATACTCGCGGCGTCGAGCCCCACAGGGCCGGCTTTCGAGGGAGCGCAAATCAGCTCAGGCCAGCGCGCTGCACCGGGTGCCATTGAACGCGTCAGGATCGACAGGGCGACGCTGGAGCCGAAGTTCAAAGTTATCGGCTGCGATCTCTGGTCGAATGACCCTGCATTCGCCGAGCAGACCGAAAAAACCGGTGTAACCGGTATTTGCGGCTCTGGAATTATCGAGGTCGTTGCGGAAATGTTTCTCGCCGGCGTGCTCGACGCGAATGGCAAGATACGCGCGCACGAAACCATCGCGTCGACGCGTGTTGTCGAACACGGCAGGACATTTTCTTATGTGTTGAACGACGGGCAGCAAGACATTCGCATAACCCAAAATGACGTACGGGCAATTCAGCTCGCCAAAGCCGCGTTGCACGCCGGCGCGCTGTTATTGATGCAACACTTCGGTGTGAGCAAGGTTGATCGCATTCGCCTGGCGGGCGCTTTCGGTGCGCACATCGATGTTAAGTACGCGATGGTGCTGGGCCTGATTCCCCAGTGCGAACTCGAGCAGGTTTCTTCGGCAGGAAATGCGGCCGGCACGGGTGCGCGTATCACATTGTTAAACAAGGCGTCCCGTGAGCAAATAGAAGCGCAGGTCCGACAAGTGGAAAAAATTGAGACGGCCGTTGAGCCGAAATTTCAGGAATACTTTGTTGCATCCATGTCGATTCCGGGCATCGGTAAATCGGCAGCGAATCAGGCTGACAAGGCCCGGCGCCGGCGCGGAGGAAGACGGACGAAATGAGGAAGCTTGCATCAGAAGCTGAGCGATCAGTATTAGCGGAAACGATTCGCGAAGCGTACATGGAGATATTTCCGACCGACTCGATCGAAGAGAAGCTCAACGTTCTCGAGCCCGGATCTTACGTCGCAGTGACCTGTTCTCCGTCGAAGGGCGTCAAAGTGACGCTCGATATGTCGGAGCGACTTGCCAATCGTGGCTTCAAGGTAATCCCACACATTGCGGCGAGAATGGTCAAAAACAAAGCGCATCTTCGCGAAATACTGGCGCGACTGGATGCCCTGCCGATTGTCAGTATTTTCGTTCCCGGAGGCGATGCGCGCAAGCCCGCGGGCGAATATACGAGGGCATTTGAATTGCTGCGCGACATGGACGAATTCGACCACAAATTTATGGACATCGGAGTAGCGGGCTATCCTGAGGGGCACCCCGCTGTTAGCAACGAAGTATTGCTCGAAGAGCTGTTGGCCAAGCAGGCGTACTCGAACTATCTCGTGACACAAATGTGTTTTGATGCCGATATCGTCGGTAACTGGGCTCGCCAAATCCGCGGTCAGGGCGTGACCTTGCCCATTTGGCTGGGACTGCCAAGCGTGTCGAACCGGGCGTCGCTCATGACGACATCGCTTCGAATTGGCGTCGGCAACTCGCTTCGATATTTAAAGAACCACGGCAAAATCGCCGCCAAACTGCTTGCTAGCAAGGAATATCGTCCCGACGACTTGCTGCTCGATCTGGCGCCTTATCTTGCCGATACGGAGCTGAATATCGCCGGGCATCACATTTACTGCTTCAATCAGGTTCAGAAAGCGGAGCAATGGCGCAACGAGTTTCTCGCGCAACTCAATTAGGGGAACGGCTATGGCGAGACGCGGGCACAGGAAAAAGAGAAATGCCAACGAGATTGCGCAATTGCCCTGGCGCAGCATTGTTAACCCCTATGGTCCGACAGAGATTCTGAGTGAGGAGCAGCTTGCTCAGATCATAAACGGAGCGTTCAGCGTTCTCGAAAATCAGGGCATGCGTTTCCTCGAAGCGACGAGTCGACAGCAGTTGGCGACGGCCGGTGCCGATGTCGATGAAGACAGTCAGATGATTCGCTTTGACCGAAACATGGTCAAGGAAAAGCTGGCCTTGGCGCCTGCGGAGTTCGGGCTACAGGCGCGAAACCCAATCCACAATTTGCACGTCGGAGGTAACCACCTTTTCTTTTCATCCGTTGGCGGGCCCGCATTCTGCAGCGATCTCGACAAGGGCAGGCGGCCTGGCAATTACGCAGAGATGTGCGACTACCTCAGACTGGTGCAAAGCCTGAATATTGTTCACCAGGAGGGTGGCGGCCCGTTCGAGGCGATGGACTTGCCCGCACAAACGCGGCACCTCGACCTGTATCTCGCGCAGCACCGCCTAACGGATAAGAATTGCCAGGCATATGCGTTGGGTGGCGAGCGTAGCAACGACTCCATCGAGATGGCCTGTATCGCATTGCAGACCGATCGCGCGAGCCTGATGGAATGTCCTGCGCTGCTCGGCATTATTAATACTAATTCACCGATGCAACTCGACATACCCATGACGGAGGCGGTGCAGACACTCGCGGGTGGCGGGCAGGTGTGCTGCATTACACCGTTTACGCTAGCGGGGTCGATGAGCCCGGCGACAATTGCAGGTACTTTGGTGCAACAAACGGCTGAGGTGTTGGCGGTAACGACCTATGCGCAATTGCTGCGGCCCGGGGCGCCGGTCATTTACGGCAGTTTCGCATCCAACGTCGACATGCGCAGCGGCTCGCCCGCATTGGGAACACCTGAGTATACAAAGGCCGCACAGGCAAGCGGTCAGATAGCGCGGAATCTCGGCCTACCATATCGCTCGAGCAATACCACGGTTTCCAACTGCGTTGATGGGCAGGCCGTCTTCGAAAGTGAGATGTCACTTTGGGGCTCAATCATGGGTGGTGCGAACATGGTGAACCATGCCGCCGGATGGCTAGAGGGTGGTCTGACTGCGTCGTTTGAGAAACTGATTCTTGATGCCGAGATGCTGCAAATGATGGCTGAGTACTTACGGCCTATTGAAGTGAATGATGATGAACTCGCTCTCGACGCGATCGCTGAGGTAGGTCCTGGCGGACATCATTTCGGGACCACTCACACGCTGGCGAGATATGAATCGGCGTTTTACACACCGATAATGTCAGTACGACAAAATTTCGAGTCCTGGCAAGAAAGCGGCAGCATTAATTCAACAACACGCGCGAACACGCTCTGGAAACAACTCTTGCAGGAATACGAACAACCCGAACTGGATCCGGCGATCGACGAAGCGCTGCTCGATTACGTGAATCGGCGCAAGCTGGAAATCGAGTCGGACGATACACAAAACGGATAAGACCATGCGACCACAACTCACCGTTCTTTCGGACGATCTGATCATCCAGATTCTGGACGAGGCAAAACGAATCATGTCGGAAACCGGCATGGAGATTCGCGGCAAAAAAATGCGCCAGCGACTGCTAGATCACGGACTCAAAACGGATGTGACCGGCAAGCGCATTCTGTTTACGCCGGACATTGTCGACACGGCAATCGCCAATGCGCCAGAGTCATTCACGCTCTTTAATCGTGACGGCGATCCCTACACCGAGATCGGTGGCAACAATGTTCATTTCGTACCGGGCTCGAGCGGACTGAAGATTCTTGATCACCGCACAGGCGAAACTCGCCTCACCGACTCGAAGGACTTCATTGAGTATGCGCGGCTGTGCGACGGCCTCGATCATATCGCGTATCTCGCGACCGCATTTTCAACGAACAAGGATATCGAATCGCAGGTGTCCGATGCCTGGCGTCTGTACATGACGTTGACGACGTCGAAGAAACCCGTGGTCTCCGGCGCCTTTAGCGAGGACGGCGTACCGCGTATGGCGGAAATGCTGCAGATGTTCCGCGACGACCGTGCCGATCTAATCAAACGACCAATGTCGATTTTCACCATCACCGCGACGGGCAACTTCCGTTACGGCGAAGATTCTTGCCAGAACCTGCTTGATTGCGTTGAGGCAGGCATCCCGGTCGAAATAGTTCCAGTTACCTTAATGGGTTTGATTGCGCCGGTCACGTTGGTCGGTGCATTGGTATTTCATTGTGTGGATGTCCTGACCGGCCTGACGATGGCACAGATTGTTCGGCCAGGCGCGCCGGTGTTGTTTGGTGGCGCGCCGGCGACTTTCCATATGAAGGCTGCAAGTTCGCCGATGGCGGCAATCGAGGCACAACACCTTAACGTGGCGTACGTGCAAATCGCGAAATCGATGAACCTGCCGACACAGGCTTACATGGCGCTCAGCGATGGGAAACTGCTGGATGCGCAGGCCGGGGGCGAAACCTTCAGCAGTGCATTGCTCGCCGCAGTTGCGGGAGTCAATTCGGTATCCGGCCCCGGCATGCTCGACTTCGTCCTGACATTTAGTCTTCCGAAACTCGTATTCGACAACGAAGTCTGTGGACAGGCGTTACATTTCATCCGAGAGATCAAGCCGCTTGATGACTTGCCGACACAGGATCTTGTCGACCAACTCATGCGCGAAGATCATCTGATAACAGCGCCGCATACGATTGAACACTGGCCGAGCGAGCTGTATCTGACGGAACCCGTGATCGACCGACTGAATCGGGAAACCTGGGAAGAGGGTGGCTCGATGCAGTTGTGTGAACGCGCGTGTGCCGAAGTCGAGGCTCGTCTTGCAAAATACCAGCCTTTCGAGACAGATCCTGCAATCGATGCTGCAATGCGTGACGTCGTCAAGAGCGGCTTCGTCAGCCAGACCGATTTGCCCGAGTTACCCCCGCCGGCCGCCGCGCCGGCTCCCGCAGTGGTCGCGGGCCGCCGCGGCCGCGCAGGCAGGCGCAGGCGCTAGTCTTTACAAGACTCAGTGCGAAGACGCGAAAGTCGACTCAGCACGCTCCTCATCTTGTTTGCCCTATCTCCGCTTGCCGGCAATTCGCTCGCAGTGCGTTCCTGAATTCATCATGTTCGAAAAGTAGCCGCGCATAATCAGTCTCCGCGGGGCCGCCTTTCGCCCGCAACAATTTTCTCATTAATTTCTTCGAGCTCGAGGTCCAGGTGGCGGGGCACGCGGACGCGATGATTGGCGCAAGTCGCCGGGCCGATGCAAGTTCGAACTTCGACCACTTACGCATAGATCGCAAGCCCAGATCGCGGCCGACTTTGCGCAGGACGCGATCGGCCGCGGCAGCTCTCGAAGTTCCACCAGCGGTGTCGAGTTGCTGAGCCGCCAGCATTGAGCTGGTTTCAATCCACTGTTCGTTGAACAGTTCACTTGGCCTAGCGCCGGGCATCGTAAAATGCATGTCGCAGCTGCCTAGTCGTCGCAGGGTGCTCAGGTCACTGCGGTACGACGGGTTGCGGAGGATGCGATCAGCTTCGCGTTGCGCAAGTTTGCGAATGTTGGCAAGAATCGGTCGATAACCAAGCCGGTAGTAGAACCAGAATGCGCCACTCTTCAGCGCTTCATCATTGTCGCCACCAAATTGGTAGGCGTTCGCGATAAAGCGCGTGCAACCAGTGAGATGGTGATACACGCGCATGGTCTGCACCCATAAGTACGCCGCTTCACTGGCACGGTACTCGTCAAAAATATTGATACCCGTATTGACCTGTCGAAACAAAACGCTGGCACCGCCGTAGCCAATCGGAACCCAGTTCGAGAGCAGCAGGAACCCCATAGTGCATTCAAGGGCAAAACGGTATTCGGGCAATAACCCGAAAATTGCAATAGACGTCCCTTCGCCGATATCGGCTACATACACTTCATCGGTATTAGCGTGATTGAAGTGATAGGTCTCACGATGTCGTACCGCAAGTGCTGCCATCGCGGAGTCGATCAGCCTCGACGCCTTGCGTCGTGTGACTTTGCGCGATGAATGGACAGGCTGCGCAATCTCCTTCCTGGTATTCCTGACTCGCTTGCGCATGCCACCGTCGCGGGTTCGTATACCGCGGATCGCGACGGTGTTGAGCGACTTGGACAGCTTGTTGTCTTTTGTTGTCCAGGCCAGTGGAATCTCGGCAGAGTTGTACAGCTGTGACCAAAACGTAATGCAGCGCACATCGCTCAATTGTGCGATTAACCAGTCAAAGCTCGTTTTGCCACTATGAGCGGTCGCATTGTTCAGCCACTCCTCGCTGCTGATATAGCCGCTGTCGAAATATTCCTCTTCAACCGACTGCAGTAGATGCGCCAACAAATCGTCCAGTTTGCTGGTGTCTTCAAGCTGACTCCAGTCGATAGATACTTCGCCTGAAGTTTTTCGGGCAAGCCACGTTGCGACCTCGTAGGAGAACTCGTAATGGATCGGTGTACCGACGATGCCCGAATCGCCTATCGATTTGCGCTCGGCGGCAGATAGTTTGTTGACGCGCTCGGCGAAAGACTGCAATGCCTGAGCTGCGTATGTGTAGTGGCTTATTGAGTCGGGGAATGCCCGCAAGTAACACAGGGCAGCATGCAGTTGTTTTAGGTCAGCTCCGGTCCTGACGCGCACGTTGTGCAACTGCTGCAGCAACTCAAGCTTTTGCGCCGACGTGGCGTCGTCAAAGCGGCTGCGAATCTTGCAGAGTTGACGGACAATTTGTTGCCCGGCGCGCGCGGAGTGCATGGCGAGTAAGGTCTCCATTGTGGATTTCCCGGGCTAAGGCTCCAAGCGACGCAGCGCCCACATGGAGTTGACCCTAAATGCCGTACGACGCCTATAAGTAGTTGCCCACAGGCGCCATACCCGACTACCGCAATACGTCAATCGTGTCGCCCGCGAGTGCCATCCGCCCAGCTGTCCCACACCGCCATAGCGAGCATTTTCGTAGGAAGATCAGTGTTGTCTATCAGCTCCTGAATTTCGTCATGTGTTTGACGCGGTAGTCGTTCGCTTGAATTCGCAAAGCCCCAAATCACAGCCGCTGCAATCGCTGCATTCAGGCGCGCTTGCACCTGATCGACTTTATCGAAAGTGTCGGACTCCGCATGATAGTTGGATGCGTAATTCGCATCCGCCTGATTGGCAATCAGATTTGGCACGCCCTGGATCATGAAATCGTAGTTATCGGTGCCAACGAGCGGAATATCAATCTGTTGAAATGGGCCGAGCCCGGCGACCGGAAGCAGCAGTTCATTGACATGTGCGACCAGATCCGGGCGGCCGCCCGTGAAGAAACCGGTCGTTCGTCCGCTGCCGATATCGAATGACGCCGCGACAACATGCTGGTCCAGCTCGTCCGCATGTTGCTCTGTGTATTTCCAGGAACCAACGAAGCCCTGTTCCTCACCATTCCACAGGGCGAATCGAATCGTGCGCGCCGGTTTCAGTTCGAGCCGTGTTATCTGTCGGGCAATGTCGATTAGCATTGCTGCGTTGACACCGTTGTCCAGTGCTCCGGTTCCCAGCGCGAATGAATCCAGGTGCGCGCCGAAGAGCACAATTTCTTCCGGGTGGGTACTACCTTTGATTTCCGCAATTACGTTGGTTGATGTGTAGGCGTGGCCACCATCAACATCGATCGTAGCGTCCATTGACAACTCGTTGCCGGCACGCAGCAAACGCAGTGCGCGCTTGCCATGCTCTCGTTCAATAACCAGTAGTGGGTGCTTGTTGCCTAGCCCGAGCGCTGCATTGTGACGGTACACGAGGTTCTTTGGCCGCGATGACAGGAACACCAGGCCGGCAACTCCGGCATCAAATGCGCGCGGTTCAATGACCGCGGCGTCATTGTACTCGGCAAACAGCCCTGCAAGTCCGGCCTCGTCGTCGAGCACTGGTGTGTCGATCAAGAGCCAGGCTCCTTTGGCGGAGTCACCGAGACGCGCGATGTCTTTTTCACTGCCATATCCGGCATCGAGCAAGGGACCTTGCAGTGCGTTTGCTGTGGTTGAAAACGGTTTAGCAACTACGGCTAGGTCGAATCCTACATCTCCGGAAATTCTCGCTGTTACTGCGTTCTCAGTCCATTGAAACGGCATCTCGAAATCTTCGGTTGTCACTGCGACTTCTGCAGTTCGGAATTTTGCAGCCGCCCATGCAACGGCTTTCTCATTTGCGGCTGTGCCTGTAAAGCGCCCACCAATCGTATCGGTTAGCTCGTGCAGATCATCGATCATCGGCGTGTTGCCGAGCATGGCTGCAATCAGCCTGTCGACGTCATCGTCAGCTGCCGACAGTGGAGTCAGCCACGAAGCTGCAAAGAGGATTGCAACAAGAGTTCGTTTCAAATTGAGCATGGTGTGATTCCTCTTTCGAGCTTCGCGGTGGGATAGAATGATGCTATCCATGTTTGACTCTTTAGGCAAAGGAGCACGCTACATGACTCGATTCAGCTGCATCGTATTCTTGTTCATCCTGTCCTCGGCTGCGTATGCCGATCTTGATCGCCCGTTACGCCCGGTGAACACCTATTCAATCGTTGCGCGCGATCCTGCGACTGGGCAACTCGGCGTTGGCGTGCAGTCACACTGGTTTTCAGTTGGGTCTGGCGTTATCTGGGCAGAACCTGGCATTGGCGCTGTTGCAACGCAATCGTTTATTGATCCGAGTTACGGCCCGCTGGGATTGCAACTGATGCGTGCTGGCAAGGATGCATCGCAGGCATTGGAAGCATTGCTCACCATTGACGAGCACGCGAATGTGCGTCAAGTAGGCATGATTGATGCGAGCGGCGTCGTCGCCAATCACACCGGTGATATGGCCATCGCGGAGCATTGTGACATCGTCGGCGATAACTACGCTGTGCAAGCGAATTTAATGTGGAAGCCCGGCGTATGTGAGGCGATGGTTGCTTCTTTCGAGTCGGCTGAGGGCGATCTCGCACAGCGAATTATGCAGGCACTTCTGGCCGCTCAGGATGAAGGTGGAGACATACGTGGCAAACAGTCTGCTGCATTGCTGGTCGTAAGCGGCGATCGCTCACAGCCGGCATGGGGAGGTCGGATCATCGATTTGCGAGTCGAGGACAACCCGGACCCACTGCTCGAGTTATCACGACTGTTAGTTATGGCGAATGCTTACAACCTGATGAATGCGGGTGATGAGTACATGACGGTTGGTGCGGTCGAAAAGGCAATCGAAGCGTATGGCGATGCCGAAGCGATGGTCCCGGACAGCCATGAAATGATTTTCTGGCACGCGGCAACGCTTGCTGCGGACGGCCGCATGGACGAGGCGCTGCCCTTGTTCAGCAAGGCATTCGCAATGTGGCCGAATTGGCGTGAGCTGGTTACGCGACTGCCGGCTTCGGATTTGCTGCCGGATGATCCTGAATTGATGCAGAAGATTATTTCGGTGAAATAAAATTGTAGGAGCACCGTCCCCGGCGCGATTTCTTTCTGGGCCATTGCGGTCTGGCGACCGCTGCTATCGCTCGCGCCGTCTCAGAAATACAGTGGGTGCCAGTCGAAGGCTGCTCAGTCCGATAAACCGGGGGCGCTCCTACAGGTGGGCGCCTGATGGCGTGATTGAGGGCGCAGCGCATCAACCGCAAGCAATGCTTCACAGCGCACGTCTTTGGTCTATAATTGCCGGCTGTTCGGGCACAGGAATATCGTGCGAGAGTGGCGGAATTGGTAGACGCGCTGGCTTTAGGTGCCAGTGGGGCAACCCGTGAGAGTTCGAGTCTCTCCTTTCGCACCAGTTCCCAACAGCCCGTAACTCTTTATAAACTATAGGGTTAATTAACATAGATCTAGTCAATACAGATTTTATTAGTACAGATTTTATTTAACATCGGACACGCGGCAAGCGCTGCCCGAAAGCAGCGAAGGATCAGAAAAATGATGGTTACTGTTGAATCGACGGGCAAACTTGAACGCCGCATGCGCGTTGAGTTGCCAGCCGAGCGCGTCGATCAGGAAGTCGCTTCGCGACTGCAGTCGGTTGGGCGTACCGCAAAAATCAAAGGTTTTCGCCCTGGTAAAGTGCCGAAGAACGTTGTTAAAAAGCGCTATGGTGATCAGGTTCGACAGGAAGTCCTGTCTGAGCTCATGCAGAAAAGCTACAGCGACGCGGTGCAGCAGGAAAATCTCAATCCGGCTGGCGGACCGAAAATCGAGCCCGAAGAAGATGCTGCGGGCAAGAATTTTTCTTACATTGCGACCTTCGAAGTCATGCCGGAATTCGTACTGACGGGCCTCGACAAGATCAAGATTGAGACACCAGAGATTTCAATCGGTGATGATGATCTGGACGAAATGCTGCTGAAGCTGCGTAAGCAAAAAGCGACCTGGACCGAGGTTGAAAGAGCGAGTGCTGAGGGTGTCGGGTTGTTGTTGATTTTGATGGAGCGTTGAAAGGCGAGCCAATCACCGGTGGTCAGGGCAAAGAAGTGCCGGTCGTTCTCGGTCAAGGCCAGATGTTGCCTGATTTCGAAAAAGCGCTGTTTGGCATTA
>PVMS01080926.1_pt1 | contig 10649 bp, 9 predicted proteins | sample 1853461 | NCBI WGS metagenome assembly PVMS01 (sample SAMN08582032, study PRJNA380276) | Marine sediment metagenome, whole genome shotgun sequencing project. | isolation source: ocean sediment barecode stripped | collected 2017
CGTAAAGCTGCTAATGCTTCAGAATTTTTTGCTTTCATTGCAATTTTCATTGCATCCATCACTTGCGTTTGTAAACTCATAGTATTTAATTTAAAAAAAGACTGCGAAGATAATTTAAAATGTGCAATTTACAAGAAATACAAAAGCCTGAAAACAGAATAATTCTTCGATTTTCAGGCTTCCAATTTTTCAGTAAAAAATTAATCTACATTATCGTGTAAAAATGAATTGTTAGACCGAAACTCAATATCGTCATCATCATTACTATTCACTGAAGTTCTTGAAATTGAAGCATCATCCTTTTCAGTTTCATCTAAATTAATCCCCATTCTTTTATAAGCGGGTTGTTTTTCAATTTCATCAATATGAGATGCTTTATTTTTAAACTTATAATTAAACTCCTTCATTTGTTTTTTCCGCAATTCAGTACGTTCACTTAGTAATTTAGATATTGGAGTGTTTAAAGGATCGGCTGGTTCATCTTTTTCCTTTTTAGTAACATCCGGAAGATCAATTGTTCTTGTTTCAAAAACAATCTCTTCATTTTCATCCTCATCTACTTCAACCATTGAAGGTTTTGCTTCCTTTAAATGATTTTCTATCTCTTGATAATCGTCTAAACTATAGCGTACAGTTTCTTTTTTTGTTATTTCTGTAACAGGTACTACTTCAACATGCTCATTTACTTCAATATCCTCAATATTTGAAGTAATCGTTTCTATTTCCTTAAATGAAGTCTTTAATTTTTTCTTTTTATCTGATCACTACTTCTATGAGATGTATCCGATATAGGATCCACTGGCATATCAAACATCAATATTTGTTCTTCTTCTTCTTCATTAATTCTCTTTACTTCAATAAATTCTTCTTCTTCCTCTTCTCCATCAAATTCTTCATCTAAATCATCATCAAAATCATCATCAAGGTCAGATTCTTCATCAACAATAATAAAATCATTTACATCTATTTCATTGATATTTATCTCTTTAAATTCGGCCAAATGATGAATGTCTATTTCTTCATAGGTAACATCCATATTTTTAAGTAAATCTGATGTATCGATAAAATCTTCGAAAGGAATATCAGAATTTGGTTCTTCTATTTCATCTTCTTCATCAAAAAGTGTATGCTTAATAATAGGCTCTTCTAAGTTTTTAGGTCCTGATTTTGATCTTAAAGCCTGAGAAGAATCTAATGGATTAATTCTATTTTCAGTCTCAAATACTTGTTCTGCACATTGCTCATCTTCAAGTATATGAATAACTTTTTTAGATTCAGTATTTACAATATCATTTTGTTGATCTGCATTGAATCCAGTAGCAATTATTGTAATAGAAATAGAATCTTCCAAAGCTTCATCTTCTCCAACACCCATAATTATATTAGCCCCATGTCCAGCCTCACTCTGAATATGATCACTAATTTCACCTATTTCATCAATTGTTATTTCTTCTACTCCAGAAACAATTAGCAGCAAAACATTGGTCGCTCCTTTTATTTTGTTATCGTTGAGTAACGGTGAATCCAACGCTTTTGTAATAGCTTCACTTGCTCTATTAGAACCACTTGCACTAGAACTACCCATTATTGCTGTACCACTATTTGAAAGTACTGTTTTAGCATCTCTCAAGTCAATATTTTGAGTATAATGATGTGTGATCACTTCAGCTATACCTCTTGCAGCAGTAGCTAATACCTCATCTGCTTTAGAAAATCCAGCTTTAAAGCCAAGATTACCATATACTTCACGTAATTTGTTATTATTGATTACAATAAGTGAATCAACATTTTTTCTTAATTTTTCAACCCCAATATTTGCTTGTTCATTCCTCATTCTTCCTTCAAAATCAAAAGGAATAGTAACAATTCCCACAGTAAGAATTCCAAGTTCCTGAGCCATCTTTGCAATTACTGGAGCAGCACCAGTACCTGTACCCCCTCCCATACCGGCAGTAATGAATATCATTTTAGTGTTTGTAGATAGCATCGATTTAAGATCATCAAAGCTCTCTTCTGCAGATTGTTCTCCAATTTTAGGATTTGCACCTGCTCCTAACCCTTCGGTTAGTGAAACTCCCAATTGTATTTTAATTGGAACTGAGCTACTTTCAAGTGCTTGTGAATCTGTATTACAAATAACAAAGTCTACGCCTTTAATTCCCTGGCTAAACATATGGTTAATTGCATTACTCCCACCACCACCTACTCCAATGACTTTTATTACATTGGATTGGTTTTTTGGCATGTCAAACGAAATGTTTTCTATCTCTTTATTACTGCTCATAATTAGTTAATTTGTGAGGTTATTAGTTTTAATTTTTTTTATTCTGCTTTATCTAAAAAATCTTTAAATTTTTCTGCCCAGCTCTCAAAAAAGCCATTCTTTTTTTTCTTGGTTTTGGTTTCGTCATCTTCTATTTCAGACATCTCTTCATTTTCTTCATTTTCAGATTGTACTTCTTGGTTATCCAAGCTATTTAACACCAAACCTACTGCAGTTGCATACATAGGGCTTGTTACTTCTGAATCACTATCACCTGCCATATGTTCATTAGGATACCCTACCCGTGTATCCATCCCAGTTATATATTCCACTAGTTGTTTTAAATGCAATAATTGGGATCCACCCCCAGTAAGTACAATTCCTGCTATTAGTTTTTTCTTTTGCTCTTCATGCCCATAATTTTTAATTTCCAAATACACTTGTTCAATTATTTCTATGACACGAGCATGAATAATTTTAGAAAGATTTTTAAGTGTAATTTCTTTTGGATCTCTTCCTCTTAACCCAGGTATTGAAACTATTTCATTTTCTTTATTTTCACCGGGCCAGGCTGAGCCGAATTTAATTTTAAGCAATTCTGCCTGTTTTTCTATTATAGAACATCCTTCTTTAATGTCTTCAGTAATAACATTACCCCCAAAAGGAATCACTGCAGTATGTCTAATAATTCCATCTTTGAAAATGGCCAGATCTGTTGTCCCTCCTCCTATATCCAACAATGCTACTCCTGCTTCTTTCTCTTCTTGTCCCAAAACAGCATTTGCAGATGCTAAAGGCTCTAAAGTTATTCTAGACAATTCTAAACCAGCACTTTTTATACATCTTCCAATATTTCTAATAGAAGTAACTTGGCCTACTACTACATGGAAATTAGCTTCTAATCTTCCTCCGTACATACCAATAGGCTCTTTAATTTCACTTTGCCCATCAACTTTAAAATCTTGTGGAAGAACATGAATTATTTCCTCACCTGGTAGCATTACCAATTTGTGAACTTGATTGCATAAAACATCTATGTCTTCCTCATCTATTACTGTATCACTATCCTGACGTGTTATATAATCACTATGTTGAAGGCTACGAATATGTTGCCCTGCAATACCTACTATCACTTCGCTAATTTTCAAACCAGAAGATGATTCTGCATCTTGAACCGCTTGTTGAATAGATTGTATGGTCTGGGTAATATTATTTACCACACCTCTGTGAACACCTAAACTTTTAGATTTACCAATACCTAAGATCTCTAATTTTCCATATTCATTATACCTACCAATCATTGCAACGATCTTGGTAGTCCCAATATCTAATCCTACAGCTATTTTATTATTCTCCATTGACTATCCTTTTTGTTGCTACCACCTGGTTATTAAATTTCAAATTCACCAAGTTGTAACTTGTAAGTAAACTATCTTGTCTTGTTTTACTGTAAAATGCTTTAAAATTTTGAAACTTTTTTTCAACTTCAACTACTTTTCCAAATAGTACATTAAATTCATTCTTTCGCATTCTTAAAATAATATTTCCATCCCTTTCAACATGTATCCCAATTACACATTCTTTCATAAAATCATCTTCATTTATTTTTAACAATAATTGTGTTAATTCAAAAAATATTGCATTTGCTTCTCCAGTGATTATAGGAACCCTTGCTGTATAAACATTTGATAGGGGCATTTTCTTGCCTTCATCATCAATATAAAAATCTGGATTACCAGAAACTCTTGCAATGGGTTTACGTTGCTCTATCCTTACACCTAGAGCACCGTCAATTGTAATAAAAACCTCTGCATTTTTAATCATAGGGTTTTTTAACAGCCTACTTTCCAACTTATTCAAAACTAAAGTTTCTTTATCTATACTCGTAACACTATCCTTTTTTTGTATCAACAATTTATTAACCGAATTTTGAGTGATAAATAAGCCATTTTCATCCATAAATTCTACTTCTATATTTGTTAAATTTCGTATCTCATTTCGTTGTTTACTAAAACTAAACAGGAACAAGATCAAACTTGTAACAACCAAAAATTTTACAATACCCCAGTTAATTTTCATCTTTTAAATATGTAGTTATTTTATTTACTTCTACTCCAATATCTCCAGCACCTACAAGGAGTTTCACAAAACAGTTGGATTTTTTAATCTCTTTTGGTAAATCTATTTTTTTTATAATTTTTTTATTTTCACAGGTGATTTGATCCAATAACCATTGTGATGTTATTCCTTTTATAGGCTCTTCTCTTGCTGGATAAATCTCTAAAAGAATCACCTCATTGAATTGTGATAAACTTTTTGCAAATCCCGAAGCAAAATCACGTGTTCTTGTAAACAAGTGTGGCTGGAAAACAATTAATTTATCTTTGTTTGGATACATCTCACTTACCGCCTGAAATAATGCATCAATTTCTGTGGGATGATGTGCATAATCATCTATTAAAACCAAGTTCTCATTTCTAATTTTATAGGAGAATCTTCGTTTCACTCCCTTAAAACTACATAATGCTTTGGGCAGGCAATCGGTTGGGGTACCTACTAAAATTGCCATACCCAAAGCGGTAACAGCATTAAACATATTATGACGACCCGGTAAATGGAATCGTAAATTTTTAATTACTTCTGTTGGAGTTTTTAAATCGAATACATAACTACCATCTTCAATTCGAACATTTTTTGATTCAAAATCTGCAGTTTCAGAAACTGAAACCGTTTTACCTGTTAATCGAAGCCCTTTTTTGTATAATAAATTTTCAGGGTTTGGAAGTAATTCTGAAAAAGCTTTAAATGTTTTTTCAATTTCTGAAAAATTTTCATAAACATCTAAATGGTCTGCATCCATTGAAGTTACACAGGCTATATCAGGGCTTAATTGTAAAAAGGAGCGATCAAATTCATCAGCTTCAATAACCATAATATCAGTCCCATTATGGATTAAATTTGAATGATAATTTTCGGATATTCCCCCTAAAAATGCAGTAACAGACATATTGCATTCTGCTAACAAATGTCCTAATATAGCAGATGTTGTAGTTTTACCATGAGTGCCAGCTACAGCAAGACAAGTTGCATTTTTAGATAGTTCACCTAATAATTTAGCGCGTTTAATTATTGTATATTTTTCTAAATTAAACCAAGAAAGTAATTGGTTGCTTTTAGGAATTGCAGGGGTATAAATCACCAAAGTCTGTTCCCTATTTTGAATAACTTCAGGAATTATTGAACTATCATCCTCAAACTGAATAGAAATACCTTCGGCTATTAGGTTACTGGTAATATCCGATGGTGTTTTATCATAACCTAAAACTTCTTTCCCCTGAATCTTGAAATAAAGAGCCAAAGCACTCATCCCAATTCCGCCAATTCCAACGAAGTAATAGTTTTGTATGTTTTCTAAATCAATCATTTATTGAGTCCTAGTAGCCTATAAAAAACTAAAGGATCTTTGTATTCGTATTTATTAAATTATTAATTTCTGTTACAATATCTTTTGTAGCATTAGGCTTTCCTAAGTTTTTAATATTTCTTGATAATTCAATTTGTAATTCATATGAATTAACCATTTTAGAAAATTCTGATTCAAATTTCTCATCCAACTCAGTTTCCCTAAGCAAGATTGCTGCATTCTTTCCCGAAACAGCCATTGCATTTTTAGTTTGATGGTCTTCAGATACATTAGGTGAGGGGATAAAAACAACAGGTTTTCCTACTAAACACAATTCAGATACTGATAAGGCTCCTGCTCTAGAGATTATAAAATCTGCAGCAGAATAAGCCAAATCCATTTTAGTTATAAAAGTGTGAACTTGTACGCTATCAGTTCCTTTATCCTTATAGGCTTCTTCATAAAAACTTCCACATTGCCAAATTACCTGTAGATTTAAACTAGAGAAAACTGGCAGTGAAGAATCTATTAGCTCGTTTATTCTTTTTGCACCAAGACTTCCTCCCAAAACCAATAGTGTTTTTTTATTTGGATTCAGATTAAAATGATCTAAAGCTTCTTCCCTTTTGGAATGAATATCTAACAGGTCTTGTCGCACAGGATTTCCAGTAAGTTTAATTTTTTCAGAAGGAAAAAATTGCTCCATTCCTTCATAAGCCACACAAATACTTTGCACTTTATTACTCAACCATTTATTTGTGATACCAGCATATGAATTTTGCTCTTGGACCAAACATGAGATTCCTTTAATAGAAGCTACTTTAAGTAAAGGGGCACTTGCATAACCTCCCGTACCTATAGCCACATGAGGATTAAAGGATCTTAAAATTTTTCTTGATGCCAACAGACTATAAATCAGTTTCAATGGAAACAACAGGTTTTTAATAGTTAATTTTCTTTGTAAGCCTGAAATCCAAAGCCCTTTAATTGCATAGCCAGCTTGAGGAACTTTTTCCATTTCCATTCTATCCTTAGCGCCCACAAATAAAAATTCTGCATTTGGATACTGAATTTTTAATTCGTTTGCAATAGCAATAGCAGGGTAAATATGACCCCCTGTTCCTCCTCCGCTTAATATGAATCTATATGGTTTCACTTAATATATCTAAAGGGTTTTCTTCTCTTTCTTCATTTTTAATAACTTCTCTATTAACACTAACACTTAATACCATCCCAATTGCCAGGCAGGTCATCCATATTGAGGATCCACCACTACTAATAAGGGGTAAGGTTTGACCTGTAACCGGAAACAACTCTACGGCTACTGCCATATTTATCAATGCTAAAAACACGATAGGCAATCCTACTCCAACAACTAATAATTTCCCAAAAACAGTATTGGATTTATGTGCGACTACTACAAACCTAAACAGCAATAACAAATACAAAAACATTAGAAACAGAGAGCCTATCAAGCCAAATTCTTCAACTATAATTGCATATATAAAATCCGAAGAAGATTGTGGTAAGAAGTTTTTTTGAACACTTTTTCCAGGCCCTAATCCAGCAACACCACCAGAGGCAATTGCAATCTTAGCTTTCTCAATTTGATAATCTGCTTCGGTTTCCTCTCCATCAAAAAAGTTATCTATTCTACTCATCCAGGTATCTACCCTATTTGGAAAAACATCTGGAAATGCTTTAGCAGAAACAACAAAAATTGCCAACATAAAAAATCCTGCAATCAGAATTATTCCCAAATATTTAATTGGGTAACCGCCAACAAAAACCAAAACAACCAACATTGTAAAAATAATAGCTGTTGTGGAAAAGTTGGCGGGTAGTATTAAGGCTAAAACACCAAATACAGGCAACCAAAGGGGCAAAAGAGTCTCTTTAAATGTGATTGTTTTATCTTTAATTCTTGATAGATATCGGGCTACATAGGTTAATAATACAACTGAAGCAAGGGTTGATGTTTGAAATGTTACTCCAACAAATGGAATGCGAATCCACCTGCTTGCATTAGCCCCTTCAATTGTTGTTCCCTGAGACATTGTAACAATAAGGAGTACCACAACTAAAGGAAGGGCAATAATAGATAAGCCTCTAAAATAATGATAAGGCACTTTATGAACACCATATAAAATGGCAAACCCTAACAACAAATGGGCAAAGTGTTTCAACAAAAATTTAAAAGTATTCCCGTCTCCATATAAATATGCCAAATTACTACTGGAACTATAAACGGGTAAGAATGAAAATAATGCCAACAAGGTTACAACGGCCCATATAGCCTTATCTCCTTTTATATATTGGAATAAATTATTCATCTTTTTTTTTAATTTCTTCTTATTTTCTATTATAAATGACGAACTGCTTCTTTAAATTGTCTACCTCTATCTTCATAATTTTCGAATAAATCAAAACTTGAGCAAGCGGGAGATAACAATACAGCATCCCCTTTTTTAGACAAACGATATGCTACTTGTACAGCATCTTGCATTGAATAAGTTTCAACTAAAATATCAACCACATTCCCAAATGCTTTTATAATTTTTTCATTGTCAACACCAAGGCATATTATTGCTTTCACTTTTTCATTTACTAATGGAAACAACTCGCTATAATCATTACCCTTATCAACACCTCCAACAATCCATACGGTTGGGGCCTCCATACTATCCAAAGCGTAAAAAGTAGCATTAACATTGGTTCCTTTAGAGTCGTTTATATACTTTACATTATTTATTTTTAGAACATGTTCTAAGCGATGTTCCACTCCATGAAAGTTCTCTAGGCTCCTTCTAATTGTTTCTTTTCTAATATCGAGCAACTTCGCAACTGTTGACGCTGCCATAGCATTCTTAATATTGTGTTGTTCCTGTAGTCTTAATTGTTTAATTGGCATAGTAATTTGATTGTTATCTATTGTTAGTAAAATTTCTTCATTTTTTATATATGCGCCTTTTTCCAATTGTTTTTTTACTGAAAAAGGCAATAGTTGTGATTTTATGGAGTGTTTTGAAAGCCTATTCAAAATCATTTTATCGTCTGCATCGTAAATAAAATAATCATCTTCGGTTTGGTTCATCGTTATCCTAAATTTTGAATCGATATATTTTGAATAATCATCGTCATAGCGATCCAAGTGATCTGGAGAAAGATTTGTTAAAACAGCGATATGAGGTGCAAAATCTTTGATGCCATCTAATTGAAAACTACTTAATTCCAAAACATAGTTATCATAGTTATCAGTAGCTACTTGTTTTGCAAAACTTTCCCCAATATTTCCACCTAAGGCTACATTTTTACCACCAAGTTTTAATATTTGATGGACCATGGTTGCAACCGTTGTTTTGCCATTACTCCCTGTAATTCCTATAATAGTTGCTTCTGTAAATTTTGAAGCAAATTCTATCTCAGAAATCACTTTTATTCCTTTTTCTTTCAGCTTCATAATAATCGGAGCCAAATCTGGAATACCAGGACTTTTCATAACTATATCTGCCGAAAGAATTTCTGCCTCAGAATGACCTCCTTCTTCCCATAAAATCTCATGATGTATAAGAACTTGTTTGTAATTCTCTTTTATTTTTCCGAGATCTGAAACAAAAACTTCAAACCTTTCTTTTTTACCTAATATGGCTGTTCCTACCCCGCTTTCACCTGCGCCTAGAATTACGAGTTTTTTCATTATCTAATCTTAAGTGTCACAATAGTGAGAATTGCCAGAAAAACTCCAACAATCCAAAATCGAGTTACTATCTTACTTTCGTGAAATCCTTTTACTTGATAATGATGGTGTAATGGTGACATCCTAAAAATTCGCTTCCCTTTTCCATATTTCTTTCTGGTATATTTAAACCATCCAACCTGCATAACTACCGAGAGGTTTTCCATTAAGAAAATCCCACAGAGTATCGGAATTAACCATTCTTTTCTAATTGCAATTGCAATAACTGCTATTATTCCCCCAATAGTTAAACTTCCTGTATCTCCCATAAATACTTGGGCGGGATAGGCATTGTACCATAGGAATCCTATCAAGGAACCAACAAAAGACATTATGAAAATGGTAAGTTCTCCCGTGTTAGGGATGTACATAATATTTAGGTAATCAGAAAAAATCACATTCCCTGAAACCCAAGCAAAAATTGCAAGTGTGACACCTATTATTGCCGAAGTTCCGGCAGCGAGTCCATCAATTCCATCTGTAAGATTTGCACCATTAGAAACTGCTGTAATAATGAAAATAACAATGGGGATAAATATTAACCAAACATATTTTTCAGCGCCCTCTCCTGCCCAACTAATTAAACTTTCGTAATTAAATTCGTTTTTCTTAACAAAGGGTATGGTTGTTAGAAGGGTTTTCTCTTCAGGATAAAATTCTGGTTTGTTATTTTGTGAGACATGTTCAATCGTGTTTTGAGTATTTATTTTTTGCCGTTGAACAGTTACATCCTCATGAAAATACATAGTTGCTCCTACTATTATTCCCAATACAACTTGACCTAATATTTTAAATTTTCCAGATAAGCCATCCTTGTCATTTTTAAATTTCTTAATATAATCATCAATAAAACCAATAGTTCCCATCCAAACTGTAGTAACTAAAAGAAGTATTACATAGATGTTTTCAAGTTTTGCAAAGAGTAGTACCGGTATTACAGTTGCCAAAATAATAATGATTCCACCCATTGTTGGAGTACCTGACTTTTCACTTTGTCCTTGCAGCCCTAAATCACGAACCGATTCTCCAATTTGTTTTTTACGTAAATATTTAATGATCTTCTTGCCATAAACTGTCGCAATCAATAATGAAAATATAACAGCTAGTCCTGCTCTAAAAGTTATAAACTGAAAGAGCCGTGCCCCTGGCAATTGATAATTTTTCTCTAAAAAATCAAATAAGTAATACAGCATATATTATTTATTAAGAGCTATTAATAGTTCATTAATTATTTTAAAATCATCGAA
>PVMS01100596.1_pt1 | contig 10649 bp, 9 predicted proteins | sample 1853461 | NCBI WGS metagenome assembly PVMS01 (sample SAMN08582032, study PRJNA380276) | Marine sediment metagenome, whole genome shotgun sequencing project. | isolation source: ocean sediment barecode stripped | collected 2017
CCAGGGCTCTGAGCATCGCCTCCGTGTCCCCTGCGTTCTGCTTACCGGTTACCACGACCTCGTAGGAGGGTCCGTTGACGAAGTCGACGTCGGCCATGAAGAATGTGTGGGACCTCGGCGAAGCGTAGACCTGCTCGGAGAATCGATCTATGAGGGCGGATACCTTCCCCTCCAGCTCGGGATCCGCAGTCAGTTTGCTGATGCGGATGAGGTTCAGCAGCGCCACGGAGTTGGCCGAGGGAAGGGCCCCGTCGTAGACCTCCTTCCCCCTCACGAGGACCTCCTCAGAGTCCTCGGCCGTGGAGAAGAATCCTCCTCCGGCCACGTCCCAGAAAAGGTCGATCATCGCCTCGTTGTATCCGACTGCGAGTCTGAGGTATTTTGCATCGAAGGTGGACTCGTACATCTCGAGGAGCCCCCAGACGAGGTACGCATAGTCCTCGAGGAACCCCGGGATCGATGCGTCTCCGTCCCTATACCTGCGGAGGAGCCTGCCATCCGGGGTCCTCATCTTGGATAATATGAGTTCGACCGTCTTGGATGCCGCCTCGGTGTAGCGGGGCTCCCCGAGGGCGCGACCCGCCTTTGCCAGGGCGGCTATCATGAGGCCGTTCCAGCTTGTGAGGACCTTGTCATCCCGGAGTGGTCTGACTCTGCTGCCCCGGGCCTCCAGGAGCCTGGTCCTTGACCGTTCTAACATCTGCTTCAGGGTCTCCACGGGGATGCCCTGTTTGGAGGCGGACTGGGCCACTGTTCTCTTCATGTGGAGGATGTTCTTACCCGTCTGCAATCTGGTCGCCTCGTCCCGGTAGTTGCCCTCCTCGGAGACGTTGAAGACCGTCTTGAAGGCGTCTAGATCCCCCGGGGCGAGTATCCCAGTGATCTCGTCCAGCGTCCAGACATAGAACTTGCCCTCCTCCCCCTCGCTGTCTGCGTCCTCTGCGGAGTAGAACCCTCCGTCCGGGGATGTCATCTCGGAGAGGACGTACCCGATGATCTCCTCGGCGACCCGCCTGTAGAATGGGTCTTCTGTAACCTGGTATGTCTCTGTGTAGGCCATGGTGGCGAGGGCTTGGTCGTAGAGCATCTTCTCGAAGTGGGGTACCAGCCAGTGGGCGTCGGTGGAGTACCTGTGGACGCCGAAGCCGATCTGGTCGTAGACTCCGCCCCTTCTGATGGATCGGAGGGTCCGCTTCACCATGTTTAGGGCTTTCCCTTCCCCCGTGCGTTTCCAGTACCTCAGGAGGTAGAGGAGGTTGTGGGGGGTGGGGAACTTGGGGGCGGTCCCGAATCCCCCATGTCCCGAGTCGAAGGACTGGGAGAGCTGGAGGTAGGCGAACCTGAGGCTCTCCTCGCCCAGGGAGTGGGGTTTCGTTTTGGGCTCCACTTTGAGGCTTTCCACGATCCTGTTCGACACGTCCAGCGCCCTCTTCCGGTCGCTTTCCCAGAGCTCCCGTATCTGGGATATGAGGTCCAGCATCCCGGTCCTCCCATACCTGGTCTCCTTGGGGAAGTAGGTCCCGGCGAAGAAGGGGCGTTTGTCCGGGGTCATTATGATGGTGAGGGGCCAACCCCCGCTCCCGGTCATCATCTGGCAGACCTTCATATATGTGGCGTCGATGTCGGGGCGCTCCTCCCGGTCCACCTTGATGGAGACGAAGGCGTCATTCATGGCCTCGGCGACCTCCGGGTCCTCGAAGGACTCTCTCTCCATGACGTGACACCAGTGGCACGTGGAGTAGCCGATGGAGAGGAAGATGGGCTTGTCCTCCTTCTCCGCCTTCCGGAATGCTTCGGGGCCCCAGGGATGCCAGTCAACGGGGTTGTAGGCGTGCTGCAGGAGGTAGGGGCTCTTCTCGTGGATCAGCTTGTTGGGACTTGTATGGGTGGTCAAAGGGTCACCGTGATTAGATAACTGATGGTCCATTAGAATGACTGCATATATTCATTTAGACCATTGGAGACTCGCACGGGCAGCGAAAAAATATTTGATGATGGAACGATCTCCTGTGAGCGCCTTCTCTTATATCTCCTTGATGACCTTGTCGTTGAACCGGGCGAGCCTCTCCTTCATCTCCTCGAGGGTCGCGGCCGGTCTGATGTAGACCACCATCATCTTCACGCCCAGGTCCTCGGCCTTCCTGAACTTTTCGACCAAAGCCTCCGGAGTCCCGGAGAAGACGTCTTTCTTCACGTCTTCCACTGACCTGTTCGACTTCTCCGCTATCTCCTTTGCCGATGCGTTGTACTCTCCCTCACTCTCATTGACGATCACCTGGGTGGCGAAACCCGAGAAGAAGTAGTCCTCGATCCGCTTCCCGTTCCTCTCAAGGGCGGGCACCAAGAGTTCCCTGGCCTTCTCCAGGGAGTCCAGCCCCCCTCCGCGGTTCAATCCGTCGCCGTACTTGGCCGCTATGCGTATCATCCTGGGCTTGCCGGCCCCCACGGAGATCCTCATGGGCCGCTGAACGGGTGGGGGGAGGTTGGCGGCTTCCTTGAGGGTCCAGTACTTCCCCTCGTAGGAGAAGACATCGTTATCGAACATCCCCCTGAGGATCTGCAGCGCCTCCTTGAACCTGTCCACCCTCTCCCCCGGGGAGGGCATCCCCCGTCCCCTCTCCATGAGGTCGTAGCCCAGGTACTCGGGCTCGTTCCAGCCGGCACCTATGAGGAGCTCATACCTGCCCCCGGACATCCTGTCCAGGGTGCTCACAGATTTCGCAAGGAACGCAGGGTTCCTCAGAGAGTTGAAGAGGACGATGTGGCCCAGCCGGATTCGATTCGTCTCTGCACCTATCCCCGTCATAGCCGTCCAGGCTTCGAGGTAGGGCTCTCTGCCTCCGCCGCTCATCGAGTGGACGTGATCATTCAGGAAAACCCCGAATAGATTTAGCTCCTCGGCGAACCGAGCCATCTCGACCATACCCTCATAGGTCTCAGCGGGTCTGAGGTAATATCCGAACTCCATACATGAAGAGAGCTGGTCCGAGATATTTAGGGATTATATTGCGGAGGGGGCCCTGAACTCGCCCGCGCGACCTCTTCAAGAATTATCTGGAGCTATATTGATGTGATCTTCATGTCTAAGTCGGCATAGAGGGATAATTCCCGGAGATCGCTCTTTCGTACAAAATTTTCGCCTTATTCGTCAAGTAATATGACCAAGAAGCATGGTATCTCCGTATCAAACCAGTTTTTTCGAGCCTTTTCCTCATCTTCGGGGTCTGATTCTCCAGTGTCGGATCCCCTGCGAGAATGTTCATGCAAGTGATGATTTCGGTCCACTCGTCAAGGGTTGTAGGACTATACATCCACCAGTCGATATCATGTTTCTCCTCAAGCCTATCCTTAATCCGATAAACTTCACGACTGAACCATCTACGATGTCTCGGATTTTCAGTTTCCCCCATCTATATGCACGCGTGAAAACGGATCCTGAAACTATAAAAGAAATATTACGGTGAATGTATCGAAAACCGATTGAACGGGCATGATAGCGCGCCATATAAAATAGATCGATAATCGTAAAGTCTGAACACCCCTCATCTGTATCAGGGTTCTTTGTCAAAGGCGAAGTGAAGAGAAGAGTATAGGAAACACCAACAACCCGGGAAAACCCCGCCAAACACCGGAAGCAACCCCAGAAACCCGCCAATCCCACCCCCTGAGCAATTCAGTAGCAATCCAAGGGCTATTCAGTAGCAAAACAACATCAAAAAAGGACTGAAAACCCCGCCAAACCAAAAAACAACCCCCCAAACAACCCCAAACAGACACTCCCCCTAAAAATTTAAAAAAATGCTGCCCCCCCCATTCCACACCTATATCTGAAACCCCCACAACCATCAAACCATGCTCCCCCTCGCAGACGAGAACCCCACCCGCCTCACCCCCATCGTCAACTACACCATCATCGCAGCATCCATCGCCGTCTTCCTCTGGCAGACATCCTCCACCCCAGACCACTTCACAGCAACCCTCTTCCACTACGGCACCATACCCCGATTCATCACCCACGGCCAACGCCTCACCACCCTCATCACCAGCATCTTCCTCCACGGAGGATGGACCCACCTCGCAGGAAACATGCTCTTCCTATGGATCTTCGGGGACAACATCGAGGACTGCTGCGGCCACCTCCGATACCTCCTCTTCTACTCCGCCACAGGAGTCGCCGCAGGCCTCATCTACACCCTCACAGCAGCCAACAGCCCCTACCCCGCAGTCGGAGCCTCAGGAGCCATCAGCGGAGTCCTCGGAGCCTACTTCATATTCTACCCCCGCGCCAAGATCCGCACACTCATCGGCGCAGGCTTCATCTACAGAATCATCCGCCTACCCGCCTACACCACCATAGGCCTCTGGTTCATCTACCAGATCATCCTCGCCACCCTACCCCTCAACACCGGCGTCGCCTACTGGGCCCACATAGGAGGCTTCGCAGCAGGACTAGCCCTATCCAGATTGATGAAACCAAAACTGAGGAGGCCCAGCCCCCTCCAAGAAACAAAGGAAGAGACTACTTCAGGATCCTGATCCGGGAAGGCGCCACGCCCTCCTCCAGCAGATCAACCAGTGACATAGCCCGGGAACCTGACGCAACGATCTTCGTCCTAGCCCCCTCGCTGAAAGAGAACGCCGCCACGGTTACACCGGCCCCTAAGGAGCCAGACGCCAGGACTTTACCCGGCACCGCAACCACGTCCCCCTCCTCGCTATGCCTGCCGATCCTGCTAAGATTCACCGCGACCCTCCGCCGCTTAGGCCTATCAAGTTCATCGGCCAGGGCTCCCCAGATCGGCTTACCCCCCCCACGGGAGGCGGCCGCGAGGACCCTGATCGCCATCTTTAGCTCACTGTTCAACATCTGATCCTACATCCCCTTTATCGTCATCGCTGACCTCTGTAACAACCTCTTCCTCATCGTCGCCGTCAGCAATCTCATCGCCTTCATCGTCGACGTCCCCGGTGCCTCCTTTGTAGAGCCTCCTCCGCTCCACCTCGTCCACATGGTAGGCGTCGAGAGCCTCCACCGTCTCCCCCCGCTCCACAATACCCGCGAACTCATCCAGCTTCGCCGACAGGATTCGTACAGCCTCGGACACGAGCTTCGCAGGCTCTAGGCAATCCGTCGACTCCACGGTGAACAGGAACTGGTCATCCATCGGCCCCGCCCTCACCGCCGAGGGGTCTACGGGGCACGCCTTCTCGCACTCTCCGCAGATGGTGCACGCATTCACGTCCACCACCCGCAGCTTACCCTCCTCGATGGCGAACACGTCCCGGGGGCACGCCTTGACGCAGTCGGCACAATCGGTGCACCGCTTCTCATCAATCTCGATCTCAGCCACATGCTGATACACCGCCATGGAGACCGGCTGCCACTTCGAGTGTTCTTTACCCGTCCCCAGCCTCGCATAGGCCTCCAGCCTCACCGCCTGACCCTTCGCGATCTTGGTCAAGGGAATGCCGGGGGACACGGGCACCACCGCAGGGTCCTCCGAGACGAAGTCCCCCGAATATATTGTTCGGGTCTCAGTCTCCGTCTCCACGTCCAGGGTGAGCACCACGCGGCACTTTTCGCACCCCAACTCGCTACCGCAGTTACAATCCGCCGGGAGAACATAATGTTCCAGATCCGTCCTCAAAGGCACGTAACCGATCCTGTGGGCCAGATTCTCGTCCGGCACCACCGACGAATTATCGAAGAAGAAGATATCGTCGATCGCCATGCAGGGCACGTCCATGATCATGGTCCTCCTCAGGGCGTTAGCGAAAGCCACATCCACGCCCCCCACGAGGAAGCGTATCCTATCCTCCTCGACGCTAAGAACCTCGACCTTCAAGACCATAACCCCACCAGACCTGCTAAGGCCTGCGGCCCCGCCTGCCCCCGGGCTTACGAGTCCCGTCATGGGGGATGGGGGTCGACTCCTCGATCCGTCCGATCTGGAAATTACTCCTCGCCAGGGCACGGATGGCTGCCTGAGCCCCGGGGCCCGGAGTCTTTGAGCCGGACCCACCGGGAGCCCGGACTCTGATATGGATGGATGTGATCCCCCTATCCCGGCCCACGTCGGCGACGTACTGGGCCGCCTTCATCGCCGCATAAGGGGAAGGCTTCAATCTGTCCGCCTTCACGAACCTGCCCCCGGAGGCGAGCGCTATGGTCTCGGCCCCCGTGAGATCCGTCATGTGGACGATCGTGTTATTGAAACTACTGTGGATGTGGACAACCGCCCACCTCTCGCCCTCACTCAACCGGGGCAACCTCCACATCCTCTCTAATGATGAGGTCCTGCCTCAAAGGATGCGTCTTAATAACGAAAGGACTCGACTCCGCATAATCCAGGCTCCCCTCGTCAGTCCTCGTGACCATGTAACCAGGCGCCTTCATCTTGCACCCCGCTATACTGATGTGACCGTGAGCGATGAGCTGCCTCGACTGGAAGAGAGACTTGGCCATCCCCTTCCTGAACAGGACCGTCTGGAGTCTCCTCTCCATCAGATCCTGGACGTTCAGGCCTAATATGTCATCTAGATGACCCTCCTCAGGGATAAGCCCTCGTTTGTGGAGCCTACCGATGAGCTCGGCCTCCAACTGCTCCCTCTCGGTGACCCCCATCGAGACCATCTCCCTCGCCCTCCTCCTCAAAGTGCTCAACTCCGTCTTGTGACGCCAGAGCTCCCTCTTGTTCCTGAGCCCATACGCCCCAACCAGCTTTAGCTCAGCCTCGAGATTCGCAAAATCCCAGGGACGCTTAGGAGTCGAATACAACTTATGCTTCTTCTTAGGATCACCCAAAAACTAACCATCTCGGCTCTGCTGCCTAATTCTAGCCCTGCTGACGCCGACGCTCCACCCCTTCCGAGCGGCCGTCTTGGTCCTCTGCCCCCTCACTTTGAGGCCTCGGGCGTGTCGCTCACCCTTCCAGCTCCGGGTCTCCCTCATAATGTCGATGTCCTCCCTCTGAGCGAGGGTGAGATCGGAGGCGAGGAGGTGACGGTCAAGACCGGTCTGCGGGTCCTTCCGCCTGTTGAGCATCCATATGGGTATGCCATGGGAGGTCGGATTATCGATGATGTCCTCGACCTTCCTCACGTCACCCTCCGAGAGGTTTCCTAATCTCTCGGATGGATCGAGGCCCAGCTTTTTGACCATCGTCCTAGCCACACGGATGCCGACGCCCTTGAGGTCCGTCATGGCGTAGGGCAGAAGCTTGGTCCCATCTAGGTTGGAACCGTGCAGCCTAACAATATAGTTGAATTCTTTGGACACGCGGAAATCTTCCCGACTCTGTAGGTCAACATGAAGCATAAAAACCTTATTAAAAAGAGTCATATGTCCCTCCAAGTTTTTTGTCCATGATTAACAATCAGCGAAAGATAGATCCCATCATAAAACCGCAATTCCGTTGTCTTGATGGATGTATAGTCGAGCCATACAAATTAGCTATGCATGGCGGAAAATAACTCCCAGATACCAGATAACCGCTAATCCCAGAAGGAATATCAAGAACTGTGCAAGCGACTTCCAGAAATTTTCTTCCCCTTTCAGCTCCGGTATAAGCTCAGAGGCTGAGAGATAGAGAAAAGCCCCGGCTGAGAATGCGATGAGGGTCCCACTGAGGGTTTCCACCATCTCGAGGAAGAAAATGGCGAAGAGCCCCCCCGCCACTATGGAGAGGGCGGCAACGAAGTTTAGGAGCAAAGCCCTGGCTTTGTCGAATCCGGCGTAGATGAGTATGCCGTAATCCCCTATCTCCTGTGGGAGTTCGTGGAAGATCACAGCAATCGTAGTCGCGAGGCCCACGGAGAACTCTACGTTAAAGCTCACTGCGATGATCATTCCGTCAATAAAATTGTGGATACCATCCCCGAGGACATTCAGATAGGCAAATCCCTTGGAATACTCCTCCTCCCTGAGTTCACTTTGGTGTCCGTGTCCATGATACCAGTAGATGAACCGCTCCAAAAAGAAGAACGCCACGAATCCCACGGCAACGTATACGTAGACCACAGACCCTTCGAGATGCTCCACGGCCTCGGGGAGGAGGTCGAAAAGGGCTGCTCCCAGGATTGTGCCGGCTGAGAATGCTATCATGAAGAACATGATCTTGTGAAGCGTCTCGTCACGTAGCGAGAGCGCCAGAATTCCCACTAGGGAGAAAAGACTTACGATTATCGTTGCGAAGAGAATTGTGATCTGTACCGAAGCCATTGGTATCATACTGTTTCCGTGGATTAAATTGTTAAGGATTTACACTATCCGAAAACGGCAAAGGGCCTCAAACAGTTCTTTCCTGTGCCTTGATTCTGCCCAATCTCATGGAGTTCAGGATAACTGCTAGGGTCAGCCCCATATCACCCACGGCGACGGCTATCCAGAGAGTGATCCACCCTGGGAAGGCTAGGACCGCCACCATGAGTTTGACTATGATTGAGGCCGCGATGTTCTCTTTGATGCGTCCCATGGTTGCTTGACTCAACCGGACCAGGTAAATTAGTCGCATAAGATCGTCTTCCATTAGGGCGATGTCCGCTGTCTCCAACGCCACATCGCTCCCAATTGCCCCCATGGCGATCCCGACGTCTGCAGCGGCAAGCGCCGGAGCATCGTTCACCCCGTCACCCACCATCGCCACCGGCCCATACTCGGCTCTCAACTTTTCGATGGCTTCAAGCTTCTCCTCGGGAAGAAGATGAGCCATGTATCCGTCCATACCCAGTTTTTCGGCTATCGCCTTGGCTGTCATCTCATTGTCCCCTGTGAGCATCTGGACTTGGATGCCCCGTTTCCTTAATTCGGCGATTGCATAGGGGGCCTCTTCTCTTATTTTATCCATTAACGCGATAGCACCCACTGCGCAGTCCTCCTCGGAGACGAGAACCACCGTTTTTCCTTGAGCCTCGAGTCTTTCTACGATGCCGTCAAGAGGAGCTATACCTAGCTCCTCGAGGAGGCGGAGATTTCCGATGCAACACGTCTTCTCATCGATGCATGCTTCAACCCCACGCCCAACGTAGGCCTTGAAATCCGTGGTTTCAACTGCCTTAACCCCCGCTGCCTCCGCTTTAGCTAAGATCGCTTTCGCGATTGGATGCTCGGCTTTTGCTTCGAGTGAGACCGCCAGCCTCAGCACCTCTTCCTCTGCGAGGTCCGGTGAGACAATGTCTGTGACCTCCAACTCGCCCATGGTCAGTGTCCCCGTCTTGTCGAACGCGATGGCTTTTACATCGTTCATGCTCTCCAGGAATGTGCTCCCTTTGACGAGCACGCCATTCCCGCTGGCGCTTGTGATGGCTGAGACCATGGCCACCGGAGTCGAAATGGAGAGAGCGCAGGGGCACGCTACCACGAGCAGAACCAGGGCTCTATAGACCCAGGCGCTGAGTGGTTGCTGTAAGATTATCGGCGGGATAGTTGCCACCAGGACTGCGAGTATGATTACAGCGGGTGTGTAGATTCTGGCGAATCGGTCCACAAACGCTTCCGTCGGGGAACGGCTCTCCTCTGCCTCCTCCACCAGCTTCAGAATCTTGGCGAGGACGGTCTCACCTGCCATCTTTGTGACTCGTACCCCAAGAAAGCCGTCAATATTGATGGTGCCCGCATAGACCTCCTCTCCCTCGACTTTCGGAACAGGTGCAGACTCTCCAGTTATTGTCGCTTGGTTGACGCTGGAAGCTCCCTCGATAACTACGCCATCCAGGGGGACTCTGTCGCCCGGCCGCACGACGAACACGTCTCCCGGTTTGACCTCCTGAACGGAGACTGTCACCTCCTTTCCATCCCTCCTCAGAGTTGCGTTCTCAGGTTTCAGTTCCATCAGGGATTCAATGGAGTGGCGAGCACGATCCGCAGCGTAATCCTCCAGTCTCTCGGCGATATTGAACAAGAGAACCACCGCCGCTGCCTCTTCGAGATGTCCGATGGTGAATGCGCCTATCGAAGCGATGGTGATGAGGAGGTTGATGTTGATGCTCCCCTTGATCAGGCTCCTGATGCCCAACTCGGCGATGGTGTATCCCGAGAGAATCATCGTGGAGACCAACATCAGATCGGAGACGAGAGACTGACCTTGGAAGAATCTAAGGCCTAGACCCAGAGCCATGGTTGCCACTGATATTGCTAGAGGGAGCCAGTCCCCCTCCGAGTGCTCATGAACATGTGCTCCGTCTGGAGGGGCGTCGTGGTTATGGTCGTGTTCTGTCATGCCTCTCGTTCCTTCTATTCTGCGGACTGAGAGTTTTAATCCTTATTAATTTAATGCTATGAATGGGGTTGTTTTTATTAATTCTTAATAATATCCGTACCCTATTTTAATAAGGTTGAATTGACCGTCATCAGTGTCTCACTGAGCCCAGAGCTGTTGAGCAGACTCGATCTATTTGTCAAAAACTCGGGTTATTCGAGCCGTTCAGAAGCTATCCGGATGGCAATCAGGGATACGCTCTCAAAGTTCGCCCTTGAGAGGTTGGAGCGAGGGCAGGTAGTATCCACCGTCACGGTGATATTCGATAGGGAACAGCACGCCCTGAACTCCAACCTCATGGATCTTAGACACGAGTACGAGGGTAGCATCTTCAGCAATATGCATCTCCATGTCGGTAAAGGGCACTGCGTCGAAATCTTCATGGTCCGAGAC
>PVMS01097560.1_pt1 | contig 10646 bp, 8 predicted proteins | sample 1853461 | NCBI WGS metagenome assembly PVMS01 (sample SAMN08582032, study PRJNA380276) | Marine sediment metagenome, whole genome shotgun sequencing project. | isolation source: ocean sediment barecode stripped | collected 2017
CGGATATGTACTTTGATCGACAAGCAGGCTCAGCGGGTCACCAATGTACCGGTCGATTACATAGGGTTCTCCATGGACGATGGATTTATCGTCGGCTATGGACTGGACCTTGACGAGAGGTATCGCGACTTGCCCGATATCCGTGTTGTTGAGAACATCTGAGTTGTTAAAAATATTTGAAAAGTACGTTTCCGGGAGAAAAAGAACTAATAGAGAGGGAGAAACTGAATGATCGTTCAGTGTGAAGCCTGTCAAACCCGTTTTCGTTTAGCCGATGAAAAGGTTAAGCCTGGCGGGATCAAAGTCCGCTGTTCCAAGTGCAAAGAAGTCTTTACCGTGACTCCGCCGGAACCGAAGCCCATTGATGAAGCTGTCGATTTCAACTCCTCCAACATGGAGAAGGTCACCGAAGATGCTCCTGGCGAAGCAGCGCCTGCACCTGAAAGCTCCCATGCCGACGCTTCTGAACCCGAAGCACAACCGGGAACTGCAGCGGAATATGACAGTGTACCTGAATCAACTGAATCAACTGAACCAACTGAACCAACTGAACCAACTGAACCAACTGAATCGCAAGAAAGTATCGAACTTGATTTCAGCGCCCTCGAAACAGAAATGGGCAGTGATGCCGGAGCAGAGAAAGAGCTTGCTGAGGATTTTTCTTTCGCCGACACCAGTCAGCCAGCAAAATTCGAGGCGGAAAACGACATTGCCGAAGAGGGTACAATATCGCCTGACACCGGCTTCTCTATAGATGAAAAGCCGCAAGAAGAGCAAACCGTCAAAGAAGAAGCTGATTTTAGCTCTTCGTTAGAAGAAACAGAGGAACATGACGGGCCGGTCGAGTTTGATTTCAATGAGGATGCCGGGCCTGGTTCGGAGGCCTTTGAAAGCAATGAGACAGCCTTTACGGCAGGGGACCCGGAAGAACCCTCTGACTTCTCTTTTGACGTGGAGGAACCACAGACACAGGATGAGCCGGGAGAGTTCTCTTTTGATGACGAAAGTCCATCTGGTGAAGAGGCAGCCTCTGACTGGGATGACGATTCTCCCGGCGACGCCACCTCCTTCGACTTTGAAGAGCCCAGGTTTGAGGATGATGACTCACCGGCAGCGAGTTCCACTTCCAACCCGGAAGAGGACGGACTACAGTTCGGAGAAATCGACCTTACCGGAGATGGTGATGCAAGCGGAGGCCCTGGCTTTCAAACCGATGACGATTTTTCTCAGGCGACTATGGAGTTGCAAGAGGAACCGGAACAGTTCCGGCCAAGCCGGTCAGGCGCGCCCTCTCCATCACATGATTACGATGACGAAGAACCGCTCCCGGCACCACTACCGCCAAAGAAAAGTTCTCTGTCACGGATCCTGCGTCTGCTGGTTTTGTTGCTGGTCATCCTGGGTGGAGCAGCAGGTTACCTTTTTATGCAGGAAGGTTCTCTTAACCTGAATATTGTTGTCAAGTATCTGCCCTTCCTGCAGGATTATATCGGTGAGACCCCGGCCGGTGCGCCAGGCGACCGTATCGGCATCAATATCGCCGGAAGTTCTTACGTGAATGGTCAAGCAGGGCAAATGCTGGTTATTCAGGGCGCCGCTGTCAACAATCACCAGACAACCCGTTCGGCAATCACGGTAAAAGGTGTTTTGCTTGATGCCAAAGGAAACTCTCTTCTGCAGCAAACTGTCTTCTGTGGTAATCAACTTGACGCTTCTGCATTACAGAGCATGCCATTTGCTGCCATTGAAGAGGCAATGAATAACCAGTTTGGTGAGGGCCTTTCAAACATGAATGTCGCTACGGGGGCATCTATTCCCTTCACCATCGTCTTTCGCACCCTGCCTGAGGGAGTTGCCAATATCAATGTCGAGGTGGTCGATTCAAAACCTGGTGCGGGCTAGGAGCCAGTCGGACTATACGGGCCAAAGCGAAAGTTCGGAAGTTTGAGGGCAGGTTTTGGCTCATTTGAGGAGTAATAGCCATAGCTATTGATCGAAAAGGAGCCGAAATATGGACCAAACAGCCGGATTTGCAGCTGGCTCATGGATAGTCCGACTGGTTCCTTGGTTTCAAAACAGTATTCATCTTCAGTACCCAGATGGAAACGAGACCCAAAAAGGCCGTACCTGCTTCAGGTACGGCCTTTTTTTGTCAACTTATTACCTTAAAGGTGCTTAGAATTGATAAGCGCCTTAGGGGGCTTCAATTGCGTCAACAGGACAAGTGTCAACACATGCAGCACAGTCCGTGCAAGTTGCAGCATCGATCACATGCTTTTCACCCTGCTCGCTAATAGCGTCAACTGGGCAAGAATCTACGCACGCGGCGCAGTTGATGCATTCGTCAGTAATTGTGTAAGCCATGGGACTACCTCCTCGTTAGATTTGTTGTGTTTCACGAAAACTTTTTCGGGGGGAGTTTATCGCAACAAACGAGTTCTGTCCAGAGCAAACAGTCACAGATTTTTCCTGAAAGAACTTGCAATTTACGACCCCTTACATTACCCTTCCACAACATGTTTTACGCATGTAACCTCTTATAAAATATGATTTAATAATAATTTTAAGCTCGACAAATAAATCCAATTTAAAACAATATTCTGTTTTTTTCTTAAAAAAGTAATCAGGAAAATCTCACCTCTGGAGGAAGAACTTATGGATATTCTGGCACTCAACTGCGGCAGTTCATCGGTTAAATATCAGCTCTACGACTGGCAGAAAAAAGAAGTCATCGCCAGGGGCATGGTCGAACGAGTCACGATTGGTGATTCTTTCATCATCCACGAAGTCCCCGGGCGGGATACCTACCGGGAAGAATATGAATGCCCTGACCATAAGGTCGCCATTCACCTGATCATCAAAATCCTGACTGACAAGGAATACGGCGTCGTCAACGAAATAACCCAGATCTCGGCGGTCGGTCACCGTGTCGTTCATGGCGGCGAGAAATTCACCTGCTCGATAACGATCGATGATGCGGTCCTGGATGCCATCAAGGAAGTCCAGCACCTGGCTCCACTCCACAACCCACCGAATATCTCGGGCATCGAGGCGGCCCAATCGGTTCTTCCTGATGTTCCTCACATTGCGATTTTCGACACGGCCTTCCACCAGACCATGCCGGAGCATGCTTATACTTATCCTCTACCCCACGAGTGGTACGAAAAGTACGGTGTGCGCCGCTACGGATTCCACGGCACCAGTCATCTCTATGTATCCAAGCGTGCGGCAGTTATGCTCGGCAAGGAGCCCAAGGATTGCAACATGGTCACCATGCACATTGGCAACGGCGTCTCACACACGGCCATAAAGAACGGCATCTCGGTGGACACGTCCATGGGACTGACCCCTCTCGAAGGAGCCGTCATGGGCACCCGTTGCGGCGATATCGACCCTGCCATCCCGGCTTTCATCATGGAGCAGGAAGGTCTCTCTCCGCAAGAGATCGATAATCTGTTGAACAAAAAATCTGGGATTCTGGGCATCACCGGCAAATATACCGACCGCCGTGACGTCATTGAAGGCGCCGAGGAGGATAACTGCCCGCGCTGCCAACTGGCGCTTGATATCGAGGCTTACCGCCTGAAAAAATATATTGGCTCCTATGCCGCTGCCAGTGGAGGTATTGATGCCGTTGTTTTCACAGCCGGCGTTGGCGAGATGGGTTGGCTGATTCGCGAGAAAGCGTTAGAGGGCCTGGAGTTCATGGGCATTCTCCTCGACAAGGAAAAGAACCGCAACACCATGACCCGCAAAGCAGAGACGGTGATCACCACCCCGGACTCCCCGGTCAAGGTGCTTGTCATCCCGACCGACGAAGAGCTGGTCTTCACTGAGGATGTTGTCGCCATTCTGGAAGGGACTTACACTGACCACATGAACTTCAAATACAGCTTTGCTTCAGCGGAGTTTCAACGCAAATAGTTTCCACCCCATGGAGAAACAACAAAAGGCCAGGGTTTTCCCCTTGCCTTTTGTTGTGGGGTTAAGCGAACTACCATGAGTGCTTTGTCTTTCAGGAGAATCATGTTCCCTGGAAGTAGCCACTCAAGGTGCTGTCAATATTTTCAGCTGCCATCTCCTCCATCTCAAAACCACTCATCTTAAGAAACTTCAATCCCTCCTTGATGGCTTTTTTCAAAGAAGCTTCGTCTTTAATCGTTTCGGCCGGTACACAGACAAGTGTGTGTTTATCTTTCTTGAGACGATAGAGCATATAAAGATTCTTCTGTTTCTCAAGACGCAGCACAACTATAAAAGCCATGCAATATTGCGAGGGATAACCTTCCAGAGAGAGCTGCACGTTGAACACGGTCTCCCAAGCCTTGAAAATCTGTTCGGAAGATTGGCAGGGCAACCCTTCCAGGTCCCAATCAGGACGGAAGAAGGCTCCTTTTGGGGGTGCGGCCCGCAACTCATGAGGCAAAATCTTTGAAGATTTTACTCGTTTCTTTATAACCGGCTCTTCCTCGACGGCAGCTTCCAGGATCTTTCTGTTATTGCGCTCTGCCTGCGCCTGTACCAGCTGCTTCTCTTGCTCAGCGGCCCTCTTTTCCTGATCAACAAGTTTCTTTTCTGCAACAGCGACAGCTTTGGCAAGTCTTTTCTGTTCAACTCGTTTCTGTTCAAGCTGATTTTTAACAGACTTCAGCGTCGCTTCAAGCTCCTGCACCTTTTGGCTTTCACTTTCTTTAGACGTCTCGCGACAAAGCCTTTCTGCATCACTCTTTTCGGTTTTCCGAATCGTCTTTTCAAAAGAATCGATGAGCTTATGTGCTTCGTTAGCTTCAGACTCTAACTCTTTTCTCAATGTTTGCTCGTCCTTGAGCTGTTGCCTCTGCTTCTGCAGTTCGATCTTAAGTGACTTGATCTCTTTAACGACCTCTGCAGAGACCTTTTCGTCCTCTGCAGACGTTGATGCGTGTTCATTCCTCTCGGCAAGAGCGTCTTCGAGTTTGTTGACACGCCTGTCATCTTCAGCAGCAGCCTCTTCCAGGCGTTTGCGAAGGCTACATTCCTGATCATAGTCACCACGGAGCACCTCAAGTTCTCTGGTGAATTGTTCCTTCTGCCCAGTCAGAGTGGTCACCTGCTCTGTCAAGGTGGTCGCCTGCTCTCTAAGTTGATCTTGAAAAACTCCAGAGGTCTTTACAGCTTCATCAGATCGAGCCGCTTTTTTCTCAGCACTCTTAAATTCATTATTGAGAGCTTTGATGCGAAGTTCGGACTCCTTGAGGCACCCTTCCAGACGGGTTCTTTCAACTTGTTCCTCCTGCCACTGCGCTTGAGTGTTTACAAGGGTCCTCTCTGCCTCAGCCAGACCATCTTCCAAAAGAGTGATCCGCTCATGAGCAGCCTTTGCATCTCCCATGAATTGTTCCTGCTTCACACGTTCCTTTTTTGTTTCGATTTCAGCAGAGGCCAACTCTGCACCAAGTTTTTTAATACGCTCCCGGAGTTGAGCAGCTTTTCGCTTCTGTTTTAAAGCTTCTGAATACTTTGTTTCGACATCGACAAGAATTCCCTCAAGTTCCTGAATGCGTTTCTCTGCAGCAGCGGTAATTGACTCACTCATTGCCCGCTGATTGCGTTCAGCTTCAACACAGGCTTCGGCAGCATTAAGTCTTGAAGTCAGATCCACCAATTGGCTGGCGAATGCCTCACGACCGGCTTGGGCAGATTCATCACGGGATAACAATAACTCAAGGAACAGACGCAGTTCTTCTGAATGCTCGTTCATGCGTTTTACGACTCTCAGCTTGAGAGCAGCCCTTTTTCCTTGAGCACTGTCAGGATCCTTATCGTAAGTATCTTGAAGTTCGGCAAGAAGGAGCTCTTTTTCTTTACGTTGTTTACGAGCTTCGGCAGGAGAGATAAGGCCGGGGACATCACGCAGGACAACTTCCTGCATGGCCGAACTGAGTTTCAGATTGATATCCTCAAGTTGAAAACCAAGCCGGGCGAGGATCTCCTGACCATGTTGCCAGGGGGATTGTTTCTCAGGGCTGTTGACGGCAAAGACCAAAGACCGCTTCAGGGTCTTGGCATAAAATGCGATACGACAGCAGGGTTCAGAGCTGCCCAGATAATCGCAAAGGGCTACCTGAATTTCGTGTGCTTCACTACCGGCAGCACCAAAAGAAACAGCAGCAGTTGAGCGACAGAGCTGTTGTATGTCTGCCGCCGCAACTTCGAGCCAGCCTTCAGTTTCATATGTAAGCATTTGTTCCCCCCGGATAGTTCGACAGTCTCCTGGAAACAAAACTACAGAAAAAAAGGGTTGATGGCAAGCCATCAACCCTTGAAACATGTCAAAAGCAACAATCTATCTACTGTAGAATGCCGGACTTCAATTACCCCTGTGCCTGCACTGCGGTAATGGCCGACACGGAGATGATATCGTCGACGGAACAGCCGCGCGACAGGTCATTCACCGGCTTGGCGAGACCCTGCACGATCGGACCGACCGCTTCGGCTCCTGCCACACGCTCGACCAGCTTGTAGCCGATATTGCCGGCATCAAGGTCAGGAAAGATCAGGGTGTTAGCCTTGCCGGCGACCGCGGAACCAGGAGCTTTTTTGTCACCAACCTTTGATAGCAGTGCGGCATCGAGCTGCAACTCGCCGTCAATTTGCAGGTCAGGGGCAAGCCCCTTGGCTATTTTGAGAGCCTCCAGGACCTTGTTGCAATCCTCATGCTTGGCGCTCCCCTTGGTTGAAAAAGAGAGCATGGCCACACGTGCATCAACGCCCAGGAAGCTCTTGCAGCTACTGGCAGTCGACACAGCAATCTCGGCTAAGGCCTGTGCGTTCGGGTTCGGGTTTACAGCACAGTCAGCAAAGCAAAGCACTCCGTTTTCACCAAAGTCAGGGTTCTTGGTGACCATCAGGAACACCGATGAAACGGTATTCATTCCCGGTGCAGTTCCGACCACCTGAAAAGCAGCACGCAACACGTTGCCGGTCGTATTGAAGGCCCCGGCGACCATCCCCCCGGCATCACCCTTGCGCACCATCATGGCACCGAAGAAGAGGTTATCATCGCCGGTCAGGGTTTCGCGGGCCTGCTCGGGCGTCATGCCCTTCTTTTCACGGAGCTTTACCAGCTCAGCGGTATAATCATCAAGTTGTGCCGCACTTTTCGGATCAACAAGTTCCACGCCAGCCAAAGAGACACCCAATTCACCGGCCTTGGCCTCAAGGGCAGTCGCTTCACCCAGCAGGACAACTTTGGCCAGGCCGTCCTTGGTGATCAGCTCTGCAGCCTGGATCATGCGGTCATCGTAACTCTCAGGGAGCACCACAGTCTGGGTGCTGGTGCGTGCTTTGGACTTAATCTGGTCAACGAGATGCATTGCTAACTCCTTCTTCAAATAGGGTTAGGAGGCTGTGGGACTACACGGGCCGAAGCGAAAATTCGGAAGTTTGAGACCAGATTTTGGCTCGTTTGAGAATAATAGCCGTAGCTATTGGTCGAAAAGGAGCTGAAATATGGACCAAACAGCCGGATTTGCAGCTGGCTCATGGATAGTCCGACAGGTTCCTAGATTAAGGACGGAAAATATACCGGAAGGCCCTGGAATCGTCAACTGATTTCCCCCGTGTGTTTACCCCGGTGTAATTCCCCCAGCAAAATCACGGAATACATTTATTCCATACTGGCAGTAGAGATACAAATTGTAATATAATTAAATGTTTTGAGAAATGAACCCACATGACTGCTGAACAACGCCAAAACCGCATAATAGCAGGCTTCATCCTGCTGTCGCTGCTGCTGCACCTGCTGCTGCTATTGTTGCCGAAGTATAAGTTGTTTCCGGCAGACAATGTTCCGGAGCCGGTTTATGTGGAGGTACGCCCGGTTCAGCCACGCGAACTCGACTTGCCAATCCGAAAGGAATTGGAAAAACCCCGCAAGAAACCGGCCAAGCGACTGGCGGAACGGGACCAGGTTGTTGAAAAAGAAATGGCGCCCGAAGGAAAAGACACTGAAGACAGGCAAAAGATGGTACGCGCTCCCAAACCGGTCCCCAAGACCCCACCGCCGACAAAGCCACAGCCAAAGCCCCACACAGAAACGACACCGCAGAAAACCGAGCCAACCCCGGATTTACGAGAGACTCTGGAAGGATGGAAGCTCAAACCGGAAAAGAAGCCGGCACGCGAGCTACCCGACCTACAGACCCTCACCCAGCTCTCACCCCAGACACTGGCGAACATCGAAAGTGAATGGCGGCGCAAATATCGTGAGGACGTTGCCAAAAGCGACACGGTCTGGATGGACGCCCAACAAGACTTGCTGATCTCCTTCATGAAACGTTTCCGCGACAACATTTACAACGTCTGGAACTACCCGAGCGCGTCAGCGCAGCGAGGCCACCAGGGAACCTGCCTGGTACGTATAACCGTTGATCGTCAGGGCAATATTGCCGATGTCGAGCTCCTGGAAAGCTCCGGGCACCGCTCTCTTGATGAAGAAACCATACGAGCCATTCGCAAAGGGGCCACCTACGGACCGCTGCCGCGGGCCTATCCCAATAAAGAGCTGAAGATCATGGCCTTCTTCCAGTATCGGCTCGATGGCAGCAGCTCGCGGTCGTCCCGCCGGCGTCCCGGAGCGATTTATTAATGACAAGCACCAAGAGGACACAACTCGCGCTGTTTAAACTCCTGATTGGTTCGACCTGCATCAGTTTCTCCCCCATCTTTATCAAACTGGCTGACGTCTCGCCCGACAGCGCCGGATTCTACCGGATGCTGTTTGCGGGGATGTCGCTGCTGATAGTGATGTTGTTGCGGAGAGAGCATCTGAGGATGCCTCGACGACCGCGTTTTCTGCTCTGTCTAGCTGGCGTTTTTCTGGCCGTCGACTTCATGTTCTGGCATCGCAGTATCGATCTGATCGGACCGGGCCTTTCCACCCTACTGGCTAACTTCCAGGTGTTTTTTACTGCACTGTTCTCCTGGCTGTTGTTTAAACAAAAAATCTCCAGGCTGTTCATGCTGGCGGTGGTCATGTCACTGTGTGGCTTGCTCTTTATCACCGGAGTAGACTGGAAGAGCCTTGAGCAAGGCTATCAATTGGGAATTCTTCTGGGGCTGCTGACAGCCGTCTTCTACTCCGGTTATATCCTGTTGATCAAAACATCGATGAACGACAGTTCAGTGAGCGGCGTCCCGGCCATGCTGGTCGTCTCGATCCCCAGTACCCTGCTGCTGGCAGTGGCTACTCCGCTCAACGGGGCGACGTTTGTCATCCCCGATAGCGGTTCGCTCTTTGCCCTGATCGGCGTCGGGGTCATCTGCACCACCATCGGCTGGTCATTGATCTCTTCGGCAATCAAGGATATCCAGGCAACAGTCGCCGGGCTGATTCTGCTGCTGCAGCCGACCCTCGCCCTGGTCTGGGACGTTCTTTTCTTCGACAGGTCAACTGGAGGGACGGAAGTCTTCGGCATCCTGTTGATTCTCTCGGCCATCTATATCGGCTCGTACCGAAAACAGCAGCCATCAAGCCTTAGCCAGGAGGCACAAAAACGGGGATGATCTATTGATAGATCATCCCCGTTTTTGTTGTTTTATCGCTTCACGCCGCGCACCACGCGCTACGGACTCTCCTCCCATTTAAGCTTCGGCTTACGCGCTGCAGTGGTCTCATCAAGCCTTCTGACTTTGGAACGAATCGGAGCCTGGTGTAGAAGTTCCGGATTATCACGAGCCTCGCCGGCGATGGCGATCATGGCATCACAGAATTCGTCGAGAATTTCCTGGCTTTCTGTCTCGGTCGGCTCAATCATGATCGCCCCTTTGACCACCAGGGGAAAGTAGATAGTCGGCGGATGATAGCCGTAGTCGATCAGACGCTTGGCCACATCCAGGGTATGGCAGCCACCTTCCAGATCCTTATCGGAAAAAATTACTTCGTGCAGTGAGCGGCTTTTATAGGGCAGGTCGTAAACACCCTCCAGCCTTGCCCGCACGTAGTTGGCGTTAAGAACAGCCATTTCGCTGGCGTACTTCAAGCCTTCAGGACCCATGCTGCGGATATAGGCATAGGCTCGCACCATAATACCGACGTTGCCATGGAAGGCCATCATGCGACCGATTGAATCTGCATTGACTGATTCAAAGCGATAACTCTCATCATCACGCTCTACGCCCGGACCAGGCAGATAGGGAATCAACTCTTCAGTGACACCCACCGGCCCGGAGCCCGGTCCGCCGCCACCATGGGGCGTGGAGAAGGTCTTGTGCAGATTAAAATGCATCACGTCGATGCCCATGTCTCCGGGGCGGGCAATCCCCATCAGGGCGTTGAGATTGGCACCGTCGCAATAGACCCTCCCGCCACGTTCGTGAACCAGCTTACAGATTGCTTCGATGTTGGTCTCGAACAGACCGAGGGTGTTCGGATTGGTGACCATCAGCGCGGCAACATCGTCATTCATGTGTGCCTCAACCTCTTCCAGGGTCAGCACCCCATCAGAAGAGATCGGCACCACGTCATAGCCGGTCAACGATGCTGTCGCCGGGTTGGTGCCATGCGCCGTATCAGGAATCAATACCTTGGTGCGCTTACTGCCACGGGCTTCGTGCCAGGCACGAATCACCAGCATACCCGCCAATTCACCCTGGGCTCCGGCAGC
>PVMS01049493.1_pt1 | contig 10645 bp, 9 predicted proteins | sample 1853461 | NCBI WGS metagenome assembly PVMS01 (sample SAMN08582032, study PRJNA380276) | Marine sediment metagenome, whole genome shotgun sequencing project. | isolation source: ocean sediment barecode stripped | collected 2017
CCAAACTCTTCCTGGGCCAGCTCGTAGCTCCAGTCGCGGAAAGCGCCTTCGGTGAACTTCATGATGTTGCCTTTGTGCACGATAGTCACAGAGGGCAGATCCTGGTCGATGGCATACTGTATGGCCTTGCGCACCAGCCGCTTGGTGCCCTCCTCGGAGACCGGCTTGATGCCGATGCCCACATTGGTGGGGAAGCGGATCTTGGTGGCGCCCATTTCATTGATAATGAAATCGACCACTTTCTGGGCTTCCTCAGTACCGGCCTCGTACTCGATGCCGGCGTAAATGTCTTCGGAGTTCTCGCGGAAAATCACCATGTTGCAGGCACCGGGATCCTTCACCGGTGAGGGCACGCCCTCAAACCAGCGCACGGGGCGCAGGCAGGTGTACAGGTCCAGTTCCTGGCGCAGGGCCACGTTCAGGGAGCGAAAACCACCGCCCACAGGGGTTGTCAGCGGGCCCTTGATGCCAACGGCGTATTCTTTGATGGCTTCCAGGGTTTCCTCGGGGAACCAGTCACCGTCGTACATCTCAGCTGCTTTCTCGCCGGTGTAGATCTCCATCCAGGAGATTTTCCTGTCGCCGTTGTAAGCCTTTTCGATCGCGGCGTTTACCACGTCGATCATCACCGGGCTGATATCAACGCCGATTCCGTCACCTTCGATGTAGGGAATGATAGGATTGTCTGGGACGTTCAGGCTGTAATCTTCATTGACGGTGATTTTGTCACCCTCAGTAGGGACCTGAATATGCTTGTAGCCCATAATGTACTCCTTTGCTGCCGGGTTGTTGGAATCAGGGCTGGCATGGTGCGCCGTCCCGTTTGAAGCGGCGCGCAGTGTAGCACGAATAAACCGCGAAACTCTCGGGAAATGGAACCTCTTATGCTGATCTACCAGGTGAAATGGCTAAAATAATACTCCTGAACAAGCCTTTCCGCGTTCTCAGTCAATTCAGTGACAAAGAGAGCGCGCCGGGGCAGTCGCGCGCCACTCTCGCCGACTATCTTGCGGCGCCGAATTTTCGGGTGGCCGGGCGCCTGGACTATGATTCAGAGGGCCTGCTGCTACTGACCGACGACGGCTTGTTGCAACAACAAATCGCCCACCCCCGGCACAAGCAGTGGAAGACCTACCTGGTTCAGGTTGAGGGAGAGCCGGACGATGGAGCTTTGCGAAAACTCATCGACGGTATCGAGCTCAAGGACGGCACCACCCTTCCCGCCCGCGCCCGGCGGATACCCGGCCCGCAGATCTGGCCCAGAACGCCCCCGGTGCGAGAGCGCAAATCGGTACCGGACAGCTGGCTGGAGCTATCTATACGGGAGGGTCGCAATCGTCAGGTGCGGCGTATGACCGCGGCTATCGGTTTCCCCACCCTGCGTCTGGTGCGCACGCGCATTGGCGACTGGTCCCTGAGCGGCCTGCTTCCGGGGGAGCACCGGAAACTCGCCGTCCACATGCCGTCCCGCTCGACAAAACCCCCACCGCCAAAAAAGTGGCGTTAGTGTACTGGCTGGTTGCTTTACTGCATCGTTTCTGCGTAAGCTTGACTGTGAATAACACCTTCAATAATTGATTGATCCACGGAATGGGTATCAGGGAGTATCGATCTTCCCCGTTCCGCGGTCATCACAGGTTTCATGGGGTAGACAGAAAGCATGCTGGACGAAAAAAGTACCAAGGTTGGACTCCTGGTCGATGTCACCGGGGAACACTTCACTGCAAAACTGGTTTCCCAGGGCGACCAGGCCAGCTCCGGTGGGATACCCGGCATGAATAATGTAAGGATCGGCCAGGTGGGCTCCTACCTCTCGGTCAAGCAGTCCGAAGTGCAGACTCTGGTCATAGTAGAACGCAGCTACCGCGTAGCCGACAGGCAGGGCCAGGCCGCGCATATGGTCCGTTTGACACCACTGGGAGAAATCAGCCACGAAGGCGTATTTAGCCGGGGCGTGTCTCATTTTCCAACCAGTGGCGCCGAAATTCACTTGGTTTCGCACAGGGATCTGGAGCGGGTCTTCACCGGCCACAGTAAGGTCGGATACAAAGTCGGCCGCCTGACCCCCTTTGAAACCATCGATGTTTACCTGGACGCCTCGGCATTTTTCGGTCGTCATGCGGCAATTCTCGGGCAAAGCGGCTCGGGAAAATCGTGGACTGTGACCAGCATGATTCAATCGGCACTGCGCAGCATGCCCCAGGCTCACATCATCCTGCTCGACCTGCACGGAGAATACTGTGACAAGGAAGTGGATGGTGTCGTCACCAGATCACCCTTTCCTGCGAGCAAAGTGCGCAGCCTCCAGGCGAGTGACGTGGAGTTCCCTTACTGGCTTCTGGCCTATTCGGAGTTATGCGAATTAATCATCGATCCGGACGACGAAAACGCCTCGATCCAGATTTCGTTCCTGCGCTCGATACTGATGCAACTCAAACGGGAAACCAACGAGCATCTCGAACTGGGGCACATCACGGTGGATTCTCCGGTGTACTACTCGATGGATACTTTTATCGAGTTGATCGAGAAGAGAAACGCGGAAACAAGTAATTTCGGCAAGACGCAATCAGTGTTGTTCGGCAAGTTTGACCAGCTGTTGGTACGAATGAACAGCCTGCTTAACGATACGCGCTACGACTTCCTGATGAAGCCGAATGTGCGAACCTCGACTGAATCACTGACGGAGCTGATGAAAGACCTGGTAGGCCTGGGAGAACCAAAAGCCAGCGTGACCGTTCTGGATCTCAGCGCTGTGCCGTTCGACGTTGTGCCGATGGTGACCGCCCAGATTGGCCGACTAGCTTACGAATTCAATTTCTGGAACCCGCTTTGCCGTGAGTTTCCGATTTTCCTCATCTGCGAAGAGGCGCACGAGTACATCCCGCGTGAAGACATTCCGCGCTACAGGGAAGCGCGCCGGTCGATGGAGAGGATTGCCAAGAACGGCCGCAAATACGGTGTCGGCCTTTGCGTGGTGAGCCAGCGCCCGCACGATATTTCGGAAACTGTGCTGTCCCAGTGCAGCTCGTATATTTGCCTGCGCATATCCAACCCGGAGGACCAGGAGTATGTGCGTTCCATGGTGCCCGAAGCCGCGCGCGGTACCTTTGCCGCGCTCACTTCCCTGTCAAAGGGAGAAGCAGTAGCGCTCGGCGAGGCAGTGCCAATGCCGGTACGCTTCAAGGTCGATATGCCGGATCCACCACCCAACTCAACTGATATCGATTACGCTGGCAAGTGGGCCCGCGGCGGCGAGGAAATCAGTGTAGAGAAACTGGTAAGCAACTGGCACAAGCAGGTGCGTTAAGCCGCGATATTTATCACTCTGTGGATCTGATTTACAACGAATGAGCCTGAATTCTGCCAGTAAAGTCATCGTCGGTATGTCCGGCGGTGTCGACTCCTCCGTGTCTGCCCTGCTTCTGCAGCAGCAGGGCTATCGGGTGGAAGGCCTGTTCATGAAGAACTGGGAGGAGGACGATGGCACCGAATACTGCACTGCCAAAGAAGATTTTGCCGACGCCCAGGCGGTGGCCGACAAACTGGGTATTACACTGCACGGTGCCAATTTCGCCGCGGAGTACTGGGACAACGTATTCGAGCATTTTCTGGCCGAATATAAGGCCGGGCGCACACCCAATCCCGACATCCTGTGTAACCGTGAAATCAAGTTCAAGGCATTTCTGGAATACGCCATGCAGTTGGGCGCGGATTATATCGCCACCGGGCACTATACCCGCCGCGGTGAGGCAGACGGTAAAGCCACCCTGCTAAAGGGGCTGGACAATAACAAGGACCAGAGTTACTTCCTGCACGCTGTGGGCCATGCGGAACTGGAAAAAACCCTGTTCCCCGTGGGTGAGATAGAAAAGCCACTGGTGAGAGAGCTGGCGGCGCAACACGAGCTGGCAACCGCGAAAAAGAAGGATTCCACGGGCATCTGCTTTATCGGTGAGCGTCGCTTCAAGGACTTTTTGCAGCAGTACCTGCCGGCGCAGCCGGGGGAGATACTGAGCCTGGACGGGGAACCCCTGGGTCGGCACCACGGCTTGATGTACCACACCATTGGTCAGCGTCAGGGGCTGGGTATCGGGGGGCTGGCCAACCATGCGGAGGCACCCTGGTACGTGGTACGCAAGGACCTGGACAACAATCGTTTGCTGGTAGCCCAGGGTAACGACCACCCGGCCCTGTTTACATCCAGCCTGGAGGCCGGTGAAATCTACTGGGTAGCCGCCGCAGCACCCCCATTGCCATTGCGTTGTATGGCCAAAGTGAGGTACCGGCAGCCGGACCAGGCCTGCACCATCCGTGCCAGTGGCAATGGTTACAGAGTAGATTTTGACTTGCCCCAGCGCGCGGTGACCCCGGGCCAGTCGGTGGTCTTTTACCAGGGCGAGCTGTGCCTGGGTGGCGGTGTTATTGAGTGGACTGACGCATGAGCGAATCGAAACTCTCCAACCTTGAACAACAGACAGTGGCTCTGGCCGGCGTGGCTCAGGCTGCGCGCATGGTAGATCAGATTTCCAAAACAGGCAGTTACCCACTGGAGTTTCTTGAGCCGTCAGTGCACAGCCTGTTCGCATTCGAAGCGGACAGCGTCGAGGATATATTCGGTGGTCTCCCCGGGGTCAAGTTGGGGCTGCACAATTTGAGCAGCCTGCTGGCCAGCCGCCAGGCGCGGGAAAACCACGACGTGGTGCGCTATGTATTCAGCCTGCTTTACCTGGAGCGCAAATTCGCCGCCAATCGGGAGATGATGTCCGTGGTGCACTCGCGCCTGGAGCACGCCAGTTTCCGGGCCGAACACTTCGCCAACCATGTCCATGACCTGTGCCACAGTGTATCGGGAGTTTACCAGGACACACTGAGCCACCTGAGATTTCGTATCAAGGTCAACGGCAGCGCCCAGCACCTGCAAAATACGCAGAATGCCGATGTGATCCGCACTCTGTTACTGGCCGGCATCCGCTCCGCCTTCCTGTGGCGTCAACTGGGCGGGCGCCGCTGGAAGCTGGTAGTACAACGCAAACAACTGCTTAAAGCCTCGCAGAACCTGTCCCGCGGCCTTGGCCTGGTGTAAAATCGCCCTCTATTTCTTCGGAGAAACTCATGGAATTGTCAGCACTTAGTGCGGTCTCCCCCATTGACGGTCGTTACGGCAGCAAAACTGCGCCCCTGCGTGAGGTGTTCAGCGAGTTCGGCCTGATTAAACGCCGTGTGCTGGTGGAAGTCCGCTGGTTACAGTGCCTGGCGGCGCATCAGGGAATTGCGGAAGTCCCTGCGTTGTCCGCGGCAGCAAATCGTGTACTGGAGGAAGTCCTGGAGAATTTTGGCGAGGTGGATGCGCGCCGTATCAAGGATATCGAAGCCACCACCAATCACGACGTCAAGGCGGTGGAATATTTTCTCAAGGAACGCCTGGCCGGCAACGCAGAACTGGAGGCAGTGTCGGAGTTTGTCCACTTTGCCTGCACCTCCGAAGATATCAACAACCTGTCCCACGCCCTCATGCTGCGCGACGGCATGCAGTCGGTGCTGTTGCCGTCCATGCTTGAGGTTGTAGCCGCCCTGGCCGGCGTGGCGCAGGCTGCGGCGGCAGTGCCTATGCTGTCACGCACCCACGGCCAGACCGCCAGCCCCTCCACCATGGGTAAGGAGTTCGCCAATGTCGTGGCGCGCCTGCGCCGCCAAATCGACCAGCTGCAACAGGTAGAGTACCTGGGCAAGATCAACGGCGCCGTGGGTAACTACAACGCCCACTTATCGGCCTACCCGCAGGTTGACTGGCAACTCAATGCACAGGAATTTGTGACCTCACTGGGTCTCAGCTGGAACCCCTACACCACCCAGATCGAACCCCACGATTACATGGCGGAACTGTTCGACACCATCGCCCGTTTCAATACCATCCTCATCGACTTCGATCGGGACATCTGGGGCTATATCTCCATGGGCTATTTCAAGCAGAAAACCGTGGCCGGGGAAGTGGGCTCATCCACCATGCCGCACAAGGTAAACCCCATTGATTTCGAAAACTCGGAAGGCAATCTCGGCCTGGCCAATGCGGTGTTCGGGCACCTGTCGGCCAAACTGCCACTCAGCCGCTGGCAGCGGGATCTCACCGACAGCACGGTATTGCGCAATATGGGCGTTGGTGCCGGTTACAGCCTGATCGCTTACCAGTCCAGCCTCAAAGGTATTAGCAAGTTGCAACTGAACGAAGCGCGCCTGGCCGATGATCTGGATAACAGTTGGGAAGTGCTGGCAGAGCCCATTCAGACGGTGATGCGCCGCTACGGCATCGAAAAACCGTATGAAAAACTCAAGGAGCTCACCCGTGGCCAGGACATGAGTAAAGAGGTTATCCAGGCCTTTGTCGCCACGCTGGATTTACCCGAGGAGGCCAGGCAGCAGTTGTTGGCCCTGACGCCGGCCAACTATATCGGCAACGCTGTAGACCAGGCCCGAACCATCGAGTAAACACGCTATGAGCAGCGACTGGAACCCGAACTTCGACCGGGAATCTTTCCTGGCACGCCACTGGCAGCGCAAGCCGCTGCTGATCAGCGCGGCTCTGGAAAACTTCACAGCGCCGCTGGACCGCCACGAGATTGCTGGACTGGCGCTGGATGAAAGCGTGGAGTCGCGTATTGTCGAACATAGGGACGGCTTGTGGCAATTGCATCACGGTCCGTTCTCGGCGCAGGATTTTCAGCGCGATTTTCCCTGGACCCTGCTGGTGCAGGCGGTGGACCACCATATTCCTGAAGTCGCGGCACTGCGCCAGTTGTTTGATTTTCTCCCCCAGTGGCGCGTGGACGATGTGATGGTAAGTTACGCAGTAGAGGGCGGCAGCGTGGGGCCCCACTACGACAACTACGATGTTTTCCTGTTGCAGGGCGAGGGCCAGCGACTGTGGCAGCTCGGCCAGTTCTGTGATGGCACCTCCACCCTGTTACCCCATGATGAGCTGCGCATTCTCGATACCTTCGAGTGTGAACAGGAATTTCTGTTGTGTCCGGGAGACATGCTCTATGTGCCGCCAGGCGTCGCCCACTGGGGTATTGCCCAGGGCGAGTGCACCACCTTCTCAATCGGCTTTCGGGCGCCGCGCATCAACGATATGGTATCGCGCTGGGTCGACCAATTATTGGGACATCTGGACAGCGACCTGTTCTATCGCGATGCGGGGCAGGCCTCGGTCACCCGCCCCGGTGAGATACGTCCGCGGGATCTGGAGCGCGCCCTGGCCCAGCTGCAGGCCGCTCTGGATCAGGACGCCGGCAGCCACTGGTTTGGCGAGCTGGTTACCGAGCCACGCTACGAACCAATGGCCGATAATGACGACCTGGTCGAGGCCAAAGCCCTGTTGGCGGAAGGCGCCGCGTTCGTCGAGTTGTCTGCCGCGGCCAAACTCGCCTGGCAGCAAGAGTTGGAAGGAATAGCGGTATTTGCCAACGGTGACAGCCTTGAATTTCCTCAGGACATACTGCCGGTCCTGATAACGCTGTGTGAAAACTGGCGACTGGAAGGAGAGGCGCTGTCAAGCGCCATGGCCGATCCTCAAAGCGCCGCTCTGCTATACTATTTACTGGACAGCGGGTGTATCTATGTCGAATGAAAAGCCGAATGAAAAGCCGAATGAAAAGCCGAGTGAAGAGCCAAATAGCGTGCCGGATAGTTTTGTTACAGGGGTAGAATACCCCCACCCTTTCGCCGAGATGGCCGTCGAGCTTTGCAAAAGTGCATCGCGCTATATTTGTATACTGAGTCCAAGCCTGGATCACGAGGCTTTTGATACTCCCCAGCTGGCCGAAGCCCTGAGCGCCCTGGCCCGCCTGAGCCGCCAGACTCAGGTACGTATACTGATCAGCGACTCCCGTGGGCTGGTTGGCCGCGGTCACCGCCTGCTACAGCTGGCCCGGCGCATACCCTCCTCCCTGGCTATCCAGAAGCTGGCGGAGCACCCGGACTGGAATGGCCAGACCATCGTCATCAGGGATCGGGACGGTGTTCTGTATAAACCCGGCGGCAGCGATCACGACGGCTTTTACGAGCCCGATTCCCGGGCATCGACGCAAAAACATCTCGAACTGTTCGAGGAACTGTGGCGGCACAGTGCCCAGGACACCGAATTGCGCTCACTGAGCTTGTAGGCTGTTATTCGCGCTTGATGCGGGCCACAAGTAGCCCGATGCCTTGTAGCGCGAGGATCGGGCAAAAAAAGTAAGCGAGAAACAGCGGTCCATTGAAGATGAACTCTACCTCATACTGTAAACCACCGGCCACCCCATCATTGCCTTCGCTTGTCGTGCCGAAATCCAGTGGGTCGGAAGCGTCTGACTCCATCACATTGACCGAGATTTCGCGTGTGATAAAGGGAAGAAATATCTCCTGCCCGATGGGGTCACGGCCCAGGTTATTCCACTCCACCAGGGTTATGACAGCGAGCGCCATGGCCCAGGCGATGCTGAGATGAGTCGCGCGATTTACTCCTGCTTTGCTCATGCGTTAGCTCAGTTGCGCGATAGCATCGGCCAGTGCCAATTGGCGCTGCGCCTCTTCGACATGTAGGTTTTCCACCAGACGACCCTTGACCACTACCACCCCTTTACCTTCCGCCCGCGCCTGCTCGAAGGCCTCAATAATATCGCGCGAACTGGCGATCTCCGCTTCATCGGGGGCGAAAGCGGCGTTGGCGGCATCGATCTGTTTCGGGTGAATCAGGCTTTTGCCATCGAAACCCAGATCCCGGCCCTGCTCGCAGGAGGCACGCAATAACTCGTCGTTTTCCAGATCGAGTTGCACACCGTCGATGATATGCAGGCCGTGAGCCCTGGCCGCATAAACACAGAGACTGAGCGCGGTGATAAAACCCAGTCGGTCGGGTGTGTGGCGCACCCGGGTATCCTTGGACAGGTCGGATGTGCCCAGCACCATGCCCTTCAGGCGCGGGTGGGCGCTGGCGATTTCCGCGACATTCAGGATGCACAGGGGTGTTTCAGCCATAATCCACATGTCGACCGTGTCCGGACAGCCGGCGGTATCAAAGGCGGCAATGGCCTCTGCCACGTCCGCGGCGGTAGATATCTTGGGGATCAGGACCGCGTCGGGGGCGGTATCCGCAGCGCAGATGGCGTTGATATCGTCCTGGCCCCACTCAGTGGACAGGGCGTTGATGCGTACCATTAACTCCCGGTGGCCATAGCCACCCTCCTCCAGGGCCGCTGTAATCTGCTCCCTGGCCAGTTGTTTGGCCTCCGGCGCAACCGCGTCTTCCATATCAAGAATCAGGCTGTCTGCTGGCAGAGAGCGTGCCTTGTCCAGGGCGCGCGGATTGGAGCCTGGCATATAGAGCATTGAACGGCGGGGCCTGATCTTCATCGTTTTAATCCTCGAATATCTGTAAAGGTGCATTGTGGGGCCGGAGACGAGGCAAGGATACAAAAATTCGCGGAGTATAAGCAAGGCCGGGGCTTAAAAGCACGTGACAGAAGACGAAACTGGACATCTCCCGCTGCTCCCGGGAGTTTTTGCCTTGCTCAGTTAGGATAAAGCATGCCCTTGCAAGGCAAAAAACTCCCGGAAGCAGCTACCTGCGACGGCGTTCAATCAGCTTGAGTATGACACTGCGTAGCTGTGCGGTGCGGGTGGAGCCACTAGAGGGCATGGGGTTCTAACCGATAGTGGCTCCACCCGCACCGTGCAGCGGAAAGTATCAACCGTCGGCATAAGCAAGAGCGCACGTAGCATGTATGGTTGTCTACAACGGCTCAGGGCATTAAAATGGGGAGTGGAAATAACTGAATGACCCGAACCAATCCCGTACGGGTCGCACAGTCGACTTCACCCATAGTTGAATGGCACTTAATTAAGCGGTGTAGGGCCGAATTTATTCGGCTAGGGATAGAACCGACTCCAGCACTGGTCGAACGAATTCGACCCTACAGGTTGGGCGGAGACCGTGTATTTCGCTTAAGTAAGTGCCATTCACCCATAGCTCAATTCAACAGGCAGGATAAACCATGACCGATGTCTCCAATGATGGCGGGCAATCGCTGGCCCAGGCCGCTGCGGTATTAAGTGACATACAGGGCCTTATCGACCGGGCGCTGGCCGCACTCAGATCCAAAACCCTGGAGGGCGACCGGGTCTCCCCCGCGAAGCTCGATGGCTATCAACTGGTTTCCTATGAGCTATCCCTGTGCTGGGCCGAGTGCTCCGCGGCGAGCTTCCTGTTGGCCCACGCCGGACGCCTCGAAGAGGAAATGCCTAACGCGGCAGGTTTTACTACCCGCCTGGCGACCCTGTTCTGCGCCGAGACGGTCACCAACAGTGCCGCCCGCTTGCGCGCCAGGCCGGCGGATTTCGGGCTCAGCGAGGCGGACATCTCCGCGGTGACATCCGGCGACAATGCGGCGGCATTCCTGGCGGCGCAACTCGCTGCCGGAAACATCGCCGGCATCGGCCGGGAAGTGCTGGATCGCGATGGCGACCTGGGTCCCGATCTGCTGAGCGAGTATCACACCATGATGCGCGATACCTTCCGGCGGTTCGCCGATGACGTGGTGGCGCCCCTGGCGGAAGAGGTACACCGGGAAGACCTGATCATTCCCGATGCCATTCTGGAACCGCTGAAGGA
>PVMS01128812.1_pt1 | contig 10645 bp, 10 predicted proteins | sample 1853461 | NCBI WGS metagenome assembly PVMS01 (sample SAMN08582032, study PRJNA380276) | Marine sediment metagenome, whole genome shotgun sequencing project. | isolation source: ocean sediment barecode stripped | collected 2017
GAGCATGGCCTGGACATGAGTGGCCATTGATCTTGCAGAAAGTTCTTCGAATTTTTCCGGGTCGGAGGCGAGCAATTGGTCGGCTTCTTTCAGGCTTAATCCAGCGGGAATGTAGGCCTGAAGGTCATGCGCAGGAGTTTGATCGGTGACAATATCGGGGATCACGCCGCGCGTGATCATTTCCGGAAAAATCTCGGCTGCGTTGCCAATCAGGCCGACTGAAAGGGGCGATTGCGCTTCAATGGCTTCTACAACAAGCGTCATGGCTTCTTCAAGCGAATCTACGACAGCATCCACATAGCCATTTTCAAGGCGGCGCTTGGCGCGCTTTGGATCGACCTCAACAACGAGGGCAACGCCTTCGTTCATCGTGACCGCCAGCGGCTGAGCACCTCCCATGCCACCCAATCCAGCAGTGAGGGTGAATTTCCCTTTGAGGGATTGCCAGCCACGTTTTGCCGCTAACGCTCCAAGGGTCTCGTAGGTGCCCTGCAGGATGCCTTGGGTGCCGATATAGATCCAGGAACCCGCTGTCATCTGACCATACATCATCAAGCCCTCAGCGGCGAGCTTATCAAAATGCTTTTGCGTGGCCCAGTAGGGTACGAGGTTGGAATTGGCAATGAGCACGCGTGGCGCATCTGTATGCGTGCGAAAAACAGCGACAGGCTTGCTCGATTGGACCAGGAGAGTCTCATCTTCTTCCAGATTTCGCAGGGATTCGAGGATGGCATCGAAGGCTTCCCAGGACCGAGCGGCCTGCCCACGGCCACCATAAACGACCAGATCTTCAGGGCGCTCAGCCACATCGGGATCCAGATTGTTTTGCAGCATGCGAAAAGGGGCTTCAATGAGCCAATTCTTACATTGCAAATCAGTGCCGATGGGGGCTTTGATGACTCGAGCTTTGGCCATGCTATTCTCCTAATAGGATGAGAAAACGAGTGGGATCAAATAATGTAAAAGTCTCGCCGCTGCGCCATTCATTGTAAGCGGCTTGCTCTTCGAGCGTGGCAGTGGTTTCGTAAAAGATCATGGTGGGCAGATCAAGGCCAGAAGACCCTACGCGGGTTTCGATGTGCAAATGAGGATTGCCTGAAAAGCCAGAGTTGCCCACATTGCCAATGATTTCGCCACAATCTACCGATTGCCCAATGCTGTGAATAGGCGAGGCGAGCATGTGCCCATATAGAAGATAAAGTGAAGTTCCCTCTTGAAGAAGGAATAGTTCTTTGATGGCAGGAGGGAGGTTTTCAAAGCGGCTTTCAATGACCAGCATGTTGCCATAAGGCAATCGGTTGATGCCAATCCCAGCCACACGGCCAGCCAGCATGGATTGAACGGGCGTGCCATCAATTGGCGGACCAACACCATCTTTTGTGTAATAAGAGAAATCAACACCGTGATGGCCGGCTTCAAGATTGCTGCCAATGGGATCTGCATAAGGGTGGGAAATATATTCAGTGAGGCGCGCAAGCTCATGATCCTGCAGAGGTGTGCAGATCTGGCTAATAGGGACGGGTGTGGGCGAAGGTGTTTGGGTGGGGACTGGAGTATCAGTGGGCAAAGCTGTTGAGGATGACGTGGGGCTTGCCGGAAGCGGAGGCGCAAAGCTTGGGGTGGCCTCTGGCGCCGGAGATGAACAAGCCGACAATAGTATGAGAATAAGAAAAAGGATATAAAGGCGTTTCATGGCTGCTTCATTTTATCGCTGATAGATGAATGATAGGGGAGAAAGCTAAGTGAGAAAGGGTCGGTGCGGTAAAATTACGGCCGTGCCAGCCAGAAATGCTGGTATTGGAGGCAATTGTATGAAACAGATCAGTGTGGTTGGCGTGGGTTATGTTGGCTTGGTCACTGCGGCCTGTTTTAGTGATTTGGGCAATAAAGTCATTGCGCTGGATATTGATGAAAAGCGCATTTCCGGCCTCAAGAAAGGCGATATGCCGATCTATGAGCCTGGATTGGAAGAATTGGTAGAACGCAATGTGGCTGCTGGCCGCATAGAGTTCACAACTTCCTATGAAGAGGCGCTTAAAGCCGCAGAGTTTGTCTTTATTTGTGTTGGTACACCCTCTGGTATGGATGGAGAAGCGGATCTCAAATATGTTAGATCAGCCGCCGAATCAATTGCCAAGCATATGATCGCCCCAGTGATCGTGATCAATAAATCTACGGTTCCCGTTGGTACCGGCGATTGGGTGGCGAGCATCATCAAAGAAGCACAAGCTAAGCCCATCGATTTTTCTGTGGTTTCCTGCCCGGAATTCCTACAGGAAGGCTCAGCGATCGCTAATTTCATGAATCCGCACCGCACTGTTTTGGGTTCGCTCAATCGCGAAGCAGCAGACACAGTGGCTCAGTTGCATTTACCTTTACGTTCCCCAATAGTGATCACGGATCTACGCACGGCTGAAATGATCAAATACGCCTCGAATGCTTTCCTGGCAACCAAGATCTCATTTATTAATGAAATTGCAGATGTGTGTGAATCCCTTGGCGCGGATGTAAAAGAAGTGGCAGCTGGCATGGGCTACGACCCGCGCATTGGCTCCCATTTCTTGAGGGCCGGATTGGGCTATGGCGGTTCCTGTTTTCCCAAGGACGTTGAGGCGCTGGCCTTTATGGCCGAAGAAATGGGCCACGAATCAGATATTCTAAATTCAGTGATGAAGGTTAATGGGGAACGCCGAGCTATGACCGTTGAGAAACTGAAAGAGCTAATTGGCGGATTGGAAGGAAAGACAATTGGTCTTCTAGGCCTTGCATTTAAACCCAATACGGATGATATGCGCGACGCTCCTTCAATCGATATTGCCGCTGGCTTGATCAAAGCAGGCGCCTCGGTTCGGGCTTACGATCCCATTTCAATGGAAGCTTCCAAAGAGGAAATTGACCCAGCAGTACAAATGATGAATGATCCCTACTCTTTGGCTGAAGGCACAGACGCCCTAATAGTTGTCACTGAGTGGAATGAATTTAAAAATCTGGATCTGGAACGCATTCGCGACAGCATGAATGAAGCCGTGATGCTGGATGGCCGAAATATTTATGAGCCAGCGCGAATAAAAGCACTGGGCTTCCGCTATCGAGGTGTAGGCCGCGGCTACAACGGAAGCGCAGAAGGGCAAAAAGGCGAAGTTCTTAGCGCACATGCCTGATAAGAAAAAACCCGGCAGTCCCCCAGTTTGTGATTATGAGGGCTCCGATTACCAGCAAAGCTTTTGGGATGAGGGGGGCAGAGCTTACGAAGACCAGGTAGAGGAAATCGCAATCCGGCGCTTGTTGCCCAAGAAGGGCGAAAGGCTTCTGGAGCTAGGCGCGGGAGCGGGGAGAAATACGCCGCGCTATAAGGAATTCGAACAGATCGTGTTGCTGGATTATTCCATCACACAATTGGAGCAAGCACAAAAAGCCCTGGGTGACAGCGAGCGCTACATCTATGTTGCTGCGGATGTCTATCGATTGCCCTTTGTGGATGGGCTTTTCGACGGGGCCACGATGATCCGCACGCTGCATCATATGGCCGATGCTCCCAAAGCGCTGAGCGAAATTGAAAGTGTGCTCAAGCCCAACGCTTTTTTTCTACTGGAATATGCCAACAAGCTTAATCTCAAAGCCATTTTGCGCTATTTATTGGGACGGCAGGAATTGAGCCCCTTTACTAAGGAACCCGTGGAATTCATGGCGCTCAATTTTGATTTCCATCCAAAGGCGATCACTGGATGGCTGAAGGACTTGGGCTTTCACGTTAAGCGAATTCTTACTGTTTCACATTTTCGAGTGGCCTGGCTGAAGCGCAATGTGCCAACCGGATTACTTGTCTGGCTGGATTCCATTTTTCAATATACGGGTGCGCTATTCCAATTGACACCCAGCGTTTTTGTAGCCGCGAATGCAAGAAAGAATAAGGAGGCAGCTCCAGAGGGCGCTTTCTTTAAATGTCCGGAGTGCGGGGGCGGATTGCCACTACAAAAAGAAGGCAATATCATTTGCCCTGAATGTGGATCAGTATGGGGAATAAAAAATGGGATCTACAATTTCAAAGAAACGATCAGTAATTAGTTCGTTTCAGCAGCTAAACGTTCCAACTCATAATTGATAATTTGCTGGAAAACCTCAAAGGGCTGCGCTCCTACAAGCCCGATGCCGTTGATAAAGAAAGTGGGCGTGGAACTCACACCCGTTTCAATCCCAATTTGCAGATCAGCCTCTACCTCTTCAAAATAGCGCCCATCATCGAGGCAGACGATAAAGGCATCGACATCCAGACCAAGGCTGCTTGCATAAGATTCATAGCTGGCACGGCCAAGTTCTAAAGGACCACCAAAAAGAAGATCATGATAGGGCCAGAAAGCTCCCTGTTCCAAAGCACAAAGTCCGGCTTCAGCAGCTGGAGTAGCATTGGGATGAATGCTGTTCAAAGGAAAATCTCTATAGACGTAGCGAATCTGATCTCCATATTCGCTCATTATGAGTGGATAGACCTCTTGGAAATGGCGCTGACAAAATGGGCATTCAAAATCAGAAAATTCAACGATCGTGATCGGCGCATCAGCAGGGCCAGTGACTGGATCAAATTCACCAATGGGAAGTACATAACGGTCTAAGGCTTCGATTTGTTCAGCCACACTGGAAGGAGTATCAACTTCCTGATCGTCAGACTGATCGACAGGCTGAGCTACTTCATTTTCAGCCGAGCTTACATCTTCGGCATTTTCAATGGCTAAGGGCTCATCCATTATTTCAGGAGCGCGGCCCCAAAACACAAAGCCAAGCGCCAAGCCCAATAAGAAAACAAGGGGAAGGGCGATTACAATCATTTGGCTACGATTGACTTTTACAGTAAGCGTATCTTGATCATTTTCAGTCATGCGCGGAATTATATCATTCGCGTAATTCACATATTTTGATGTTTTAAGGCAATAAAATGGAAGATTTTCCAGCGCATAGAAAGCTGCTTGAATTCCCAAAAGGCCTGATAAATACTCCAGGAATGCTGGGCTTTGCACCCGAAAAAAAGAAAAAAGATTTGTGGGCAGCATTGGATGCCTTCGTGACCATTCCGATCAGCTATCGCCCTAGAAAAGTAATTGGCTCCCGAGAAGTGTTGACCATTCCCGAAGGAAAATTGCTAAATAGCAGCTATCCTAATGCGGGCTTTTCGCGCATATTGAGGAATTACGAAGATCATTGGGCAAATGCTGAGATTCCCATTATTGTGGCGCTCATCGAAGAGGATGCCAGCAGGCTAAAACATATGATTCGCAGGATCGAGGAAATTGATAATGTTGTGGCGATCGAGCTCATTTTGGGTGAGGATTACAGCCCACAATTAGTTAAGGATCTTTGCGCGGCCTCATTGGGCGAGTTGCCGAGCATTGCCAATATATCACCTGATAATGCCCTTGCCATTGCGAATGAAGCCTTGAATGCGGGGGCTGCCGCCATTAGTTTGGGGCCTTCCACGTTAAGCATCCAAAACAAGGATGGATCATTGAGGGAAGGGAAGCTTTATGGGCCCGGCAATTTTCCAAAGGCTTTGTCTATTATCAAGCAAATGGCGAAAGCGGGCGTCCCCATCATTGGTGGAGCGGGTGTTTTTGAAGCGCATCAGGCAATAGCAATGCTGGATGCCGGGGCAATAGCCGTTCAGTTGGATACCGTTCTATGGAAAGCCGATTGGGATCGAAACAAATGGGTGATTAGCGTAGATTAATCACGTTCGAGCCAAATAGTTACAGGCCCATCATTATGAATTTCAAGCTGCATTTGAGCACCAAATTGGCCGCTCTGGGTGGCAAGCCCCTGCTCCCGCAGTAGATCGGCAAAGTGATCGACCAGCGGCTCGGCAATTTCAGGCCTGGCAGCAGCGACGAATGAAGGTCTGCGCCCTTTACGAGTGTCTGCATATAAAGTGAATTGGGAAACAAGGAGAACTGAGCCCTTAATATCCAGCAAAGAGCGATTCATTTTTCCTTGCTGGTCTTCAAAAATGCGCAAATTGGCGATCTTATTTACTAAAAATTCGCATTGTTCTTTGCCATCTGATTGAGAAATACCCAAGAGAAGTAATAAGCCGCGATCAATTTGGGCGATTTTCTCGCCCCCTACTCTCACTGCTGCGGAAGATACTCTTTGAACTAATACGCGCATGGTTAATGTCTAATCTAATTTGAGGCGGCAGTATAACATGCTAAGGAATGGCCTCTCGGGGCATTCAATTGCTATAATCCGGCCGTGAAGAATCCCTATCTTTCCCTGATCATTCCTGCATATAACGAGGAAAAACGGCTGCCCAAAAGTCTTCAACTTGTGGCTGATTTTGTCGATGCGCAAAAATACGCAATCGAGGTAATGATCGTTGAAAATGGCAGTACGGATAAAACCTTTCGGGTGGCGAAAAACTTCGCAAACAATCATAAATCTTTTGACGTTTATCAATTGGAGGGTCGCGGGAAAGGCCTGGCGGTGCGTTTTGGGATGCTCAAGGCCAGCGGACAATACCGCATGATGTTGGACGCAGATCTCTCGATGCCTGTGGACCAAATTCCCCGCTTTTTCCCTCCTCAAAGCGAGGATAAAGACATTGTGATCGCCTCGCGTGAAACTCCTGGGGCTGTTCGCTTTGGGGAGCCGGATTACCGACATCTTGGGGGGAGATTGGTGAATCTTTTGATCCGCCTCCTGGTGCTCCCCGGTTTGCAGGATTCGCAATGCGGCTTTAAATGTTTTCGAGCAGATGTGGCGGATGATCTATTTGGGGTACAGCAGATGGATGGCTGGAGTTTTGATGTGGAAGTCCTTTATGTAGCTCGAATGCGGGGTTACGAGGTAGAAGAATTGGCGGTTCCCTGGTATTTTAATGAGGAAAGTCATGTTAGCCCTGTTCTAGATACACTGCGCATGTCGCGTGATCTGATCACTATTCGAGCAAAAGCAGCTAAAGGGGACTATGAGCCGCCGCTTTGACGCCCGGCTTATTCCAGCACGCCCAAATCTGGCTTTCGAAAAAATATTATGGAAAGCAGGCAATCTTCGCATTGCTGGCCTTGATGAAGCCGGAAGAGGAGCGCTTGCCGGGCCAGTGTGCGCGGGGGCTGTACTATTTACGCAGGAAAGCAAGGTCTTTTCAAAGCTAAAAGGTGTGCGTGATTCAAAAGAAATGAGCCCCAGTGACAGAGAAAAATGGGCTGGAAAAATTCAAAAGTTGGCTGATTCCTTTGCTGTGGGATCTGCCTCAGCAAAGGAAATCGATCTTTGGGGAATTGTTCCTGCAACTAGATTGGCGATGCAACGCGCACTGTATGCACTGAATGATGAACCCGATCATTTACTCGTTGACGCCTTGGTGCTTCATGAAGTGAATATCCCCCAGGGAAAATTAATTAAAGGGGATCAACGATCCCTGAGCATTGCAGCCGCCTCTGTTCTGGCAAAAGTTCATCGCGATAGCGAAATGCAACGCTTAGGCGATGAATATCCTGGTTATGGGCTGGGGCAACATAAAGGCTATGGCACGAAAATGCATCGGGAAAATATAATAAAGATAGGGAAAAGTGCAATACACCGTTTGAGCTTTAATATTCAATCTGGATAATTTCGAAAAAAAAGTAGATATTTCGAATTAATTCGAAAATTTTCATTACTTGCAATTAACTTGAGCTAGTTTTTTTCCAGTGATAAGGCCATTGCTGAAGCGATCAGGGCCAAAGCAGCCGTTAACCAAAAAATAACGATCAGGCCGAACTGATCCGCCAAATAGCCACTCAACAAAACACCAAAAGCGCCTGAGGCGAACATAAAGCCAAGAATTAGCCCCGACGACATAGCCATACCTCCGGGAATATAGCGCTGTGCAAGAACCACTATGATGCTGTGTGTTGAGCCAGCAAAAAAACCAGCTATGGGGATCAAGATCAGAATCCATGAGCTATTTGCAAAGTAGGGAATCAGGGCAAGGGGAAGAACGGCGAGCGCCAGCATCGTTGCGGCAACACGGCGTTTGCCAAAACGATCAGCAAGAATTCCACCAGTAAGCATTCCCAGGGCACCCGAAGCGATAAACAATGCAGTTAGCGCTCCATATACTTCCGATGTACGGCCCAGATCACTGAGGAACTTAGGTAGAAAAATGACCATATTTTGCTGCACCCAGGATGTCGATGTGGCTAATATCGCAAATGCTATCCAAGCCAAGGCAGATACGGGCGGGTGTGCAGCGGCGGCTTGCTCCTTGGGTTGATGTTCCCAATGAACCGAGCCACTGCGGAGCCGAAAAAAGCCAATTATGCCCACAATCATGGCAAAGCTAGTGAGCCAAAGCAATCCCAGCGCTCCCGACCTTTTCAGAAGAAAGCCACCCATTAAGGGGCCAATAAAAAGACCAAATTGCCCGAAGAGGAAAAATAATGAGGAGGAGGTAGTTTCTCTGCCCGAAAAACGGGCACGGCCTAGAAGCGTGGCTTGCATGGTGCCCGCAGGATGAAAGGCCCCCGAACCCAGTGAAGCGATCACAAAGAATAAAAGGCCTGTAGTTCCAGGAATGAATAGGCCAATCGTAAAAAACAGGCCGATCCAAAATGTTCCGCCTGCAATGGCCCAGCGAAAACCTCCACGATCGGCAAGATAACCAAAAAGTGGTTGCAAAATAGCGGCAATCACAATATAGGTGGTGCTGAATAAGCCCAATTGAGTATTAGACAATCCGAGAAGCACGGCCAAATAGACAAACAAGACTGAACGTTGACCATTAAGAATATCTACCGCGAAATGGCTCAATCCGATGGTTGAAAACAATTTGTCTTTAAATAAGGATAGGGTCGTCATTAGCAATCAAGGGGAGAATCAAGATAGATAAAGTTTCTCTGCAAGGATGTAATTGAAGACAGCCGGAGCAAGGAAATTACGGAAGTGACCGCCCTTAGCAATCCGCTGGCGAATCTCGCGCGAAGATATCTCAAGCAGGGGTGTATTGATAAACTCCAGCTTTTTCTCCAGCGCGGGAATCTGATTAGTCAGTTCATCGAGATTTAGTTCAGTGGATGGGCGGCGCATCACCCCAATCGTTTTTACAAGCTTTGTTATTTCCTCAGGGCTTTTCCATGTGGGAAGATCACGAAGCGAATCGCCGCCAATAAGATAGATCAGATCGCTATCAGGAATTTCTCGCAGTAATTGTTTGATCGAATCAAGGGCAAAATGGGGGCCGGGTCGATCAATCTCAACGCGGGATATTTGAAAATCGAGTTGCCCATCAAGAGCCAATTCCAACATAGCCAGGCGGTGAGCTAATGGCGTGATATCACGATCCTGTTTATGGGGTGGATCTGCTGCAAGAACAAAGATAACCGTGTGGAGCTTCAATTGCTGAAGGGCCTCTGCCGCAAGGATCAGATGGCCCATATGTGGAGGATCGAAAGTGCCGCCAAAAATGCCGATTCGTTTGCGCCCACTCATTCGTTCCATTCCAATTCATATTCTCCGACAAATACCGTTTCGCCTATTTCAATTCCTTTTTCCTTGAGCTGCTTGTGAACGCCCAAGCGATCAAGAATACGCTGAAAGCGGCGCACGGATTGATCCAGATCCCAATAGGTCATAGCCGCGGCGCGTTCAATGGATGCCCCTTTTATTCGCCAGCCTTGATCCTCACGCTCTATTGTAAATTCGCGCGGGTCTGTTTCAGGCTTGTAAAGCGGCATTTCAACTGTTTTGAGTGGCTCACTTTCTTGAAGAGCCAAAGAAGCGGCCCCTAATATTTCACGGACATTTTCTCCAGATAATGCTGAACATGAATGGACATCAATTTTGAGTTTTTCAAATTGGGCTTTTAAATTCTCCAAACGCTCCTGCACTTCTGGCATATCTATTTTATTGATCACCACGATCTGAGTCTTATCAGCCAGATCGGCGTCAAAGAGGGCTAGCTCTGAATTGATTTGGGCATAATCTGCCAGCGGGTCTTCAGCGAGACCATCCAGAAGATGGATGAGAACCCGAGTGCGCTGAATGTGGCGCAAGAAATCATGGCCCAGACCCAATCCCTGGGAAGCGCCTTCAATAAGCCCGGGAATATCAGCTAAAACGAGGGTGGTGTAATCACCCAATGCAGCCACCCCAAGATTAGGGACGAGGGTGGTAAATGGATAATCAGCAATTTTGGGTTTGGCATTTGTGACGCGCGAAAGAAAAGTTGATTTTCCAGCATTGGGAATCCCAACAATGCCAATATCGGCGATCAGTTTTAATTCCAAACGTATATTGCGTTCTTCGCCGGGTTCGCCGCGTTCGGCCATGCGCGGAGCGCGATTTCGAGAGGTGGCAAAATGCACGTTGCCTCGGCCACCCCTCCCGCCAGTGCATATGACCAATTGCTGGCCAACATCAGTTAGATCTCCAAGGAGATCTCCAGAATCGTTATCATAAACAAGTGTGCCCTCAGGAACACGGGCCAACAGATCTTTTCCATAGCGTCCGGAGCGCTTGCTGGGACCGCCATTTTTTCCATCTTCAGCAAATAGATGTTTTTGACGTTGGAAAGAATAGAGGGTGCGGAGATTCGAATCGACCTCAAAGATAATGTTGCCCCCTCTGCCACCATCGCCCCCATCAGGGCCACCATGCATTACGAACTTTTCTCGGC
>PVMS01137130.1_pt1 | contig 10645 bp, 9 predicted proteins | sample 1853461 | NCBI WGS metagenome assembly PVMS01 (sample SAMN08582032, study PRJNA380276) | Marine sediment metagenome, whole genome shotgun sequencing project. | isolation source: ocean sediment barecode stripped | collected 2017
ATAATTCTTCCAGGGTTCCAAATCCGCCTGGTAAGGCAATAAAAGCATCGGCCAATTCGATCATGCGCGCTTTGCGCTGATGCATATCTTTCACAACTTCCAGGCGCGTTAATCCAAAATGAGCCAGCTCTTCCCTCTTTAGATGCTCGGGAATAACTCCAATAACTTCGCCTTCATGCGCAAGCGCGCTGTCTGCCACAGCCCCCATAAGGCCCGTGCTGCCCCCGCCATAAATCAAACGAAAACCCCTTTCTGCGATAACTTTGCCAATGAGCGTGGCTGAATCAAGATATTTCTGATCCACCTTGTCGGAAGATCCGCAGTAGACACAAATCGATTTCAAAGCCATTTTTCAAATCCATGGTCTTTTAGGAAGTCACGATCCGCTTCACTTAAATCACTGATTTTTAACAATTCCGGCCTTCGTTGGGCTGTTCGCAAAAGCGATTGCTGCCGTCTCCAGAGTTTTATTTCAGCGTGATTTCCAGAGCGCAGCACTTCGGGAACTTCCCATTCCCGAAAAACGGCTGGCCGCGTGTAATGCGGATGTTCCAGCAGGCCATTGGCATGCGAATCTTTGAGCGCTGCTTCTGCATTACCCAGAACTCCGGGCAAGAGCCTTGCCACTGCATCAATGATCGTTAGCGCGGGTAACTCGCCACCTGTGAGCACATAATCCCCAACTGAAATTTCCCTGCTAACGATATTTTCGCGAATGCGCTCATCTACCCCCTCATAGCGACCGCAAAGCAAAGCAAAAGACTTCATTTTGCTTAATTCGAAGGCCATTTCCTGATTAAATAGATCCCCTTGTGGGGAAAGCAATATTAATGGCATCTTGGGCGGCGCTCCCAGTATCGCTTCAACAGCGGCAAAAATTGGCCCGGGTTTCAGTACCATGCCTCCCTCGCCGCCATAGGGTGTGTCGTCCACAATTCTATGTTTGTCTTTTGCAAATTCGCGAAAATTGTGAATGTCGATCTCAATCGCTTTTGATTCTTGGGCGCGCTTTAGAATGCTGGTGTTCAAGTAGCTTTCAAAGACTTCTGGAAAAAGACTAAAGACATCAATATGCATTTCTCCATTCTAGCCTTGTGCAGGAGAGGACGCAAGAATCATTCCTATTGAAAGCTATTAATGGCTTTCTCATGGCCTTTTCTTGACAGGCATTTTAAGGCGATGGTACTATGCCAGCATGTACCTAAAAGGATCTAAGTGGCAGATGCAAAGGCGTCGAAAAAAGCGGCGCTCCAATCCCGCGTTAATCGTTTTGTTGCTTCTGCTCGTTTTGGCAATGTTCTATTTTAACCAATATGTTGCGCCAACGCTTCCTCTTCCACAATCCTCAACGCCTACCAGCACAGTGGATCCTGAAGCATTCATTAATCAAGCAGAAGAACATTTTGCAGAAGGGAACCTACTCCAAGCAGTGGAAAGTTACCAGTCTGCTGTGATTTCCCAGCCAGATAATCCCTCCATATATATTGCGCTCGCACGAACTGAAGTGCTTGCAGGCCGCTATGAGGCCGCAGAAACCAGTGCTCGAAATGCCTTATTGTTGAGTTCTGAAAATTCGGATGGGCATGCGATCCTGGGTTGGGCACTTAATTTCCTTGGGAATTCAGATGAAGCCATCGCGTCAGTTGAACGAGCCCTGGCGCTGGATGAAAATAGCGCCATAGCTCATGCTTTCTACGCAGAAATTCTGGCGGATTTGGAAGAATATGAAAGCGCCGCCGAAGAATCACGTATCGCTATGGAACTAAACCCAAACCTCTTGGAAATTCGAATAGCCAGAGGTTATGTTTTGGAAAGAACCGATAATTATCAAGATGCAGTCATTCAGTATCAAGCGGCTTTAAACATCAATGACAAAATTGCTGATCTGCACTTGGCCTTGGGCCGCACCTACCGAGCGCTGGAAAATTACGACGCAGCCATTGATTCTTTTGTTCGCGCAAATGCCTTGAATCCCTCCAACCCTCTGCCGGATACTTATATCGGCTTGATCTATATCACCACAGGGGAATTTGGGCGGGCAGTCCAATCGATGCTTCAGGCCTCCCAGGAAGATCCTTCAAATCCCTACCGTTATGGAAATTTGGGAGTTGCCTATTATCGCAATCAGCAAGCAGCTGAATCGCTCGCATCATTTGATTTAGCCATTCGTGGTGGCATAACGGAAAACGGCATTATTGTTCAGGGCTTGCCACTGGATTATGGTGCCGAAGCCACTTATTACTACCTTTATGGCCTGCTGCTCGCTCGTGGAAATCGCTGTGCTGAAGCTTTGCCTATCTCTCAAGCGCTGATAGCCAATGTGCCGGCCGATGAATTTGCAGTTGCCAATGCTGAGGAAATGTTATTGATCTGTGAGGATCAGGCTGCCAGCCTGCCAACCCCTACACCCGCCTCTACAGAAACTGAATCAAATGGCTAAGGGTCTGCCCTCATGCGTGTAGGAAAAAAACGGCGATTATTTCAATATAATAATTCCCCAAATAACCCTTATCGGATGCTTTTGTGGGCCATTCTAATTGTCGTTGGATTGTTTATTTTGAGAGGCGTAGAAAGTGGGGAAGTGCAGCCACTTTTCCTGCCAACGCCCACCGTCACCCGCAGCGTTGCTTCCTACCGCAATGAAGGATCTGCCTTTTTTGAAGCAGGCAATCTTGATCTAGCCATTCAAGCCTATCAGGATGCGCTTGCCGTGGATCAGGAAGATTTTTTGGGATGGGCTGAATTAGCAAGAATTCAAACCTACTCTTCCAGCTTGCTTACACAAGACCGAAGACGTGAAAGGCTGGACGAGGCACGTCAAAGTATAGAACAGGCACTTATCGCTGGACCGGATGAAAGTATTGTGCATGCCATCAATGCCTTCGTCCTTGATTGGAGTGCAGGCGCCGCCGGGAGCCAGATAGATAGGCAAGCTTTCCTGGCAGAAGCTACCACCGAGGCCATTCGCGCTGTTCAGCTTGACAATCGAAATGTATTGGCGCTTGCCTATCTTGCAGAGATCTATGCAGATCAGCAGCAATATACTCAGGCTTTTCAATTTGCAAATTCAGCCCTTTCTCTAGATCCTAATTCAATGGATGCACGCAGGGTCAACGCCTATGTGCTTGAAGCCGCTGGAGATTACGGAAATGCGATCGCTCAATATAAAGCGGCAGCAGAGATTGCTCCTAATCTCACTTTTCTCTACATTTCCATTGGACAGAATTACCGGCAATTAAACCTCTACGAGCAGGCGCTTGAATTCTTTGACCGCGCGGCCAGCATCAATTCCGTGCTTGGAATAAATGACCCCCTTCCTTATGTGGCTATTGCAAAAACCTATACTCGCAAGGGGGAATTCTTCGCGGCAGCAGAAAATGCAAAAAAGGCCATAGAATTTGATCCCACAAATCCAGATCTGTATGGGCAGTTGGGAGTAATATTTTTTCGCTCACGAAATTATGAGGGATCGATTGAGCCTCTTCAGTGTTCTGTGTTGGGTTGCCTTGCAAGCGAAAATTCCTGGGGTTCAAGTGACGTGGCAGGATTAGGCTTAAATGATGACTCAGTCCCATATTATTACACTTACAGTTCAGTTACCGCGGCATTGAATCTTTGCGATGATGCTCGGCCAATTCTCGATTTATTAGCGAGTGAATATGCGGATAATTCGCTGGTGATGGGCATCGTTGAAGAAAATTACGCGGTCATGCAATTGCTGGGCTGCACCGAAGGTTGACTCCAAAATATCAGAATTGTGTAAGAGATCTCCCCTTTTCCTGATCCAGAATTAATTGATGGTATTATTCGCCAGCATTAGCACTCGATATCAATGAGTGCTAATTGTGCGTTTGGCAATAATGTCAAAGAAAACAAATTATTTTGGAGGCTGAATGTCTACTACACTAAAACCTCTGGCTGACCGAGTGGTCGTTGAACCCATTGAGGAAGAAGAAATAACCTCTGGGGGCATCGTATTGCCCGAAACAGCCAAGGAAAAACCCCAGCGCGGCAAAGTAATTGCTGTCGGAAAGGGTGGCAGAGACGATAACGGCAAGCATGTTGAAATGGAAGTTGCCAAGGGCAACACAGTGTTGTTTGCCAAATATGCCGGAACGGAGATCAAGATGGAAGGCAAGAAATTGCTCATCATGCGCGAATCCGATCTTCTGGCCATTGTGGAATAAGAACAACAAGTATTAAAGGTATAAGGAGAAATTCAAAATGGCAAAACAACTCGCATTTTCTGAAGATGCACGCCGCCATTTGCAACGCGGCGTAGATGCAGTTGCCGAAGCTGTGGTCACCACATTAGGCCCCAAAGGCCGCAATGTGGCATTAGATCGAAAATTCGGCGCCCCAACAATTACTCATGACGGTGTTACCGTCGCAAAAGAAATTGAGCTTGATGATCCCTTTGAAAACATGGGCGCACAATTGCTCAAGGAAGCAGCCTCCAAAACCAACGATATTGCTGGTGATGGAACAACCACCTCCACGCTTTTAGCCCATGCGATTGTTACAGAAGGCATGAAAAACCTTGCCGCTGGTGCAAACCCCATGATGTTGAAGCGTGGCATTGAAGCTGCAACATCAGCCGTTGCCGAGCAGATCACGAAGCAGGCAATCGAAATTAAAACCAAAAAAGACATCGCTAATGTTGCTTCCGTATCCGCTCAGGATCGCGAAATTGGTGAATTGATCGCTGATGTTTTCGACAAAGTCGGCAACGATGGCGTCATTACCGTAGAAGATTCTCAGGGCCTCCAGTTCGAGACCGAATATGTTGAAGGGATGCAGTTCGACCGCGGTTACCTCTCACCTTATTTCGTAACCAATCCTGAAAGCATGGAAGCCGTCATTGAAGAAGCCAATATTCTCATTCATGATAAGAAGATCTCTGTAGCTCAGGATATGGTTCCTTTGCTCGAGAAAATGGTTCAGACGGGCAAACGCAATCTCGTTATCATCGCTGAAGATGTTGACGGGGAAGCTCTTGCCACGCTCGTGCTAAATAAGTTGCGTGGCATGCTCAACGTCCTGGCCATCAAGGCTCCTGGATTTGGTGATCGCCGCAAGGCAATGCTCCAGGATATCGCTGTCCTCACTGGCGCCACTGTGATCTCTGAAGAGGTCGGCCGCAATTTGGAAAGCGCCACTATGGAAGATCTGGGAACCGCCGAGAAGGTTGTCTCTTCGAAAGACGATACAACTGTTGTTGGCGGCAAAGGACCGGCCAAAGCCATCAAAGGTCGCATCGAGCAGATTCGCATTGAAATCGACAATAGCACCAGCGATTACGACAAAGAAAAACTAAATGAGCGCTTGGCAAAAATGTCCGGTGGCGTGGCAGTCATCCGAGTGGGTGCTGCAACGGAAACCGAGCTGAAAGAAAAGAAGCATCGTGTCGAAGACGCAGTCTCCGCAACGCGTGCCGCTATTGAAGAAGGCATCGTCCCAGGTGGCGGTGTCGCGCTTATCAATGCACGCAGCGTACTGGACAAATTAAAAGCTGATAGCGCTGATGGCCAGGTGGGTGTGAGCATCGTTCGCGCCGCCCTGGAAATGCCCATGCGCCGCATTTCCAAAAATGCAGGCGAAAATGGCCCCGTCATCGTTGCCGGTGTTTTGCGCAAGCAAGCAGAAGATAGCAATACGAATATCGGCTACGATGTTTTGGCCGAAGATTATGTAGATATGGTTGCTTCAGGCTGGATCGACCCTGCCAAAGTAACCCGTGGTGCTCTGGAAAATGCTGCTTCAATTGCAGCCATGATCCTCACCACCGAGGCCTTGATTACGGATATGCCAGAGGAAGCATCAGCTCCAATGGCGCCGCCAATGCCTGAATACTAAGATTGATGAAAGGCCCTGGTTTTTCCAGGGCCTTTTTTATTTCGAAATAAGAATATGCTATAATTAAATTTGCAAACATAAAAGAACTCGGCCAGATCAGCGGCCTTCAGGAAGATTATTTACTGGCGAAAGCCAAACAATTGAAATGAACCCCGGCTGGCACATACGGTCGGGGATTTTTTGTGCGTGCGATTACAAGATAATTTACAGGGTGGAATCCCTGATTAGGAGAAAACAAAGTAAGTATGACAAAGAACAAATTAAGAGTAGTTCCCTTAGGGGGCTTGGGAGAAATCGGGAAAAACATGATGGCCTTCGAATATGAAGATGACATCATGATCGTGGATACAGGAATAATGTTTCCTGAAAACGATATGCTCGGAATAGATTACATCATCCCGGATTTCCAATATTTATTAGATAAAAAAGAAAATGTGCGTGGCATCGTAATCACCCACGGGCATGAAGATCACACAGGTGCCATTAAGCATGTGTTGGATGAAATTCACGCGCCTATCTATGCAACAAAACTTACGCGTGGCTTGCTTGAAGTAAAACTTTCCCGCAGCGGCCAATTGGAGAAAACGCAATTGAACACCGTGCAGGCGGGGGATACGATCAAACTTGGTCAATTCACAGTTGAATTTTGCCATGTTAGTCATTCGATCCCGGATGGGGTCGCGCTTGGCATAACCACCCCTGCAGGCTTTGTAGTGCATACTGGTGATTACAAACTTGATCACACACCAGTTGATAACTGGCCCACAGATTATGCGATGTTGGGCGAATGGGCTGGCAGGGGAGTTATGGCCCTATTTGCTGATTCAACCAACGCTGATAAACCTGGCTGGACCCCTTCAGAACGCGTAATTGATCCTGCTTTCGACCAGGTATTTTCAGAGGCTGAAGGGCGCATATTGGTGGCAACATTTGCCTCATTGATCTCTCGATTGCAGCAAGTGGGCAACGCAGCTCAAAAAGCAAATCGTAAAATGGCCTTTGTGGGCTACAGCATGCGTGAAAACGCAAAGATGGCGCGCAAATTAGGCTATCTAAATTTGCCAGATGATTTGATCGTTCCAATAGATCAAGCCCTCAAAATGAAAGACAATGAGATCGTATTGATGTGCACGGGTTCGCAGGGTGAGCCTTCATCAATTATGGGGCGGCTTTCCGCCGGTACCAATCGCCAATTTAGTCTCAAGAAAAGCGATACGGTGGTGCTTTCCTCTCATCCAATTCCAGGCAATGAAGAAATGGTTTTCCGCACGATCAATAATCTTTTTGAACGGGGAGCAAAAGTTATTTATGAGCCTATTAGCTCCGTTCATGTTTCTGGCCATGCCAGCCAGGAAGAAATGAAATTTATGCTCAATCTGATAAAGCCCCAATATCTAATTCCAATTCATGGTGAGCTAAGGCATCTCCATCAGCACGCAGCCTTGGCTAAGGAAGTGGGCATTCCCTCAGAGCGCATTGCTGTCATCGAAAATGGTCAGGCAATAGAATTTGAAGATGGAAAGTTGAATTTGGCCGAACGGGTTCCGGGTGGCTATGTCTTCGTTGATGGTTCAAGTGTTGGCGATATTGGCAAATCGGTCATGCGCGAACGAGAAACGCTTTCCAAGGACGGATTTATCCTGATAAACCTTTTTCATAATGGAAAAAGTAATGAATTGGTCCGAGATCCCGAGATCATTACTCGAGGATTTGTTCATCTAAAAGATTCAGAAGAACTTTTGGAAAATGCGCGTGATCAAATTTATGATGTTGTCAGAAATTCAAATGGAAATTTAAAAAGCAAAATGGAAGGACGCTTAAAGAATTTCTTTTACGATCAAACCAGGCGCCGGCCAATGATTTTTGTGGTCGTCAACAAGGTATAAGAAAAAGCCGCGCACAGCGCGGCTTTTTTATTAGGGTGTGGGTGTGGGGGTTTCGCCTTCGTCAGGCGCAGATGTTGCTTCCAGAGTGATCTGGTCAGCAGGAATTGTTGCTGTGGGCGAAGGCCCTGGAGTGGGGGTTACCAGATCAATAGGAACTTTCAATATTTGCCCAATAAAAATTTCGTTCGGATTATCCAGATCATTGGCCTCAATGATGGCGTCTTCCGTGCTTAAAAACTTTTCCGCAATGAGTGCAACAGTGTCTAAGGGCAAAACAAGATAATCAATTTCAAAGCCTCTCGGCAATCCTTCAGGTAAGGATGTAGGATCGGGAAGCAGCATATTCGGATCTGGAATAACAAGCTCCTGACCAACAACAAGAACGCTATCATTATTTAGGCCGTTAATCGCCATAATGATGATGAAGTTTACGCCAAATTGATCTGCGATTCCAGATAAGGTGTCGTCCTGAGCCACAGTGTAAATGAAAGGGGCTGAGGCAGTGGGTGTCGAAGATTCGGTAAGTGTTGGCGTGATGCTGGGTGTCACCGTAGAGCTTGATGTAAGGCTGGGCGTGAGAGTGACGCTTGCCGTTGGCGTATCGCTGGCAAAAATTGAGATCGCACCCGGCCCTCCTGAACTGATCCATATATAGGTCACATAAATACCCGTAAGCAGCAAGAGAATCGCTGCCGAAGCCATTAAATATAATCCTATTGGCCGTTTCGATTTGTTTGTATCTATGTAGGAATAAGGCGTTTTATTGCTCATAGGATCCCCAGAGAAGATTGAATCGGACACAAATTTTACCTGATTAGTACCCTTCTGGCTTGCAAAAGAAAGCTAACTTCTTCGCGAAGCATATCCTCAATCGCACACTTTTAGATGAAAAACGAATAATAAATTTGGCTTACAGAAGCATTCGCTTATTCAGAAATTACGATCTCGCCACTCATCCCCGCATCTTCATGCCCAGGTATGCTGCAAATAAAATCATAGTTACCTTCTTCAGTCAAAACAAAGCTAATGTTTTCGCTCTCACCAGGCGATAAATGCAGCTCAATATTAAGTTTATCGAATACAAAATTGTGATCCAGTACTCCATCGTTTCGAACGGTTAATTGCACTTCCTGCCCCACCTGGGCTTCGATCAGTGGCTGATTCCAGGAAATATCTTCGGCAATTAATATGATCTCTTTTGATTCAGGCTCGCCGCTGCAACTCACCATCACAAGCAGCAGCAGTAGTAGGTATAAGATTCGAGGTTTTTTTCGGTTAATCATGAGCATATCCTTCAATTTAAAATTGTCCTTCCATTGATGCCGCGTAACCAGTCATTTCAATATACCCCATGCCACTCACCGAAAGGCCCTGAATACTTCCCTCAACCCATACCGCCCCCTCCCAATAAACAAAAGAGTGATTAAGTTCCTGGTCCTCAATAACTGCTTGGATGCGAAGCTCTATTTGCTGGGAAGGAATGTTTATTACCCAATCAATTGGATATCGGGCTTCTGAATGTGGGCTTTTCCAAGTTTCACGCGCTTCCATGGAAAATTGCTCCGATGACAAAGAAATCGTATGTCCATTTTCTAAAATGATCGTTGCCGAGGAATAAGGATCAATGCTTCCATCGCTTCGCCTTATTTGGAAAAGCATCAACTCTCGCTGATCGCTTAGCTGAAGTGAAAACCAATCCCAGCCCACCTGGCCTGGCGAAAGTGCGCTTGTGCTGAATTCATGGTCCTTCCAACTTAAGCCAGTTACTTGAAAAGATTGACCGTCAATTTTAATGCTTCCCTCGCTGGCTAATCGGCTTTGGCTGTAATAGTAAGAGCCAGTTCCAGGCCCTTTTTGACTGTAACCTTCATCGCCATGCAATATTGGCCCCTTCACATCCCTTAGCTTCAGAGCAATCTCAATTCCTTCCTTTCTTGCGGTCAAAGCGAATTCCGAAGAGGATGTTTGCTCAACCCTCCAATCTTCCAGCCAAACTTGATAGGGCATACTTTGCGCTCCTGCAAGTGATAGCCCCTCCCTTGAAAAGCGCTCAAAAGTATAAAATTGATTTTCCTGGATATCTGTTATTGCAAAATGAGCCATAAATATCTGATTGCTCGCCCATTCACTTTCTCTTTCACTAACGGCTTCCTCAGAGATTAGCGCTCTTCGGAAAAATGTTAGCTGATATCCAAACTGACGGCCGTCCTCGCTTTCCAGATTTCCTGTGTAATACCACCACTCCGTTTGGAAATTCGAATGGGGGCCATAATCGTCAGGAAATTGAAAGCGTAATGAGCCATCAGCCCTGGAGAAGCCTTCATCGAAATCGTCATTTTGCTTGATCGTTGCTAAAAGCGGGGCGGGATCATCTGAATTCGAGAGAACTAGTGCTCCAGAGAAGAGCAAAAGGCCCACTACAATGGAAATGATCAGATGTTTTTTCATCAATCAAAACGCATTGCATCCGAAGCCGAACGCTTTGCGATGCGATAGGCGGGATAAATTCCAGCTAATAGGGCCGCGCTAATGGAGATGAGCAAGGCTTGAATAAAAGGCTCACTTTCAATAAATAGATTCATGCTCCATCCAAAAGAACGCACGTTGATGATCTTTACCAAAATTAATGCTACGGCGTAGCCCGTTGGCATTGCCAGCAGGCCGGCCAATAATCCGATCAAACCGGTTTCGATCAATACCATTGCCCATAATTGTCGGCCACTCATGCCAATGGCTTTCAAGATGCCCAACTGACTCTGTTTTTCAACTTGCAGGGAAAGCATTGAGCTAAGAACCCCCACGAATGCCACGCCGGTAGTGATCACCTGCAAAGCGCTGGTTATCGTAAAAGTGCGGTCAAAGACCTTCAAGGATGTTTCCCTCAAAGATCGATTTGATCGAAT
>PVMS01014916.1_pt1 | contig 10643 bp, 11 predicted proteins | sample 1853461 | NCBI WGS metagenome assembly PVMS01 (sample SAMN08582032, study PRJNA380276) | Marine sediment metagenome, whole genome shotgun sequencing project. | isolation source: ocean sediment barecode stripped | collected 2017
ACCGGCGAGATACCGGTCCCGGAACGGCAGCGCAACTCTTAGTCGCTACGCATCGAAGCAAATTCTCGTTTTCACCGCCCGTCCGGAGACCCGTGCGCTGTTGACACAAAGGACGGCAATCGCTGACCGTTGAGTGAAAACGCTTTAACCACAGAAGTTACATAAATATTTGAACTGGGATTCTGTCATGGATCGCACCGGGTAGAACCAATTGCAGAATACCAAGCGAGCAAATTTGTTTACGTACGTGTTCCGTCACGTCATATTGAAATGTCAACGGATGTGATCAGAATATTGATGGGGAGAAACGTTATGAAACAGTTTAACTCGCTCTGCCGGATCGCCGCGATTGGACTGGTGGTCGCTTTCGGCATGGTTTCGGTATCGCAGGCTGCGGAAGTCGTATGGCGGATGGCCACCAAACAGCCGTCCGACAGCAATGAAGGCAAGGCGTTCCAGCGATTTGCCGACAAGGTTGCGGAATTTTCCAATGGCCAAATGGAGGTCAAGGTTTTCCCCAACGAACAACTGGGCAAGACGGAAGCCGTTCTGGAACAGGTCCAGGCCGGAACCGTCCATCTTTATCCCGAGGGTTCGGCCTATCTGGCCAAATGGGTCGACGATGTTAAATACTCGTCCGCGCCGTTTATGTTCGAGAGCCGCGAGCATTGGGCGAATTTCATGAAGTCGGATCTGTTCCAGGGCTGGCTCCGTGACATCGAAGGCAAGGCAGGCGTCACCATTTTAGGCGATCCGGCCGCGTATATGCGCGGGCCCTACCGGGTCATGGTGACGAAAAAGCCATGGTCGTCACTGGAGGAAATGCAGCACGTCAACTGCGCATGCACCCCAACCAACTTGCCGCGGATGTTTGGACGCATCTGGGCGCGGAGGTGCGCACGCTCGGCTGGACGGAAGTCTACAGCTCGATCAAACAGGGTATCGTCGAAGCGGTGAATTCGCCCATTGGATTAGTGGAGTCCATGAAGTTCTATGAAGTTGCGCCGCATATCATCCGGCACAACGAATATCCGCAAGGTATCGGCTTCATCATGAACGCCACGGCCTATAACGAACTGCCTGACGATCTGAAGGACGCGGTCAACCGCGCTTATGAAGCGGGCGGCATTTATTCGGTCGAACTGTCAGACGCTACCCTGGCCGACCAGCTCAACCGGATGAAGGCAAAGGGCGTTACATATTCGGAGCCCGACCTGTCTGAATTCCAGAAATCGATGAGTGAATTCTATCGCCAGCGCGAATCGAAAGGCGAATTGCCGACCGGCTTCCTCGATGCGGTCGAAGCTTCGCGTCCCAAGAAGAGCTGACCGAGACGCGACTGTGCGGAGACTTGTCGAAGGCGTGGATCGCCTTCTGGGCGTTTGCGGGCACCTGTTTCTGGTGTTCGCAAATGGTTGCCTGGCGGTCCTGCTGACGATCAACATTCTTAACATCGCCAGCCGGGCGATCTGGGACAGTGGGCTGCAATGGGTGTTTCCCTGGAGTACGGTGCTGTTCGTCTGGATGACTTTTTTCGGCTTCTTTGTGGTCTACCGCAGGCGCAGCGACATCTCCGTCGATTTCATTTACGACAGACTTGGAAGGCACGGGCAGTTGATCGTCCGCCAATTCGTCAATCTGCTGATTATTATTCTGATGTCGATAATGGTCTGGCACGCCCCCGAAATCATCGAACGTCAGGCGGGCATCATCGAACAGGTCTATTTCTTCGGCACCCAGGTTGAGAGATTTACTCTGGCGGTGCCACTGTTCGCCACCTGCGCGCTGATCCTCGTCGATTATCTGGTCGATTCGATTTACGCGTTGCGCGGCGAAACAATGCCATCTCATCAGTCAAGCAATATCGAGGATACGGCGAACTGACGCCGCAGGCGCTGGCATGGCCGGCAGCGCAGGAGGTCTGATTCGATGGTTTGGGCGTTGTTCGGCGGTTTCATCGGCCTGATGATTTTCCGCGTTCCGGTGACAATGGCGATTGGCGTCGCGGTGTTGTTCTCATTGATCCTCGCCGGATTTTCCAGCGAAATCTATATCCTGCCGCTGATGGTTGTCGAAGGAGTCGAGAACCCGTCACTGATTGCCGTGCCCTTTTTCATCATGGCCGGCAATTTGATGAACGCGGTCGGCATGACCGACAAGATCTTTAATTTCGCGATGACCCTAGTCGGCCATTTCCGCGCCGGCCTGGCCCAGGTCAATGTGCTGGCGTCGATGATCTTCGCTGGTGTCTCGGGGGCCGCCGTGGCCGATATCGCGGGTCTCGGCATGGTCGAGATCAGGGCGATGCGCGAACGAGGTTATCCGGCCGATTTTGCCGCTGCGCTGACGGTTTGCTCGGCGGTCATCGGGCCGATTATTCCGCCCTCCATCAGCCTGGTCATTTACGCCTTCCTTTCAAACACCTCGGTCGCCCGGCTGTTTCTGGCCGGCATTGTCCCCGGCTTTGTGATCGGCGCGGCGCTGATGATCTTCAACCGCGTGATCGCCGAAAGGCGCAACTTTCCACGTGAACCGCGGGCAACGCTCAGCCAGGTGCGCCATGCCATGGTCGATGGCATCGCCGCACTTGTTGCGCCGGCGATAATCCTCAGCGCCATCGTTACCGGCTTTACGACCGCGACCGAGGCCGGCGTTCTGGCCTGTACCTATTCGATAGTGCTGGGGCTCATCTATCGCACCATCACCTGGCGCAAGCTGTGGACGGCTCTCACCCAAACAATGACGATTACTTCCATCATCATGATCATCATCGGCTATTCGCAAGTCATGGGCTGGCTGCTGGCGATCGAGCAGGTGCCACAAGCGATGGCCAATCTGGTTCTTCTGACCACCGACAACAGATACGTGTTCCTCGGGATGCTGCTGCTGTTTCTGCTGGCCATCGGAACAGTCGTGGAGGGCATTCCGGCAAAACTGATCCTGGTGCCGATGCTGCTGCCGCTGATCGACCAATTTGGTATCGACCGTATCCATTTTGGCCTGATCATTACATTCGCCCTGCTGATCGGCATGGCGACTCCCCCTATGGGCATCGGCCTCTACATTGTCACCAAGGTGGGCAACGTATCGTTTGAACAGGTAACCATTGCGGTAATTCCGTTCTATATCCCGCTGATCATCGTTCTGCTACTGATCACCTATGTGCCCTGGCTGACCTTGTGGCTGCCCAATCTCATTCTGGGACCGGGCTAGAGCCATGGCCCTGATCATCCGCATCGGTCCAGCCAGAGAGCAATGGTGGCTTGACCACATGCAATCGCTTCTGCCGGAAATCGAATGCCGGCGCTGGGACGAGCCAGGCGACCTGGAAGAGATTGAATATGCAATAGTCTGGCGGCCGCCCGCCGGCGGGCTGAAACGGTTCCCCAATCTGAAATGTATCGTCTCGGTCGGCGCCGGCATCGATCATGTTCTCGCCGATCCGGAGCGCCCGCGCCATGTGCCGATCATCCGCACGACAGGCGATGACCTGACCCAGCGCATGCGCGAATATATCTGCCTGCATGTCTTGCGGCACCATCGCCGTCTGCCGGAGATCGACGATATTCAGAAATCGAAGGAATGGCGCCAGACCGTCAATCCACCCGCCTACCAACGAGGGGTCGGGATCCTGGGCCTGGGCAATCTCGGAAGCGACGCGGCAACAACCCTGTCCGTTATCGGCTTTGACGTTGCCGGATGGACAAGACGGCCGAAAGACATTGCCGGCGTGAAAAGCTTTGCCGGCGCCGACGACCTGGAACCATTCCTGAAGCGCAGTGAAATCCTGGTCTGCCTGTTGCCGCTGACGGATGCGACGCGCGGCATTCTCAATGACAGACTGTTTTCAACACTGCCGCGCGGCGCCTGCCTGATCAATGCGGCCCGAGGCGGGCATCTTGTCGAGGAAGACCTGCTCGCCGCACTCAATGACGGCCGGATCGAATATGCCACGCTCGATGTCTTTCACGAGGAGCCGCTGCCGGCCGCGCATCCATTCTGGGAGCATCCGCGCGTGCTTGTGACACCCCATGTCGCCTCGCTGATTGATCCTGTTGCCGGCGGCGCGGCAATTGCTGCGAATTTGCGCCGTTTCATCTGCGGCGAGCCCGTGCCCAACCTTGTCGATCTCGAACAAGGCTATTGATCTTAGGGGCGGATCTCGTTGCCCATCACCTCGTCATCGAGGACGAACGGTGCTGCGATAGCGGCGCCGCCGATCGGCTGGGACGGATCGTTGATGCCGTGACTGACCCCTGTCGCGGGATCACGGGCAACGCCGGACGGACAGGAATAGAGCTTCGGAAAGACCAGCAATTGGGCAATCTCAACTTCAAAATGCCGCGACAGTTCTGCAATCACGTCCTCGCCCATTCGCGGATCGACCCTTATTGAGCCGCGGTCGGAGGCATCGATCCTGGGGTGGTTGATCGCCTCTTCCAGGCTCAGTCCGAAATCCAGCATCAGGGCGGCGACCTGGGTCGTGCAGGGCACGATATAGTTCGCGCCGGAGGCGCCGACGGCGAAGACAGCTTGACCGTCGCGCGTCGCGATCGTCGGGCACATATTGCTGGCATTGATGCGTTTGCGGCCGGCCATAGTCGTCGGAAAACCAGGGCGCGGATCGAAGTATGAAACTGAATTGTTCATCAGGATGCCAGTCTGCGGCAAGACTGCACAGCTTCCAAACCGATTGAGCAGGGTGTAGGTCAACGCAACCATATTTCCCTCGCCGTCGACAGCAGAAAGGTGGCTTGTGCAGCCGCCGACTTCGGTCGCCCTGCCAATCCGTCTGTTATGATTTCTCCAGGCCTTGTTGAGCCCGTCGGCGTAGACCTTCCAGCTTTGCGCGCCGATTCCCTGCACCGGATCGAGATCGGCCGCGATATGCTCAAGCGTTTCAATGAGGCGCGGTCCGCCGCTGGTTGGCCCCGCCGTATGCAGCGCCGCGCCGCGGTGCTCCGCTGACAGGGGTGCATGTTCAAGAACCTCGTATGCGGCAAGATCATCAAGATCGATGCGGCTTCCACCGGCCTTCAGGTCGGCGCAGACGCGCTCGCCGATAGAACCGATGTAGAAGCAGTCCGGACCGTTCTCGGCAAGCATCTTCAGGGTTTCCACAAGACGCCCAAGCGGCAGAAACTGCTCCGGCGCCGCAGGCGCGCCGTTTGGCAAATAGATTGCGGTGGCCACCGGATCGCGCGCCAGATCCGCCGCCGAGAGCGCGATCTGCAAAGTGGTGAACCAGTCGCACGGCAGGCCGCGTTCTGCCAGCTGGATCGCCGGGCCGAGGACCGTATCAAGGCCAAGACGGCCAAACCGCTCCACGGCGCGCGACAATCCCTTGACCGCCCCGGGCACCGTCATGGATCCGTAACCGATGACATTGCGGCGGTCGATCACGCCGGGAAAACCCATAATGCTCTCCGGAACCTCAGGGTCGAGCGGATAATCCCCGGCCTCCATTGCCGCGGGAAGTACGCCTTGAAAATCCAGCACACGGGCGGACTGGTCGTCAGCATTCCAGACCACCGCATATCCACTTCCGCCAAGGCCGCACATCCACGGCTCGACCGCCGCGAGCGCGAAGGCAGCGGCCACAGCCGCATCAATGGCATTGCCGCCAGATGCGAGCATGCCGGCGCCGGCGCGCGCGGCAAGTCGGTGCTGGGCGGCGACGACGCCGCCTTGTGACGACACCGCCTTTTTTTCGACTGTCCACTGTTCGACCGATCGATTCATGGCTTACCTTCCTACAGACAAATGTCTTACTATCGTTTGCGGCAGAAAGACAAAACCATGAACTATGTTATTACCTCGATGCCGGCGCAGATCGAAACCGACCTGCTTGAGAAAGCCCAACGGGTTGAAACGGCGACGATCGGCCATCGGCGGCAGATGGGATTTGTCGACCCGTCTATACAGGCTGTTTTGCCGGGTCGCCGGATTGCCGGTACCGCGGTCACACTGGCCCTGCCTGGCCAGGATTCGACGCTTCTTCACCACATCATCCAGTTTTTACGACCGGACGATATTCTTGTCATAGACCGGCTGGGAGACCACAAGCACGCTTGCCTTGGCGGCGGCGTCGCTTGTGCGATCAAGGCGAGGGGCTGCGTCGGCGTGGTGATTGACGGCACCTGCGCGGACCTGCCGGAGATCGAGCAATACGATCTGCCGGTATGGTGCCGCGGTCCGTCGCCAATCACCACCCGGCTTTATGATATCGGCGGCTGGTTTAACGTCGACATTGCCTGCGGCGGTGCCGTCGTTCACCCGGGAGATGTTATCGTATGCGACTTTGGCGGTGTAGTGGTCATGCCGCCCGGCGACGCGGAAGCCGACATCGACTGGGCGCTGGGCAAGCAGGCAGCGGAGCCCGAAAGCCATCGGGCCATGGAGCAGGGTAAACTGCTCGGCAGCATATCTGGCGCGTCGGCGATGGTGGAGGCGAAACTAAAGAACCGGGATTAGAGCTTACCTAGTCTCCGTCCGCATTATCTGGAAACTCTGCTTCGGGGTCGTCTATTGCGAGCGCACCGTCTCCAAGCTGCTTGCCGCCATAGGGTTCTCCCGCATGAGCGCCCGCCCGCAGCATCCCAAGCAGGATGAGCGGAGCATTGTCACGTTAAGCAAAAATAGGCCGAATTTGCTGCTCGTCCTTTAGGCTAAGCCATTGAAATCGAAAATTGCAGCCATCAGTGGGTCACCACGATTTTGCTGTAAATGCGATTAACTTGACAATGCCCTTACGATCCCCCGGCGGCCCGGCTCTGGTTTGCTTCGCGCAGGCGGCGGATCAGCGTCTTGATGAAGACGACTGCTTCGCCGGGATTTTTATCGAGAAGGTCGAGCAATTCATCGGCATCGTAGCCGGCGCAGACGGTATATTGACTGGCGCGTGCGTCGGCCGAGCGGGGACCGGTATCGATGAGGCCCATTTCTCCGAACACTTCGCCGGGTTCAAGCGAGGCGATTTTCACCGCTCCAGCCTCGCCGTGAACGGAAATATCGACGCCGCCGACGACGATGACATAGGCGAGATCGCTTGTATCGCCGGTCTTGAAGATCGTCTCGCCAGCCTGAAATGCCTTGCGCTGCATACCGCCCCCGTTTGCACCAAGCAGCGGGCAGGTTAGACGAATAGCCGGTCGCTGGCGAGCGGACCCCTAATCGGAATCTAAAATCAAGTCAGCCTGCTGGCGAAATTTACTGCCGGCCAAGCCACTCGCGTGCCGAGCGGAGCGCTTCGGCGATCTGGTCGCGGCTCATCTCGCCGGCGATTTCCTCGCGATGGCGAACGGCCGTCCGGTCGCCGCGGGCGGCGGCAAGGTTGAAGCACTTGTGCGCTTCGACATAATCGACCCGGCCGGCCCGGCCGGAAGCAAACGATATCCCGCGCTGGACCAGATCTTCCATCGTGGGCGCTTCGGTTAAAAGCCTGCCCAAATGCGCATAACCTGACATGACAACCCCCTGGGGTTTGCAACCGGCACACATCCGGTCCGCTTCTTTGTCTGGGGCTGATGATCAACATCGTTCTTGAGCGGCGGGTTAAGCAACGGCGTTAACGCGACCTCACCAAAAGTTTTCGCTTCGGTAAATGACGGCGCCCGAAAATCCCATAACCATCTGATATTACGACGTTATTCTGATTTCATCGATTGCCGTGGGTGACAGATTTGTTTATGATTTTTTCACCCTGATACCATTCACCCGCACCACGGCGCGCGTGGCGGGGTGCGTCGAGCGGTGATTTTCATGTCGAAGGCATGATTTGCCCTAGGCGGTCGCCCGCTGGCCGAACAGGACCGATTTCGCCTTCGCGTCGTCGGCGATGTTCGAGCGCTTTTCAAAGCCGAGCGCGATGGCGCGCTCCACCGCGGGCCGTGCCAGCAACCGCTCACGCCATGCCTTGACGTTCAGGAATTCCCCGATGTCGATCCCCTGCCGCTCCGGGCTGCGCATCCAGCCGATGATCGCCATATCGGCAATGGAGTAATCGCCGGCGACAAAGTCCCGGCCGGCGAGGCGTTTGTCGAGCACGCCGTAAAGCCGGTGCGCCTCGTCCTCGTAGCGGGCGATGGCGTAGGGCAGCTTTTCCGGCGCGTAACGCCGGAAATGGTGGTTCTGGCCGAGCATCGGGCCGACATTGCCCATCTGCCACATCAGCCATTCTTCCGTTTCGATGCGGACGCGCTCGTCGTCGAGAGGATAGAAGCGGCCGAATTTGCGGCCCAGATACATCAGGATGGCGCCGGATTCGAACACGGAGACCGGCTTGCCGCCGGGTCCGTCGGGGTCGATGATGGCCGGCATGCGATTGTTCGGCGCAATCGCCAGGAAATCGGTATCGAACTGCTCGCCCTTGTAGATATCGACGTAATGCACCGCATAGGGCGCGCCGAGCTCTTCCAGCATGATGGAAATTTTCCAGCCATTGGGCGTTGGCCAGTAATAGAGAGCAATCGTCGACTGCGTTGCGCTGTTCATTGTCGGGGTTCCTTGATCGTCTGTCGACCGACGCTCAGTGCTTTATCTTTATTCAGTGCGCCGCAGGGCGGCAATGAAAAATCCGTCGGTTTCGCTCGAGGCCGGCGACAGGATGACGTGATCCGGCCCACAATGACGCGGCGGTTCGATCCCGGCGCCGAATATGTCGCGCCAGAGCGCACCCATGTCGCAGTTCGTAAAATCGTCCCGCCCGGCCAGAAACGCCTCGATTGGAACGTTGTTCTCGCACGCAAACAGCGAACAGGTGATATAGACGAGGAGGCCGCCTGGCTTGACGAAGATGGCAGCCTCGCCAAGCGCTTTCCGCTGTTCGCCGGTCCGCTTGTCCAGTGCCTCGGCGCTCAGCCGCCATTTGGCATCGGGCCGCCGTCGCCAGACGCCCGAACCGCTGCATGGCGCATCGACAAGCACCCGGTCCATGCTTGCCTCCAGCCCGGCAAGCGCGTCGGCGTCCGGCGCGCGAACCTGAACGTTGCGCACACCGGCCCGCTGGATCCGCTCATAGATCGCCGCCAGCCGGTTGCGGTCGGAATCATAGGCATAAATCTGGCCTTTGTTGTTCATGGCGGCGGCCAGCGCCAGCGTCTTGCCGCCGGCGCCGGCGCACAAATCCAGAACCTGATCGCCAGCCGATGCGCCCACCAGCATGGCGGCGATCTGGCTGCCCTCGTCCTGCACCTCGACACGGCCGCGGCGATAGGCTTCCTCGCTGGCGATATTGGAATGGCGGCGCTCGCCGGCGCTCTCCGGGATCCGCAATCCGCCGGGCGCAAGGGCGGTGCGGATGGCGCCGAGCCGGGCAAGCTGCCTGGCAACCTTGCCGGGCTCGGCCTTCAGCGTATTGACACGCAGATCAAGCGGCGGCCGTTCCGCCAACGCCCGCGCCTCGTCCGGCCACGCCGCGCCAAAGGATTCCTCAAACAGCGGCGCCGTCCACTCTGGAACATCGGCGCGCACCCAATCGGGCGCGCCGGAGAGGCCGGCTGCCGTCAATTTCGCCAGTTCCGTTTCGCCGAGGGCATCGGGCGCATGAGGGTCGCCGGCAAACAGTTCGTTCAGTCCGGTCGCATCCGCGCCGCCATGGCCAACGGTGGCGCCCAGCGCCAAAGCGCGCGGTGTATCGGCGTCCATCCGCCAGCCGAGCGAGGCGCGATGGCGGAGCGCGTCATAGACCAGATTGCCGATCGCCGCCCGGTCGCGCGAACCGGCAAAGCGATGCGACAGGCCCCAGTCGCGCAACGCTCCGGCGGCCGGGCGATGACGCGTTTGAATATCCGCCAGGACCTCGATGGCAGCGGCGATACGACCGGGCAGGCGCATAAGATTTCCTGCTCTAGGCGGCGCCCGGATAATTCGGGCTTTCGCGGGTGATCGTCACGTCATGGGCGTGGCTTTCGCGCAAGGACGCCCCGGAGATGCGCACGAACTCCGCCTTGCCGCAAAAGTCCTCCAGCGTCCTGGCGCCGACATAGCCCATCGCCGCGCGCAGGCCGCCGGCCAGTTGATGCAGCACATGGGAGACCGGTCCCTTGTAAGGCACCTGGCCTTCGACGCCCTCCGGCACGAGCTTGAGGGCGTCGGCGACCTCGGCCTGGAAATAGCGGTCGGCGGAACCGCGCGCCATGGCGCCGGCGGAGCCCATGCCGCGATAGGATTTGTAGCTGCGGCCGTGGTAGAGATAGACCTCGCCGGGGCTTTCATCGGTGCCGGCGAGCAGCGAGCCGATCATCGCGGCGCTGGCGCCGGCGGCGAGCGCCTTGGCCAGATCGCCGGAATATTTGATGCCGCCATCGGCAATCACCGGAATATCGGCCGCTTGGGCGACGCTGACGCAGTCCATGATCGCGGTAAGTTGCGGTACGCCGACGCCGGCGACAATGCGCGTGGTGCAGATCGAACCCGGCCCGATCCCGACCTTGATGGCGTCGGCGCCGGCATCGATCAACGCCTTGGCGGCCTCGCCGGTGGCGACATTGCCGGCCAGGACCTGTGTCTCGTTGGACTGGCGCTTGACCGCGGTGACCGCCGCCAGCACTTTTTCCGAATGACCGTGTGCGGTATCGACGACAATGACGTCGCAGCCGGCATCGGCCAGCCTTTCGCTGCGTTCCAGCCCGGCCTCGCCGACG
>PVMS01075060.1_pt1 | contig 10643 bp, 14 predicted proteins | sample 1853461 | NCBI WGS metagenome assembly PVMS01 (sample SAMN08582032, study PRJNA380276) | Marine sediment metagenome, whole genome shotgun sequencing project. | isolation source: ocean sediment barecode stripped | collected 2017
AAAGCCAGATGGTGCTGGTCCCCAATCATTACAAGAACGTGGCCGAGAGTATGAATGTTGGTATCCCCATGCTTGATCATGCTCGCAGCTCTTCAGTCACCAAGGCACTGCTGGCGCTTCAGATTCAACTCAGCGGCAAAACCCAGGAACAACCCACGGGCCTGTTTTCCAAGGCCTTTTCGAACATTATGCGAGGCTAGCAATATGGCAACGGCACCTTACGACGTAGTCCAAAAAACCAACGGCAGCAAACCGCCTCTGCTGGGCCGGCGCAGCAGCGCATTAAATGCAGAAGAAGAGAGCACGACGGCGCTGGGCACCCTCGAAAAAGAGTGGAAGCTCCGCATCTACAACCGTCTGCTGGAAGTCATGGACTTGTCACTTATTTCCAGCATCCCCGAAGATCAGGCCCGCAGCCAGATTCGTGAACTGTCTACGCGCCTGATGAACGAAGAATCAGCGCCGCTGACGCTGGAGAAACGGCAGCGCGTGGTCAAAACCATCGAGGACGAAGTCATGGGCCTGGGGCCTCTGGAGCCTCTGCTGGCCGACCCGACGATCTCGGATATCCTCGTCAACGGACCCAAATCCGTTTATATCGAGCGCAGGGGCAAGCTGGAACACACGGATGTTGAGTTCAACGATGATGCTCATTTGCTCAATATTATCGACCGAATCGTATCAGCCATCGGTCGCCGCATCGACGAATCATCACCCATGGTCGATGCCCGGCTCGCGGATGGTTCGCGTGTCAATGCGATTATTCCGCCGCTGGCACTTGATGGGCCCACGCTGTCAATTCGACGCTTCGCGGTTGAATTACTGACCATGCAAGACCTGATCGAGCTGGGAAGTCTGACTGACGAGGTCGGCCAGGTTCTCAGCGCGATTGTCAAAGGCCGGATGAATATCCTCGTATCCGGAGGCACCGGCGCCGGTAAAACCACGTTGTTGAATCTCCTTTCAGGGTTCATTCCGACAACGGAGCGAATTATCACCATCGAAGACTCGGCGGAGCTGCAGCTACAACAGCCGCACGTGGTGCGCCTGGAAACCCGCCCGCCGAATATTGAGGGCAAGGGTGAAATCAACCAGCGGGATCTGGTCAAAAACAGTCTGCGCATGCGGCCCGAACGCATCATCCTGGGCGAAATTCGCGGCGGTGAAGCGCTGGATATGCTTCAGGCCATGAACACGGGTCACGATGGTTCCCTGACCACCGTTCACGCCAATACCCCCCGTGATGCACTGGGCCGCGTGGAAAACATGATTGCCATGACCGGCATTCAATTCCCCACCAAGGGGCTGCGCTCGCAGATCGCCTCGGCCATCGATGTGGTCATCCAGATCGAACGCATGGAAGACGGCCGGCGCCGGCTGGTGAGCCTGCAGGAAATAGAAGGCATGGAAGGTGAAATCATCACCATGTCCGAGTTATTCCGCTTCGAGCGCGAAGGTCTCGATGCAGACGGCAATGTGCTTGGCCAACTGCGGCCCACGGGCGTCGTTCCTGCCTTCCAAAAGAATTTAAAACGACGTGGTATTGACCTGCCCGTGGAGGTTTTCGGCCTTCACATAAACGGCTAAAGGAGCCCGGTAATGAGTAGTGGCCTGATGGTTTTTCTGGCGATGGTCTTCGCAGCAGTGTTCCTGCTGTCCCAGGGTATCGTCATCCCTGTCTTCGGCGAGGGTAACAAGATACGCAAGCGACTCCGGCAGCGGCTGGACGAAATCGATACCGCATCAGGGGAAGAATCGCTCTCCTCTTTGCTGCGAGAAAAGTATCTGCGCAGCCTGTCACCGTTTGAGCGCTGGCTCGAATCCCTGCCGGGCATGGAACGCATTTCCCGCATTGTCGAACAGGCGGGTAAATCCACGCCGGCTTATCGCCTGTTCGTGTCAGGAATTTTTCTCGGCTGTGCTCTTGGTACCGCATGCTGGTTCTATACCCGATCGCCCATCTGGACTCCGGTTTGTATCGCCGTTGGTGTGGCTTTGCCATTCATCAAACTTTTTCGCGACCGCAAACAACGTATGGAAGCTTTCGAAGAACAGTTGCCGGATGCAATTGATTCGATGAAACGCGCCCTGCGTGCGGGTCATCCTTTTGGCGCAGCGATCAAGCTGGTCTCCGAAGACATGGATGACCCGGTGGCGCGCGAATTCGAACTGACTTTTGCCGACATCAACTATGGCAACGATATGCGCCGGGCAATGCTGGGCCTGCTGCAGAGAGTCCCGAGCCTGACGGTCATGGCTCTGGTCACCGCCGTGCTGGTCCAGAAGGAAACCGGCGGTAACCTGGCAGAAATTCTGGAGCAGATCAGTGCTGTGATCCGCGGCCGATTCCGCTTTTTCCGGAAGGTTCGCACCTTATCAGCTGAAGGACGCATGTCTGCCTGGATCCTGGCCATGGTGCCGTTCATTCTGTTTGTGGTCATCAGCGTCACCACTCCGGATTATCTGCCCGTTCTGCTTGAAGATCCGATCGGTCAGAAAATGATCGGCGTCGGCTTTGTGATGGGCGTCATCGGTATCTTCTGGATCCGTCGAATAATACGAATCGAGGCATAGGTCAAAGTCATGGAACAACTCGCAGACATTTTAAGATCCGTACTGGCCAATCCACAAGATCAGCAATTCCTGTTTGTATCGCTGGTTGCCGGTACTATATTTATATTCGCCCTGGGGCTCTCCTTCGTATTTCTCGGCGTCACCGATCCCATTCGGCGCCGTCTTGGTGAATACGACGATGAAGATCATACGGCCCGCCGACGGCTGGTGACGATCGAATCGCTGACCGGGCCGATCGCTCACTGGGTCATGCCCAAGTCCGAAGCGGAGAAAAGCGCCACGAGCAAGAAGCTGACCTACGCGGGAATAAGAGCACCAAATGCCGTGCAGACTTATTATGGCATTAAATTTCTGCTGATGATAAGCCTGCCTGTTATCGTCATGCTCGGCGCACAGTGGATGCCCGAAATCACTCCGTTCAACATTCTGGTCTCGGCACTGATCGCCGCCGCAGTCGGCATGGTGCTGCCGAACATTGTTCTGGAACGAATGGTGGATCGCCGTATCAATAAACTGCGCAACGCATTTCCCGATGCGCTGGATCTTCTCGTAGTCTGCGTCGAAGCAGGCCTGGGACTTGCAGCCGCGATTCAGCGCGTGTCGGATGAACTGGAAGTCAGTCACCCCGAACTCGCCCTGGAACTGGCCCTGGTCAATGCTGAAATCCGCGCCGGCGTAGATCGCACACGGGCATTGAAGAATTTTGCCGATCGATCAGGTCTGGATGATATCCGTGGCCTCGTCAGTTTGCTGGTTCAGACCATGCGTTTCGGTACCAGCGTTGCTGATGCACTGCGCATCTATTCTGAAGAATTCCGCGATCGGCGCATGCAAAAAGCTGAGGAACGGGCAGCCAAGATCGGCACCAAGTTAATCTTTCCACTGGTTCTTTGCCTGTTTCCCTCGTTCTTCACTGTGGCCATCGGTCCCGCCGTACTGCGCCTGATCCAGGTGTTTGCCATCATGAGCGCCGGAACCGACGGAAACTGAGCAATCGCCGGGGAATCCGGCCATTCGAGGGCGCCGCAACCCCTGACCGGATCTCCCGCGAATGTGACGCAGGCCGGAGTTCCCATCGGGGATTTCGGTGAAAATTACCGGGTAATCAAGGATCACGCCATGGCTAAAGCACGTATGTTCAGTGTCGTTCCGAAACAGATTTTGCTACTTCCGGCTGCTCTGCTGCTTTTGAGCGGCTGCATATCGGGTCCGACTAACGTCATCCAGGAAGAAAAACCCGTTGAAGTCAACGTTCTTGAACAGTTCGAGGACATGGATGTCGATGAAATCATTGAGGCCGGAGACAATGCGGCTTACGGTGGTGAAATGGAGCGTGCCATCTTCATTTATATGCAGGCACTGAGCCTGGAAGAAAATGGAGACATCTGGTTCAAGATCGGCTGGGCCTATGCTGGTCTCGGTGAAAAGCAAAACGCCTGGCGTGCTTACAACAACGCGATACAACTCAATCCGGAAAATGCGAGGGCCTTCGAAGAAATGGGCCTGCTATATTTATCCGCCAAACGCAGAGAACTTGCCAAAGTAAAGCTGCAGCGAGCGATTGAAATCGACGTAACCCGCTGGCGTGCCTACAACGCCCTTGGAGTTCTGGCCGACACCGAACAGCAATACGATTTAGCCATTGAATATTACACCGCCGCTCTGGATCAGAATCCGGAGTCCGCGATGCTGCTGAATAACCTGGGCTACTCCCATTACCTCGCGGGGGACCTGGATGAGGCCGAAATACATTTTCGTATTGCGATTTCGGCCGATGGGAATTACCTGCCGGCGAAGGCCAATCTCGGCCTTATATACGCCCGCCAGCGTAAATACGATCAGGCCATAGCAGCCCTGAGCAAGATCATGGAGCCGCCGCAGGCGTACAACGATGTGGGCTACATCGCTTTTCACAATGGTGATCTGAACAAGGCTTCATGGCTGTTAGCCGAAGCTATCCATCAATCGCCGATCTATTACGAAATAGCCTATCAGAACCTGGCCAAGGTCAAAAAGGCCACAAAAGAACAGGAACTGGAGGCCCTGGAGGCTCCAATGGCAGGTGCTCGTGAAGAATTTACACTGCGTGAGAAACACCAGACAGAACATCGTCGTGTGAATGCCCAGTGGCTGAATATACGCAAATCCAGCGACACCGATGGTGAGATCGTCGGCTCTCTGCAAACCGGTTCCAGGGTCGAAGTACTCTTCGACAACGGTGAATGGACTTTTATTTCTTACGGCGAGAGCGCCACCGAATCCTCCGCGACTGGCTGGGTGCGCAGCCGCTATCTGTCGGCAGCACTGACAGCTGACTCAGGCTGACCCGGAAAAACCGGCTAAACTGACCGTTAAATCCAGCGAATAAAGTTACTTGCTGGTGGTTTCCGGCTCCGGCTGATCCAGCAACTGAACCAGCGCCATCGGCGCTGAATCGCCGGCCCGATATCCGATCTTCAGAATCCTTAAATACCCGCCCGGACGCTCCTTAAAGCGAGGCCCCAACTCGTTGAACAGCTTGCCGACGGATACTTTATCTCGTAGCCGATCGAAAGCCAGCCGTCGCCGGGATACACCATCCTGTTTGGCCATGGTGATGAGCGGTTCCACAACGCGGCGGAGTTCTTTGGCTTTGGGCAGCGTGGTGCGGATCGTTTCGTGCCGGATGAGCGAAGCTGCCATGTTGCGATACATGGCCTTGCGGTGACTGCTCTTCCTGCCCAGGGTCCGACCGGATTTCTGATGTCGCATTTCTCTGATTCCTGACGTCTATCGACGTGCCTTAGACTACAGCCTCTTCCGGAGCGATACTGGCCGGCGGCCAGTTTTCAACTCGCATACCCAGCGCCAACCCATGGCTTTCCAGCACTTCCTTGATCTCGGTAAGCGATTTCTTGCCAAGATTCGGTGTGCGCAGTAATTCCACTTCGGTCCGCTGAATGAGGTCGCCGATATAGTTAATGTTCTCGGCCTTCAGACAGTTAGCCGACCGCACGGTCAGCTCCAGTTCGTCGACCGGTCGCAGCAGGATCGGCTCAATCTGAGACTCGGCAGCGGCGGCCGCGGCTTCGTCCTGACCACGCAGATCCATGAATACCTCAAGCTGATCCTTGAGAATGGAACCCGCTCTGCGAATCGCCTCCTCCGGGTCAATCGTGCCGTTGGTCTCAATATCGATGATCAGCTTGTCCAGATTGGTTCGCTGTTCAACGCGCGCCGCCTCAACCGTGTAGGTCACCCGGTGAACCGGGCTGAATGACGCATCAAGTTGCAGCAGACCGATGGTCCCGGTGTGCTCCTCGAGGTCAATTCGCTGGGTTGCAGGCCGATAACCACGACCACGCTCCACGGTCAGCACCATTTTCAGCTCACCTGAGCTGGTCAGGTTTGCAATCACCAGTTCCGGGTTCACCACTTCTATGTTGTGATCCGTAGCAATATCACCAGCCGTTACGAGACCCGGTCCCTTCTTGTAAAGGGTGAGCTCGGCACGGTCGCGGGAATGCATTCTGATGGCGACGGCCTTGAGATTAAGCAAAACCTCCACGACATCTTCCTGCACACCCTCAATACTGGTGTACTCGTGGAGTACGCCGTCGATTTCCGTTTCGACGATCGCCGCGCCAGGCATACTGGATAACAGTACACGACGCAAAGCATTACCCAACGTATGGCCGAAACCTCGCTCAAACGGTTCAATAATGACTCGCGCTTGCTTGTCATTGATCGGTTGAACATGGACTGTTCGGGGCCGCAAAAATTCTGTAATCGATTCCTGCATCTTTTAAGACGCCTCCTGCTTACTTGGAGTAGAGTTCAACGACAAGGTTTTCGTTGATATCAGGCAAGATGTCTTCTCGCTCCGGTAGCGACTTCAAAACACCACACATTTTCTTCTCGTCAACTTCGATCCAATCGGGAAACCCAATCTGGGTCGCGATATCCAGTGCGCTCTTGATACGCGACTGTGCTCGTGCTTTTTCCCTGATTTCGACGGTATCGCCGGCCGAAACCTGATAGGACGCGATGTTGACCAGTTTCTCATTGACCAGGACGGCTTTGTGGCTCACTAGTTGCCGCGCTTCGGCGCGAGTTGACGCAAATCCCATCCTGTAAACCGTATTATCCAGCCGGCCTTCGAGAAGACGCAGCAGGTTACCACCTGTGGACCCCTTAAGACGCGCGGCTTTCTTATAATAGTTGCGGAACTGGCGTTCGAGTACGCCATACATGCGACGCAGTTTCTGCTTCTCACGCAACTGTAAACCGTAATCACTGAGCCGACTGCGACGCTGCCCCTGCGTGGCACCCGGCAGGGTTTCATGCTTGCACTTTGCTTCAAGCGGCTTGATGCCACTCTTCAAAAACAGATCGGTGCCCTCGCGTCGCGAAAGCTTGCATTTTGGTCCTAAATACCTGGCCATTATCGTTCTACCTCAGACCCGCCGCTTCTTGGGCGGTCGACAACCATTGTGGGGTATAGGAGTTACGTCTTCGATATTCGTAATCTTGAATCCCGCATGGTTCAGGGAACGCACTGCGGACTCACGACCCGGACCCGGCCCACGAACTCTCACTTCCAGATTTTTCATGCCGGCTTCCTGCGCGGCTTTACCCGCGCGCTCAGCGGCCACCTGCGCAGCAAATGGCGTGCTCTTTCTTGAGCCACGGAAACCACAACCACCGGCGGTCGCCCAGGAAATCGTATTTCCCTGACGATCCGTGATGGTCACGATGGTGTTATTGAAGGATGCATGGATGTGAGCAATGCCCTCTACCACATGCTTCTTGATCTTCTTACGTGCTTTTGGTTGTGCCATACCTTAAACCTGAAACTCTGCCTGCTTACTTACAATTACTTACGAATAGGACGACGAGGCCCTTTTCTCGTTCGGGCATTAGTGCGTGTGCGCTGACCATGCATCGGCAATCCACGTCTGTGCCGGATACCCCGGTAACAGCCAAGATCCATCAATCGTTTGATATTGATAGAAATCTCACGACGCAGATCGCCTTCGACGGTAAAAGCCGCCACGGCTGTCCGCAAACGCTCGACCTCGGGCTCACTCAAATCCTTGACCTTGATGCTCTGCTCAATCTCCGCAGCCCCACAAATATTTTCCGAAACCGAGCGACCGACGCCATAAATATGGGTCAGTGCCACAACAATATGTTTGTGCGACGGGATGTTAATACCAGCGATACGCGCCATATAACCTGTCCTCAATAACTATGCCGGGTTAAAGCTTCTAGAGCTTACCCCTGGCGCTGTTTGTGTCGCGCATCCGTACAGATCACGCGAACCACTCGTTTACGGCGAACAATTTTGCAGTTTCTGCAAATTCGTTTTACTGATGCCCGTACTTTCATTTCTTCTCTCCCGAGGATTCCCTGCGCTATAAGCTAGCGCACTTGCCCCGCCCGACCGTAGCCACGAAGATTTGCTTTCTTCAACATGCCATCATACTGAGAAGACATCATGTGCGCTTGCAGCTGGGACATAAAATCCATCGTCACAACAACGATGATCAACAATGACGTTCCACCAAAATAAAACGGCACACGCCAATACAGAATCATGAACTCGGGCAACAGGCACACCGTCACGATGTAGAGGCCGCCCCAGAACGTCAGTCGCGTCAAAACCTTATCGATGTAATCCGCGGTCTGGTGGCCAGGCCGGATACCCGGAACAAAGGCGCCGGACCGTTTCAGATTGTCTGCAGTTTCCCTGGAATTAAACACCAGAGCGGTATAGAAAAAGCAGAAAAACATGATCAGCGAGGCGTACATCAAAATATAAACGGGCTGTCCCGGAGACAACTGCGCTGCAATTGTCTGCAACCAGCCCATACCTTCCGCCGTACCGAACCAGCTTGCGATCGTGGCAGGAAACAGAATGATACTGGACGCAAAAAATCGGTGGAATAACGCCGGCCATATTAATCTTGAACGGCAAATGACTCGACTGACCGGCATACATTTTCCGGCCTTGCTGTCTTTTAGCATAGTGCACAGTGATCCGCCGCTGGCCGCGTTCAATAAATACCACGCAGGCCGTAACTGCGAGCACCAGAAGAACCAGAATCAGCGCAAGCGCCGCCGACATTTCGCCGGTTTCCACAAGCTGCAGCGTGCCGCCGATTGCCGAAGGCAGACCGGAGATGATGCTCGAAAGAATAATCATCGAAATGCCGTTACCGATACCGCGCTCGGTAATCTGCTCGCCGAGCCACATCAGAAAAACAGTTCCCGTCACCAGGGTCACGGCAGCCGTAAATACAAAAGTGAATCCGGGAACCAACACCAGGCCCTGATTCTGCAAAGCAACGGCCGCACCAACCGACTGGAAGCTTGCCAGAAGTATGGTGCCGTAACGTGTGTACTGTGTGATCTTATGGCGACCACTTTCGCCTTCTTTTTTCAGCTGCGCCAGTGTAGGCACAACGACACTCGCCATCTGCATGATGATGGACGCCGAAATGTACGGCATGATGCCAAGGGCAAAAATACTCAGTCGCTGCAATGCGCCGCCGGAGAACATGTTGAACATGCTCAGAATCGTGCCTTCCTGGCCCTTGAAGAACTGTTCCAGCGAGACAGGATCAATACCCGGTACAGGTATGAACGTACCGATGCGATAGACAATCAACGCGCTAATCAAAAACAAAAGACGCTGACGCAACTCACCGAACCGGGATGATTTACCCAGTGCTGCTGCGGGATTCATGTAATCAGTCTTTGCCATATCAGTACGTCAAATCCGGGTCCGGCCCCGATTAATCCTCAATCGTCCCGCCTGCCGCTTCGATGGCTTTACGCGCACCGGGCGTTACAGCAAGGCCTTTGACAGTCAGATTTTTCTTCAGCGTGCCCGATAAAATAACTTTGACCCGACGCACTTTCAGCGGCACCAGACCGGCACGTTTGAGGCAATCCATATCGACCACATCCTGATCGGGAATGGCGAGTTCATGGAGCCTGAGTTCTGCCGATTCGCTGGCCTTGCGTGAAACAAAGCCAACTTTTGGCAGGCGGCGTTGCAACGGCATCTGGCCGCCTTCGAAGCCTACTTTGTGATAGCCACCGGACCGGGCATGCTGGCCTTTCTGACCGCGACCACAGGTCTTGCCCTGCCCCGCAGAATGACCCCGTCCCAAACGTTTTTTTGCACGCCTGCTACCTGGTTTTAGTGTGTTCAGTTTCATTACGCTTCCTCGACACGCAGCAAGTACGAGACGCGATTGATCATGCCGCGATTTTCCGGCGTATCTTCCACCTCAACGGTATGATGCATACGACGCAGCCCCAGGCCTGCGACACACGCCCGATGAGTCTTCAACCGTCCGAATTTGCTCTTAATCAGGGTGATCTTGATCTTCTTAGCCATGACTTAGCCTGCAATCTCGGCAACCGACTTGCCACGCTTGGCGGCGATGCGATCCGGGGAATTTACGCCGTACAAAGCATTGATCGTTGCCCGAACCACGTTGATCGGATTGCGCGAACCGTAACTCTTGGCAAGCACGTTACGCACGCCGGCGCATTCAAAAACAGCACGCATCGCGCCGCCGGCAATCACGCCGGTACCTTCGGATGCCGGTTGCATATAAACCTTGGTCGCACCGTGGCGCCCGATCATGGCGTAATGCAGCGTTTCGTCCTGCAAAGACACGCCACGCATGTTTTTGCGTGCTGACTGCATCGCTTTCTGGATGGCGATCGGCACTTCCCTTGCCTTGCCATAACCGAAACCAACACGACCAGCGCCGTCGCCAACCACTGTCAGTGCTGTGAAACCGAATTGCCGTCCGCCTTTGACAACCTTGGCAACTCGATTAACAGTTACGAGTTTTTTCAAGGAGATCGTCGGATCCCGATGCCTGGTCATTTCTTGCCATGAACCTTTATCCCGCCTAAAACTCTAGCCCGTTTTCCCGGGCTGCTTCGGCCAACGCTTTTACGCGGCCGTGATACCGAAAGCCGGAACGATCAAACGCGACTCGTGTCACGCCCGCCGTCTTTGCTTTCTCGGCAATTACCTTGCCGATTTGGGTCGCTGCATCGGC
>PVMS01113843.1_pt1 | contig 10643 bp, 8 predicted proteins | sample 1853461 | NCBI WGS metagenome assembly PVMS01 (sample SAMN08582032, study PRJNA380276) | Marine sediment metagenome, whole genome shotgun sequencing project. | isolation source: ocean sediment barecode stripped | collected 2017
AAGCCCCGCTGGCGTCCCGTCCGGCGGAGTTTAAAATAGCGTCTGGAATTCTGTGGACACAGGGGGCTATTGACTAATGGCTGCGGCTTAAAAAACGTATTCAGAACATATTTAACAATTAAGTTTGCCTCTAAGATAGCGCCTACTAACGACGAAGACTCTTCGTCAGCCTCGACAGAATCCACTACTTCCCCTAAAACTAAGCCCCGCTGGAGTCCCGTCCGGCGGAGTTTCAAATAGCGTCGGGAATTCTGTGGACATAGGGGGCTATTGACTAATGGTTGCATCGCTAAGCAGTACCTGCGTTAGCCAAAGTTGCCTGTTTTTAGTGTTCCGGGTCTCTGTTCCCGACTCGACTCCACCGAAGTGACATCAACCGGCTGCTACAATCGTTTTACGCAAATTGCAAATTCGCCTGCTCATCATAGGTTGATATTGTTTGATTAGCCTAAATCCCCCATAGTATGTCGGCGAACTTCTGCCGAAACAGGTTTGGCCTGTTGAATTTGTTTTTACTGTCCGGTTGCTGCTATTATCCGCGATCATTTTCAGTGTCGATCAAATTCCTTCCGGACCCATAGGTGAAAATTAGTTTCCAGGCGCTTGGATGCCGACTCAACGAGGCCGAGCTCGAAACCTGGGCCAGTCAGTTTTTAAAACGCGGGCATCAGGTGACTACCGACGTTTCCGAGGCGGATGTCGTGGTGTTCAATTCCTGTGCGGTGACTGGCGAAGCCGATCGAAAATCGAGACAGCATATAAGACGTTTGTATAGAGCTAATCCAAACGCCAAATTGGTCGGCACCGGTTGCCATGCGAGCCTGAATAGCGATGAAGTAAAAAATTATCTTGGGGTGAATCTTGTCGTTAGTAACCAGGATAAAGATGATTTAGTAAAGCACACTCTGGACCAATTCGGTGAATCTGGTTCCGAATTTGATCTATCCACTGAAAATGCATTATTTTTACGCGGCAGGCATCGTGCTTTCATCAAAGTACAGGATGGCTGTCGTTATCGGTGCACCTACTGCATCGTTACTATTGCGCGCGGTGCTGAGCGCAGTCGTAATATCGACGATATTATCAACGAAATAAAAGGCCTGCACCGGCAGGGCATCCAGGAAATCGCGATTACCGGCGTTCACGTAGGTGGTTATGGTAGCGATACCGGATCTAGTCTGTACGAATTGTTGAATGAAATTCTTGACCGTACCGATATGCCAAGAATTCGACTGGCATCGGTAGAACCCTGGGATTTACCCGACAATTTCTTTCAACTTTTTCAGGACTCACGGCTCATGCCTCATATGCATCTGCCGATTCAAAGTGGCAGTGATGCTGTGTTGAGACGTATGGCGAGGCGTTGCAAGACCGCTGAATTTACACAAATTCTTGACAAAGCGCGCGACGCGATACCCCTGTTTAATATCACTACCGATTTGATAGTCGGGTTTCCGGGAGAAACCGAAGGAGAGTGGCAACAAACCATGGACTATGTCGAACGAACCGGATTTGGACATATGCATATTTTCAGCTATTCAAGGCGAGAGGGCACAAAAGCTGCGAGATTACCTGGTCAGGTGGAAAAGGCGGTTAAAAAAGAGCGCAGTCGACAAATGCACGAGCTGGCCGCTGGACTGAAGAAGGATGAGCTACAAAAACACATTGGCACCTGTTGTTCGGTTTTATGGGAGCAACAGGTCAACCAGGAGAGTGGCCTATGGACTGGATATACTCCGCATTATCATAAGATAGTCTCCAGTAATGCCAATATTAGTGATGCTAAAATTACTGATGTTTCCGTCGATCGGGTATCGCCGGATGGGCTGAGATTAGTTAATAATGCCGTGCTCACAGAAGTGAAACAGGCTTTTCGAAAAACCGGCTAGATGATGTTTGATCCGACAATATGGCCTGCCTTCCTCAGTTAATTGCAAAATCTGGCTCAAGCTTGTAATCGAATTGTTTAAAATCCTCGAGACTGTAAATATTTCTGTGTAACTGCACTTTATAGTTTCTTGTTAATCGCTTCGATAACAGCACTTGTTGAGTGCCCGTCTACAAATTCAAGCACCTGCACATTACCACCATTTTCGACAACTGCTTGTCCGCCTGCAATTTCTTCAGGCCGGTAATCTCCACCCTTAACCAGTATATCGGGCAGGCATTGCCCGATCAGTCGTGCCGGGGTTTCCTCGCTGAAGGGGACCACCCAGTCTACGCTTTCCAGCGCTGACAACACCGCCATGCGCTGCATTAAATTGTTAATCGGGCGATCGGGACCTTTTAACTGCTTTACTGACTCGTCGCTATTGACCGCTACAATTAACCGGTCGCCAAGTTCTGCTGCAGTGGATAAATAAGCCGCATGACCCGCGTGTATCAGATCGAAGCAACCATTAGTCATAACGATTTTCTCATCCGCTGCTTTGGCCTTTTGTATCAATTCGAGTAATGATTCTTCATCGGTAACGCCACGTTTTAACGGCGCGTGTTTGAGCATTTCTGATTGAATTTCCTTCACGCTGGTTGTCGCAGTTCCCAGTTTTCGAACCACAAGTCCGGCTGCCAGATTAGCGATCTGGGTCGCCTGTATCAAATCGCTGCCGGCCGCCAGCGCTGTTGCCAAAGTCGCTATAACAGTGTCACCAGCACCGGTAACATCATAGACTTCGCTCGCATGGGTGGCCTGCACATAGGGGTCCGAATCGCGTTGAAACAGAACCATGCCTTTTTCACTTCGTGTTACCAGCAATGCGTCAAGATTAATATCGCCTAGTAATTGTTGTCCTTTTTCCATGAAATCCCCTTCGGAATCGCAGCTTCCTACTACTGCCTCAAATTCGGCCTGATTAGGTTTTAACAGGGTGGCGTTTTGATAAATTGAGAAATCTTTGCCCTTCGGGTCGACTATGACTGGCTTTCCGGCTTTATTTGCAGCAGAAATTAATGCAGGTATATTTTGCAGTGTACCTTTGCCGTAATCAGACAGAACTACGACATCACAGTTAGCAAGTTGTTTTTGAAACTGTTTGAATAACTGTTTACTATTTGCTTCAGAAAAAGGCTCTTCAAAATCGAGCCGAATTAATTGCTGATTACGACTTATCACACGTAGTTTAGTAATCGTGCTGCAACCCCCGGGAGCGACAAAATGACACCCTACATTGAGGTCAGTTAGCAAATCTTTTAAAATCGAAGCTGGCTCGTCCGACCCGACCAGCGCGACCAAATTTACCGAACCATTCAGTGCCGCGATATTTAATGCCACGTTACCTGCACCGCCGACACGTTGTTCTATCTCTCCTACCTTCACGACTGGCACGGGCGCCTCTGGCGAGATGCGCGAGGTCCCGCCATACCAGTAACGATCCAGCATTAGATCGCCGGTCACCAATACTCGACCGGTTTTAAAATCAGGCAGATGTAGTTTCATAATTTTCTTCAGGGGCGAGCTGCATAAACCGTGAAAATCCTATATTAGTTAGGATTTTATTTCCAACGTTTTCGCTTTCCCGGTAATCAGGTATAAAAAAGTCGCGGATGATCCAGGTATTCCAGGTTTTAGCCAGACCTTCTTCAACGCATCAATAATCGGTAGAATAGGGCTAATATCGCCAATTACCCAAAGCCTGAAAATGCACGGGGTTTCTGGCTCTTCGGGGAAACCAGTCACGGGAGAAAATGGAGCATACAACACAAACCGGGAGATGCTATATCCTGCAGGACGAAGAGGCTGTGGGCAAACTCGAGCGCAAACATTTCGACCTGGCCTACTGGCAGGCTAAAGCCGAATACGAAAACGTAATTGCTGGCCGCGGGGGCAGCATTAAAATTGACCTGGATGGAAGGCCGGCAATTTTACGCCATTATCTGCGCGGCGGCATGGTCGCCCGGGTATCGACCGACCGTTACCTGTGGCTTGGCAGAAACCGGACTCGCGCCTGGCGGGAGTGGGCAATTCTGGAGTTGGCGCTTGAAGCAGGCATGCCAGTTCCCCGGCCGCTTGGAGTTTGCGTCTGTAGAGATGGTTTATTGTATCGTGCTGCCATTATTACCGCCTACATTAAGGATACAGAAACGCTTGCCGAGCGAATAACACACAGCGAGCTAGGATTGAAATACTGGCATCGACTTGGATTATTACTGCAGAAATTTCAGCAACATCGCTTTCGGCACGCGGATCTGAATGCGAATAATTTATTAGTTGATCAACAGGATCAATTTTATATTATCGATTTTGACAAGGCACGGGTGATGAGAAATCTGGATAACTGGCAGTGGTCGCCATTGCTTCGATTACAGCGTTCGCTGGAAAAAATTAATCGGCAGCAGGAACTTCACTACCGACCCACCGACTGGCAGGCCTTAATTGACGGTTATCAGTCGACTGATTCATAAGTAGGGCTTTATTTCGGTTAAATAGTCTTCAAGAATCCCCGCTTTTTGGCTAACTGCCTGACAGGCCTGTTTTCCAAGTGCTCGAGCCTGGTCCGGGTTCGATAGCAGGTATTCGATCTTTTGCCAGCAGACAACGATATCTGCTACTTGAATAATACCGCTACCTTTGCCTAATAGTTCAATATCTTCACGGATATTTTCATCCGAGGGACCGGTGATGATCGGACAGCCAAGCGCGGCAGGCTCGATAATATTGTGACCCCCGGTTTGGTCGAATGATCCCCCCATAATGACGATTCGAGCGTGGGCCATCAGCGCCTTGAGTTCACCCAGGGTGTCAGCCAGATAAACTTCGGTCTGCTGGTTAACTGTCTGGGAAAGGCTGCGAGTCGCATAGTCGATTCCCAGTTGAGATAGTTGTTGCTGTAAGGCCTTGCTGCGCGACGGGTGCCTCGGTGCTATCACCAGCAATAGTTTCTCAACGCTGGCAGGACGCTGTGAAAGCAATAAAAATTCTTCGTTGTCATGACTCGAAGCGAGCAATAGATAATCGCGTTCGACCAATCTTTGATAACTGGCCGATAACTCGATTGCGGATTTCAGATTGCCCACAATTATTATTTTTTGTTGCGGTCCACCGAGTTGCATCAATTTATCCCTGTCATTTTCATTGCGCGTTAAGTGCAGCGAAATGTAGCCCATGGTGCGATGCAGAAGACCGTGAATCAGGCGAGGTGATTTGAGAGTCTTGCGGGACAGGCGGGCGTTAAGCTGAATAATTGGTATTCCCTTGCGCGCGGTTTGATATAGCAACTCTGGCCACAGTTCGGTCTCCATCACAAGGAACAGTTTAATTTCGTGTTGTCGGATAAAGCGCTTACAGATCCAGCCGATATCGATCGGAATGATGCCTGTTTCGACGCCGTCGCCAAAATTGCGCTGGATAGTGTAGTAACCGGTAGCGGTAAAACTGGTAAATAATATCGCTTCACCCTGGCGGCTCAAAGCTCTGACCAACGGTGTGACTGCTTCGACTTCGCCTACCGACGCAGCATGTACCCAGACCAGGGGCTGTTTTGATCTATTCGCGCCACCCCAGAGACGCGACCTGAGATATTCACTTAGATTTCGCTTATGTCCATGCCATATCGCGTGAATCAGCCACAGGGGCAGGAAAAGAAACGAAATCAACCGGTAACCTGCTCCAGGGGGCTGCAGAGTCATGGGTAGATAGCTGGCTCACCCGGCGGTCGCGTTTTAAAACGCTTGTGGATCCACATATACTGCTCCGGATTCTGGCGCACAAATTTTTCGATTGAGGCATTTACCGCGGCAGCATCTCGCGCCTCATCACCCGAGGGAAAATCCTTGAGCGGTGGCTCTATCCAGATTATATATCCCGATCCATCCTTCTTGCGCTCGGGATAAAAAGGCAGCGTAACACCGCCTGAAGATTGAGCGATCCGCGAACCGGCAGAAATGGTTGCGGCTTGCACACCCATGAAAGGAGCAAATACATTTTTTTCACCGGCGAAATTTTGGTCTGGCGCGTACCAGGTTGGTATCAGGTTTTTTATTCCCTTGATCATCTGGCGCGTATTTTTTCTCGATATTGCGTTTTCAAGATAACTTTTTCTGCGGGTATAGAGATAGCTATCGAACAGGCCATTTTTTTGCGTTCGGTACATCGCCTGCAACGGAATCGACAGGGTGAACAGACGCCCGCCTATTTCCAGGCTGGTAAAGTGCCCGGTCAGTAATATCACGCCACGGCCACTGGCCAAAACAGTCTCGATGTGCTCCCGTCCCCGAATTTCGACCAGCGGTCTCAGCCGATCTTCGGACCACCACCAGCACATTGCCATCTCGAGCAGGGCAATGCCGATATTCTGAAAAGTCGCGTTTCTAATTTTTTTTCGTTCAGCAAGCGATTTTTCAGGAAAGCAGAGCTGTAGGTTTATATCCACTACACGCTGGCGCGATCTGGATATAGATTGAATGATTTTTCCAATTATGCTGCCCAGCGATATTTGGCTACGATAAGGAAGCAGGGAGGCCATTCGTAACAGGCCTAAGGTAAACCACATCGGCCAGAACCTGGGGTGCCAGTAATCACTGGCCTTAAAATCAACGGAAACGTGGCTGGCCATACTCTAAGGAGCCCCTGATCAATTCTGAGTCAATTAGATGGGAAGTGACTACAGTCTAGACCGAGGCACCATTCGCAGCTAAAGCTCGATGCATTCGCCTCGCTCAAAGGGCCAGATTGAGTCAATCTAATCGGTTTACCGGTCATTTATTTCATTCAAGATACCGCCAATGGTCCTCGGCATGGGTGACTTCTCCTTTAGCGCCTCAGGTAATATATTGATATGCTCGCTAGCTTCAAGACGATCCTCGTATTCACCATATACCACGCCATAAACCTCTGAGCCATTGAAACTTGTTTGATAAATCCTGAATTTGGATACATCAATATCTTGTGATACTAGTGAATCCAGGTAATCGTAATAATCGCTGGCGTTAAAATTCCTGAATCCAATCATCATAATCTGAATGGTCGCCATGCTTTTTTCCTCGGTTTCTAACCAGAGTAGCCCATTATCGAGATCGCGCTGCAAGCGTGTGAGTTGCTGGTCCTCACCATTAAACATAATTTCTTCAGGCTCATAGGCTTCGTCCAGCGCGAATTCTGTCCGGGCTAGCTCATTCTCTACCGGTAAGCCCTCTGTGCCTGCAGGTTTAGCTGTACCTTGTACTCTCGGTCCGTCTACTAGCCAGATGTTGATATTCTCGAGGTCGCTTGTGCCCAGCAGTCCCGATGCCTGTTTGAGTCTGAGGGTATTAAGCAAATATTGGTAGCGCGCGCCCGCATAGTCGCGTCGTGAGGCATAGGTTGCGCGTAAGGATATCAGCACGTCAATTGAAGTACGCGTGCCCACGTCGAATCCAGCCTCGGTTGCCTCCAGGGCGGTATTAGTGGATTTGAGCGCCTGTTCCAGCGCAGTGACCTCGCTTATACCGGATATGACGCCAAGGAAAGCAATACGTGTATTTTGCGAGGTTAACCTTTTTTGCAATAATGCTGTGCTCCTGGCTGACTGGTAGGCGGCTTCTGCCTGCGCGCGCTCGGCGCTGATGCGCCCTCCGGTATACAATGGCACGTTGAACAAAATGCCCAGGCTAAATTCTTGTCTCTCATCGTCGTCCACAATTATATTATCGTTTTCAATATCGGCATCGGCGTAGCTGGCGGTAAAATCCAGCGTCGGATAGCGACTTTTATTCCTGATTTGGCGTTCATAATCAGCTACCTGCTGCGCAGCCAGCGCGGCCAGCAGGCTTTGATTATTTTGTAATGCAATTTCGACCCAGGGTTCGCTTTGTGCCGGGACGGGCCGGTTTAACTTGAGGTTATCGCTGAGTCTTGCCGGATTGAGCGAGGGTGTCTGGCCGATGATCACCTCCAGCGCCTGGAAGGAATTATCGAGCTGATTCTCCGCCAGTATCGTCTGCGCCAGGGCACTGTCATATCGCGCCCGTGCTTCGAGCACATCGGTAATTGCAATCAGCCCTACTTCGAAGCGTTTTTGTGCCTGTTCAAGCTGACGTGCAATAGCGGTTTCCTCAGCCCGGGCAAATTCGAGTACATCCTGGGATGCCAGAATTCTGAAGTAACTCTCCGTGACACGCAGGATCAAATCCTGTTGGGCAACTTCTAACTCTGCGCGGGCTTGTGTTACGGATGCCCCGGCAGCGTCGATAGTTGCTCGATTTTCTGCATTGTATATAGTCTGCGTCAGGTTGATGCTGTAGCCAATATTCTGGTTGGTGTTATTTGAAATAACCAGGCCATCTAACTCGGTTTGTGACAGGTTGGCGCCAAAATCAATCTGCGGTTTACGCAGGGAACTGGCAATTGGCAATGACTCTCTTGAGGCCAGGTATTCGAATTCGGCAATCCTGAACTCGGCATCCTGTTCCACGGCCAGGCGGTAGATATCCATTAAATCCTGGGCCTGCAATGGCGGTGTGCCCAGGCTGAACAATATTAATGCGAGTAGCTTATACAATACTTTTTCCATGACCCGATCTGCTTATAGATTATAAGGTAAATTCTGGATATTGCAGCTTATGCTTAAAACCGCGATTATAAATAAACTAGATAGTCGATTAGTACAGCGGCATGTTGATGTCGACCGCACGTGCCCAGGCATCGACCCCGCCCTCCAGATTAATCATATGTTGAATATCCTGCTGCTGCAAATACCCGATCACCTGCACGCTGCGCACACCGTGATGACAGATCATAACGCATTCCTGTGCCGCGCGGATTGTTTCCAGATGCTGCGCTATCTGTCCCACAGGAATATTGACACTACCGGGCAGATGGCAGATTTCAAACTCCCAGGGTTCGCGAACGTCAACCAGCAGCGGCTCAGATTGTTCCAGGTAAGCGGATAACTCGGAAGCTTGCATTCTTTGCACTAAACAAACTGCCGGTTGAGAAGGTTTTTAGTTAGCCGCTAAGCGCAGGCAGGTCGGTTTCGAATAGCGACTGCGTGGTCCACTCGTCGCTACCGACGCGGGTGATCAACAATGCCTGCATGGCCGGAGACTGGCCGACGATAATAAACAGCCGGCCTCCAATACAAAGTGCCTGTTTCAGGTTCTCAGGTACCTTTCGCACCGACCCGCCAACAGCGATGACATTGAAGGCCTGATCGTATTTGCAATCAAACACATTCGCGGCCTCAAACTCGACATTTTCCAGACCATAGTGGTCGACATTTTGCCTGGCCAGGCTCAGTGCTTCATCATTGATGTCGAGACTAAGCACCTGCTTGCCAAGTTTCGCCAGGCAGGCAGTGATATAACCGCATCCTGACCCGATTTCGAGTATATTATCTTCGGCTTCGATCAACAGCGACTGGAGCATTCGACCTTCGATGGTCGGTGGCAGCATCGACGTGCCGGTACCGATCGGAATCTGGCAATCGGCATAGGCCAGCCCTTTGTATTCATCCTGCACAAAATCCTTGCGATCGACCTCGTTGATCACCGCCAACACTTGACTATCGAGAACTTCCCAGGGCCGGATTTGTTGCTCGATCATATTGAACTTTGCGACTTCGGCGGAATTTGTCATGCGTATTGTTACTCAATCATCAACGACTCAGTGGTAAATCGAAGTGTCCTTATTTACAGGGTTCGTGTCAATCTGGATTACGCGCCTGAAATTCTCAGGCCAGTATCAAGATTTCTGCATCCTGATATTCTATCCATATAGGATAAAATCTATGTGTATACCGAGGTTATATACACGGTCCGGGTTACCAAACTAGTAGTTTTTATCAAGCTGGTGCCTGAGGAAAGCTAAAAGTAGTCTGCCCCTGCTATACTATCCATTCTAGTGTAAATCTAATATGATTCCTTTGTTTTATACTCGATTGAAGATAACAAAATTTAAGCCATATATCTTAGGAGGAATCTCAATGATCGGTAAAAAGAGAATACTTATTTTTAAAATGGCCATTGTGCTCGCAGCAAGTGCGCCGATGCTGGCGCTGGCCACAAACGGTATGAATCCGGAGCGCAGCGGCGCGAAGAGCCGCGGAATGGGTGGCGCTGGTGTCGCCATGGCCACCGAAACCCAGTCGATTATCAATAACCCGGCAACGGTTAACAGGGTTGGTAACCGCCAGGATATCGCGCTTGGGCTGTTCAGTCCTAATGATCGGGGCTATACTTATACTGGGCCTGCCCCTTACACCTCGCCTCAGACCAGTGACGACAAGATATTCCCGATTCCTTTTTATGGCTATAGCCGGCAACTGGATGATGGCGCCGCCTGGGCGTTCACCGTGAGCGCGGTCGGCGGCATGAACACCGATTATCCAGTCAACTTTGGCGCGGCCTTTGGGGCTTGCTGCACTGGCCCGACCGGTCTTGACCTGTCGCAGTTGTCCCTCGGCGCCACCTATGGCGGGAAGATGACCGATAGCGTCTCCTGGGGCGTAACCGCATCGCTGGTTTATCAGCGATTTGAAGCCGAGGGTTTGCAAGTATTCCAGGTAGCATCATCCGATCCTGCAAATATGACCAATAATGGAGTAGACGATTCGACCGGTATCGGGCTCATGCTCGGCCTGCTCGGCGAATTCGAGAACGGCGCCACCTGGGGTGCTTCCTACAAATTCAAGACCGATATGAGCGAATTCGACAAGTACAAGGGTCTGTTC
>PVMS01083369.1_pt1 | contig 10642 bp, 9 predicted proteins | sample 1853461 | NCBI WGS metagenome assembly PVMS01 (sample SAMN08582032, study PRJNA380276) | Marine sediment metagenome, whole genome shotgun sequencing project. | isolation source: ocean sediment barecode stripped | collected 2017
CCCAGCCCTTGTGACAGCACTCCAGCGCTGCACGCATCAGATTGACGTTGCCGATACATTCAAAGGAGTAGTCCACGCCGCCGTCGGTGAGTTCGACGATGACCTCCTGTATGGGTACGCTGTGGTCTTTGGGGTTCACACAGTCCGTGGCGCCCATCTGAGTCGCCAGTTCAAATTTTCCGGGATTGATATCGATTGCAATGATGCGCCCGGCCCTGGCCATGCTTGCACCCTGGATGGCGCTGAGACCAACGCCGCCGAGACCAAATACGGCTACCGTTGCACCGGGCTCGACATTGGCCGTGTGCAATACCGCACCGATACCGGTCGTGATGCCGCAACCCAGCAGGCAAACTTTTTCGAGCGGCGCATTGTCACTTATTTTGGCGACAGCAATTTCCGGCAACACGGTGTATTCGCTGAAGGTCGAGGTGCCCATGTAGTGAAAAATCTGCTTGCCGTTCAAGGAAAAGCGGGATGTACCGTCCGGCATCAGTCCTTGCCCCTGCGTGACTCGAATGGCCTGGCATAAATTGGTTTTGCCGGAAGTGCAGAAATTGCACTCACCGCATTCCGGCGTATAAAGGGGAATGACCTTATCGCCGACTTTCAGGCTGGTTACTCCGGCGCCGAGTTCCTCGACAATTGCGCCGCCCTCATGGCCCAGCACGGCTGGAAAAATACCCTCCGGATCGTCGCCCGAAAGCGTAAATGCATCGGTATGGCAGACGCCGGTCGCGACATTGCGCAGAAGCACCTCGCCGTCTTTCGGGCCTTCGATGTCGATTTCTTCAATCTCAAGCGGCTTGCCGGCTTCCCAGGCAACTGCGGCACGCGTTTTCATTTTTCGGCAACCTCTTAAATAGCATTCATTGCAGCGTCCCGAATAGTCGCATGATTGTTGCATTCAGGGTAGTCAGTACCATTGCCACGCAACATCCACCGTAGGAGCCCGCCCTGCGGGCGAATTTTTTCGGGAACTGCGGTCGAACCGGGGTTTCTTTTGTGTTGGTTTCCGATTGAGTTGGTCGCGACGGCCCAGGGTTGCCCGGCCTGTGTCCGGGCGACGCCCTGAACAGACCTGCCCGCAGTAAGGCGCGGTCCAAAACAGCACCCCATAAGTACATCCGATACTGTGGTCGAATCGGAGTTTTCAATAGGGTGCCTGGAATGACCTCCCGGGATCAAGGCGCAGTCTCTGACAACACCGGGGAGTCAATCATCATCGCCGCCCTCATTGGGCTTGCTGTTGTTTGTTGCTCTGCTGTAAAAGGACACTGTGAATGATGAGAGCCTGAAGCGATGAATCTGGATGAATTGAGAAAGAACCTGTCGGCAGTTGACCGGCAAATTGTGGAGTTGATTGCCCGGCGGCAGCGGATCGTCGCGGATATCGGCCGGCACAAACGCGGAAGCGGCAAAGCGACACGAGACTACGAGCGCGAAAAAGACGTGCTCGATATGGCGAGAACCCAGGCTGAAGCGCTGGGCATCGATCCGAGTCTTGCGGATGACATCATGAGCATGTTGATTCAGTCATCGTTGGCCAGCCAGGAAAAAGACCGTGTCGCGGCCGAGGGTAAGGGTGGCGGCAGGCGCGCGCTGGTCATCGGTGGCGCCGGCAAAATGGGTGGCTGGTTCGTTAACTTCTTTCGTTCGCAGGGATTCAGCACGGACGTTGCTGATACCGGCATTGAGGACAGCCCGGGTTGTTTCAACGATTGGCAGGCGGCTGGCGTCGATTACGATGTCATCGTGGTCGCAACACCACTCGCCGTTTCCGGTGAAATTCTCAAAGCACTTGCCGCGAAACGGCCAAAGGGTTTGATATTCGATATTGGCTCGCTCAAGACGCCACTGCGGGACGGGCTGGCTGCGCTGCGTCAGCAGGATTGCAAAGTCACCTCGTTGCACCCGATGTACGGGCCGGATACCGAATTATTGTCCGGGCGGCATCTTATTTTTGTTGATGTGGGGTCTGCAGAGGCAACAGCAGAAGCCAAGGAACTGTTTGCGTCAACAATGGTGGAGCAACTCGACATGGGGCTCGACGATCACGATCGTCTGATTGCCTATGTACTGGGATTGTCGCATGCGCTGAGCGTTGCTTTTTTTACCGCGCTTGCAGAAAGCGGCGAAGCTGCACCAAGGCTTGCAACGATGTCTTCGACGACCTTCGATGCGCAGCTTCTGGTATCGGCCGCTGTCGCGAGGGACAATCCCTATCTGTATTTTGAAATTCAGAATCTGAATGAATTCGGGCTGCAGCCGCTGGAAGCATTGTGCGAGTCCGCTGAACGCATCCGGCGCCTGGTGGCGACTGGCGACGAAGCTGGCTTCGTCGAACTGATGAGGAAGGGTCGCGAATACATGGCGTTACGCGAATGAGGATGTTCACGATTGGAGCAGCCATGGCACTGCTGGTCACCGCTTGCGGAGGTGTCACGGATCAGGAGATTGCGGCCGGCGAATCTGGCAACCGTGCCAGGCAGGCGCCTGTGGTCGTCTATTCCGACTTTGCCGAGCAAGCGGTCAAACCGGTTTTTGACGCATATACCGCAGAAACCGGCGTGCCAGTGCAATTCGTTATCGGCAGCGATCAGCGGTTGGTGGAGAAACTGAAGACCGAAGGTCAGAAGAGTTCGACGGACCTGTTGCTGATATCTGATGCCGGTACGTTGATGCATGCCGCTGAAGAAGACGTGCTTCGCCCCACGTATTCGGAGCTTCTGCAGGCAAATATTCCCGACTCCTTACAGGACCCGGAGAACATGTGGTTCGCGTTGTCCATCGCAGTGCCCGCTATCGTATATGACACACGCAAAGTGAACCCTGGCGAGCTTGGCGGCTATGACGGTCTCGCCGACAACAAGTGGCAGGGAAAGCTCTGCCTGGCGAGCTCAGGTGAAGCGGCTAACCAGACCTTGGTCGCGATGATGATTGCGCAAAACGGCGAACGGCCAACCGAACTTCTGGTCCGCGGCTGGGTGCAAAATCTCGCAACAAGCGTATTGCCCGACTACGGCGAATTGTTGCGGGCGATTGAGTCCGGCCAGTGTCAGCTTGGCATTGTCACCACGGCGCACTTCGCGCGCCTGCAGCAGGAAAATGCTGACACGCCGATCGCACTTTTCTGGCCGCCCGCAGAAGACGGCGGAGTGCACATTAATATTTCCGGCGCTGCGGTGACCCGGCATGCGCATAATCCGCAAGCTGCGACCGCCTTGCTTGAATGGATGTCGGGCACAGCCGGTCAGCGGCTGCTGAGCAGTGCCAGCCTCGAATATCCTGTCAATGCATCTGTTACTCCGCATGACCTCTTGAGTGCCTGGGGCCGATACGATGCGAGCCCGATACGCGTGGCGCAGGCCGGTATGTACAGGGTTGACGCTGTCAAGCTCATGGAAAGAGCGCGCTATCGATAATTGTATTCAGGTGCTGCGTTTCGTTCGATGCATCAGTACCAGAAATAGCGGTACGCCCAACGTAGCGGTCAATGCACCGACCGGTAGTTGCCGTGGCGCCATTACGGTGCGCGCCAGCGTATCGGCGATTACCAGCAGCGTGCCGCCGGCAATGGCTGATGCGGGAAAAACAATCCGGTGATCGCTGCCGACAATCAGGCGGATCAGGTGCGGCACCACCAGCCCGATAAAGCCAATGACGCCAACCGTGGTAACGGAGATGGCGGTCGCGAGCGAGGTGACGGCGAAAATAATCAATCGAAAAGCGGCAACCGGCAGACCGACTATCGCCGCTTGCAGGTCGCCGCGCGCCAATACGTTCAAATGCCTCGCGGCGGCTGTGCCGAGCAACGTAATTATCGCCAGTATCCAAAGGGTACGAGCCGGCGAGTGGGCAAAGCTCAAATCACCCATAAGCCAAAACAACATGCCACGAAGGTTTTGATCCGGGGTTAATGCAAGCAGCAACGTCGTTGCGGCACTGAAACCCGCCGCCAGAACCACGCCGGTTAGCAGCAGTCTCGCCGGGGTCCAGCTGCCGGTGCCCTGTGCGACTGAGAACACCAGCAGCGTTGCGCCGATCGCGCCGCCGAAAGCCGCCAGATCGACCATTACCGCCCCCCAGCCGAGCATCATGCCGAGCAGCGCAGCGACCGCGGCACCTCCGGAACTGCCAAGAATATAAGGCTCTGCGAGGGGGTTACGCAGCAACACCTGCATCAATACACCGGCGACAGCCAGCAATCCGCCCACGGCAAACGCCGTAAGCGCGCGTGGCAGCCGCAAATCCATTACCAGGACACGTATGTTTTCGGGGGCGTCGCCAGTGACTGCTTGCCAGGTTTGTTGGGGGCTTAAATCGGCGCTACCCGATAACAATGCGCCAGCTATCGCCGCCAGTGACAATGCAGCAAGCCCGACAAACAGGAAGATCGGTCGGGTCGAGGTCAATGAAAAAGCTCCTGAATTGCCGCCAGCGGCCTCACAACATACCGTAATTCGCCGGTCTTCTGTACTTGCTGCGATGCAGAAACGGCGAACTTATGTATGGACAGAAAACCTGATTCATGCAAAATTTCGGGGCTATGGGATCTGACAACATCGACTCGGAAGGCTTTCGCGCCAACGTCGGCATTATTTTGTCGAACGAGGAGGGCAAGCTGTTGCTCGCCGGTCGTGTCGGCAGCAAGGGCTGGCAGTTTCCACAAGGCGGCCTGATGACCGGCGAGTCCGCCGAGGATGCGATGTTCCGCGAGCTCAAGGAAGAAGTCGGACTCGAGGCCACCGATGTCGAAATCCTGGGGTCAACACAGGACTGGCTCAAATACCGTCTGCCGGACAAATACCTGCGGCGTGGCAGCAAGCCATTGTGTATCGGGCAAAAACAGCGATGGTTCATGCTCAGGCTCATTGGATCTGAAAGCAATGTTCGCTTCGACGCCAGTGATACGCCGGAATTTGATCGTTGGCGCTGGGTTGAGTACTGGCGCCCGGTCAATGAAGTGATTTATTTCAAACGTCGCGTATATGTCCGCGCACTGCATGAGCTTGGACCGCACGTTTTCCCACAGGGCCTGCCGCCGTGGCCACGCTGGTGGCCCAGGCGCTGGCGAACTGCCTTCGACAAGGATATTTCCGAGGCAAGCCGCAATCGGTCCGGAGATGCCTGAGGAATAGAATCAGGCCCCGTTTATGTTCAATTCCGTGATCTGATGCACTTCTGTTTGTGCGGATCACCGCGTACCATATCGAATCCAGGATGCAATGAGAACAATGTGGCTTCCAGAAGGTCCTCAGCAATGATGCACGGATCCTCCCGAAACTGGGCGGTGACGGCAGCTGTAGTGCTGGTTATAGCGCTGGCTGGCTACCTGTTCTTCGAATTCGGCCGGATTCAGGCAGATTTTAACGTCGTGGACGCACAGGATGAGCGCAAATCATACGAAGATCGGATCGAAAGCCTCGAACGGGAAATCGTAAACCTGCGGCAGGAGATTGAGCTGGAGCGGACACATCGGGACGTCGAGCGTGAGGCTTACCGGGAGATCGAGGCCGGTCTGGGCAAGCTGGAAAACAAGATTCAGGAGCAGCGTGACGCGATCGCGTTTTACCGTGGGATTATCTCACCGGCTGATGGCGGTCGGGGCCTGAGAGTCCAGGACCTGAAGCTAAGCAAGGGTAAGGACGAGCGCCAATACAATTTGCGGCTGGTGCTGGTGCAGGTCAAGCAGCATGATCGCCGCGTCAAGGGTGAGGTGTTCTTCAGGCTTGAAGGAGAGCAGAACGGTGTAGCGACAAGCTATGCTCTGAAGGAGTTGTTGCCGCCGAATGGCGACAGCAACTGGCCGTTCGCATTTCGTTATTTTCAGGATTTTGACCGGAAATTGATTTTGCCGGTTGGATTTTCACCAGAACGCATCAATATAGAGGTGCGATCGAGAACCAAGTCCATTGCCAGCATTAAACAGAGTTTTCTGTGGCAAACCGGGAATAGTTAGGAGTCAATATGTTTGGGCGAAAAGACGCTATGAACAACGCCGTCGATACCCTGGTCGGCGAAAACACCAGGGTAAACGGTGACGTAAATTTTTCAGGTCGTTGCCACGTGGACGGCACTGTCAAAGGCAATGTCAGCGCTGATACCGATGGCGACTCGGCTCTGAGTATTTCCGAGGACGGCAATGTGGAAGGCGGCGTCACAGTGCCGTATATCGTATTGCACGGAATCGTTCGCGGCGATGTTTGTGCCAGCCAGCGCGTAGAACTTGGCCCAACGGCGCGTGTCATAGGTAATGTGTATTATAATCTTATCGAAATGAAGGTAGGTGCCGAAATCAACGGCAAGCTGGTGCACCAGCCGCAAGGCAAGGTGCCGTTACTTGAACAGACCAGCGCCGGCATGGATGCGCCGGACGGTGTCGTAAGCAGCACCTCCTGATTATTGGAACCAACGGAATAAAATCATGCAATCAGATATACCCGTCATTGGATCAAGCGCCGCGCCGCCGCCGCTGATTTTTACAGATGCCGCTGCGCAAAAAGTCGGCGAACTCATTCGTGAAGAAGATAATCCGGATTTGATGCTGCGAGTGTTTGTGTCAGGCGGTGGTTGTTCGGGTTTTCAATATGGCTTCACCTTTGACGAAAAAGTCGAAGACGGCGACAGCAGCGTGGAAAATCAGGGCGTTACGCTTGTGGTTGATCCAATGAGCGTGCAATACCTGATGGGAGCCGAAATAGACTACAAGGAAGACTTGCAGGGGGCGCAGTTTATTATTCGTAACCCCAACGCTTCGACCACCTGCGGCTGTGGCCAGTCGTTTACGCCCTGACAAGGGCATGCACAGGGTATTTTTCGTCCAAAATGCGTAACGGGTCAAGCTGATAAGTAACCCGGAAAAACCGCAGATTTCACAACAGGCGGCTGCCCAGGCCGCGCCCGAGGTTATTGCCGCCGTCGATCTGGGCTCAAACAGTTTCCACATGATTGTTGGCGAGTTGCGGCATGGCCAACTCACCATCATTGATCGCTTGCGCGAAACAGTCAGGCTTTCAGAGGGCCTGAAGAAAAGCGGCGACCTGAGTATTGATGCGCGGCAACGCGCGCTCGCATGCTTGTCGCGTTTCGGTGAGCGATTGCACGATATGCGAGCAGCCAGTGTACGGGCGGCAGGCACCAGCACGCTGCGCCGCGCCCGTGACAGCAAGAACTTTCGCGAAGAAGCGGAGCAGGCGCTCGGACATCCCATCGAAGTGATATCCGGTATCGAGGAAGCGAGGCTGATATACAGCGGCGTAACCCACAGCATGCCGGCGACAGATGGCTTGCGGCTGGTGTTCGATATCGGTGGCGGCAGCACCGAGTTGATTCTGGGCCAGGGGCAGGCCCCGAAGGCCATGGAAAGCCTGCAAATGGGCTGCGTCGGCATGACCGAGACTTACTTCCCGCTTGGAGAGATCAGCGAGCAGGCGTTCGACAATGCGCGCGTCGCGGTGCGCCTGAAACTGCGGCCGGTAAAGGCCTTTTTCAGGGACTCGACAAACGTCGATACTATAGGCACATCAGGAACAATTCGTGCGAGCGAAGCCGCTGCCCGTGAGCTCGGCATCATTGAATCGAACGACCTGACACGAAAAGCAGTTGAGGCCTTGATCGACCGGGTACTCAAGTTTGATCGCATAGCCGATATATCTTTGCCCGGTCTGTCCGATCGTCGCGCACAAGTGTGGCCCGGCGGTCTTGCGATTCTTGTTGAGCTACTGACTGCATTGCGTGTCGATCGGTTGCGTGTGTCAGATGGCGCACTGCGGGAGGGGCTGTTGTACGAATACCTTGGGCGGTTGCAGCATGAGGACGCACGTGACAGAAGTGCCATCGCATTCGCAAAGCGCTTCAACGTCGACATGGCCCAAGCGGAGCGCGTGGCCAGGACCGCGGACACGTTGTTGAGACAGTGCGCACAAGCATGGGATATTGCGTCGCCGCTTGCGGCCAGCCTGCTCGGGTGGGCTGCGCAATTACACGAAATCGGACTTGATATCGCACATCTCGAATTCCAGAAGCACGGCGCCTACGTCGTCGAAAATGCTGACATGCCCGGTTTTCCACGCAATGAACAGCGAATCCTCTCGTTCATGATCCGGAATCAACGCGGCGCTATCGATCTTGAGCATTGCAGCGAACTGCCGGCAAGCTGGCGGCAGGTCGCATTGCGGCTCACCGTGATACTGCGGCTCGCGGTATTGCTTAACAGGAGTCGAAGTACGCAGGAGCTGCCTGCAGTGGTGTTTGAAGCGACCGCAGCTCGCGTGAAGCTGTCCTTTGCCGAATCATGGCTGCAGCACAATCCACTGAGCGTAACGGACTTGCAGCGCGAAAAGCGCTACCTGGAGTTGGCCGGCCTTAGCCTGGAATTCTGACAGCGTGAAGATCAGGCGCCAGACGTCAACTCGTCGAGCAGCGATTGTTGTGCTGAAACAGGCGTGTCGTCCCCGGGTGTCAGCCGTTCGTAAGTACCATCCCCTTTGAGTTCCCACGCCTGACAGTTGTCAGCAAGAAAGAGCTCCAGCTCTTTCTTGAGCCGATTCTTGAGCGGACGCTGACGAATCGGAAAACAGGTTTCGCTCCGGTGGAAAAAATTTCGGTCCATCCAGTCGGCGCTTGAACAAAAAAATTCTTCTTTACCGTCGTTCAAGAAATAAAACACCCGGGAATGTTCGAGAAAGCGGCCTACGATCGAGCGTACCCTGATGTTCTCGGATAGCCCGGGTACGCCGGGCCGCAGTGAGCAACTGCCACGAATGATCAAATCGACAATTACACCGGCAGCCGATGCCTGGTAGAGAGATTCAATGATTTGCGGCTCGATCAGAGCGTTGACTTTGACAATGATACGGGCGTTCTTCCCTGCTTCGGCATTGACGATTTCGCGCCGGATTCGGGCGGTAAGTTCGTCGAACAGTGTAAAAGGCGCCGTCAGTATGCGATCGAGATCCCTTGCTTCCGTCAGGCTCGTAAGCTGCATGAATACCTTGTGCACATCCTCGCCAAGCTTTTGAGAGCTGCTCATAAAACCATAATCAGTATAGAGACGCGCGGTTCCCGGATGGTAGTTGCCAGTACCAAGGTGTACGTACCGGCGAATGATATCTCCCTCGCGCCGCACGACCATCACCATTTTTGCGTGTGTCTTGAAGCCAACAAGTCCGAAAACCACGTGTGCACCCGCCTCCTGCAGGCGATTAGCCAGCGATATATTTTCTGCTTCGTCGAACCGGGCCATCAATTCGATGATGACCGTAACCTCTTTGCCTGCTCGCGCGGCTGTTTCGAGGTGATCGACGAAGGGCGAGTTGGCGCCGGTACGATACAAGGTCTGCTTGATCGCAAGAACCTGCGGGTCGGTCGCAGCCGCCGCTATGAAATCGACGACCGGTGCAAACGAATGATAAGGGTGATGCAACAGGATATTGCGCTTGCGCAATACTGAAAATATATCGTCGTCTTTGCGGAGCCGGCCAGGCAGGCTCGGTGTAAACGGTGGGTACAAAAGATCCGGACGCTCTGCGGTTTCACAGACTGTTGACAGCCTGTTCAGGTTTACAGGACCGTTGACCGCGAACAAATCGCTGGAGTCGAGCGAAAAGTGATCGAGCAGAAATGTACACAGGTCCTCGGGGCAGTCGTCTGAAATCTCCAGCCGGACTGCCTCGCCGTAGCGACTCGCGGCGAGTTGTCCTTCGAGTGATCCTACCAGGTCTTCGACCTCTTCCTGATCGACATACAAATTACTGTTGCGGGTTACGCGAAACTGGTAACAACCGGTGATTTCCATGCCTGGGAAAAGGTCGTCGACGTGTGCGTGGATGATAGATGACAAATACACAAAGTCGTCGACATCCGGCTCACTCAGATGATCGGGCAAACGGATAATCCGTGGCAGCGATCGCGGCGCCTGTACGATCGCGCGGTGCCGGCGCCGGCCAAACGCGTCCTTGCCGTCGAGCCGGACGATAAAATTCAGACTCTTGTTCAGCATGCGAGGAAACGGCCGCGACGGGTCCAGTGTTAATGGCGTCAGAACCGGAACGATCTGGCTCTGAAAAAAATCTTCGAGCCAGACTTGTTGTTCAGGGGTCCACTTGGCTCGCGCAATGAAGTTGATGCCCTTTCGGGACAATTCCGGAAATATTTCTTCATTCAGCAGTTTGTACTGCTGCGTAACCAGTTCGCGCGTGCGCCGGCGAATTTCGTCGAGAAGCTGTTGTAGCGGCAGAAAGTCGGGTCCGGACGGTGCGGCTCCGATATCGACGCGCTGCATGAGCGCGGCAACCCGAACCTCGAAAAATTCATCAGATTGGTGCTCGATATACACAGAAAGCGCAGCCGCTCGAGGATGGGTACTGTGGCGTCTCTCGCCTGGTCGAGCACACGTCGGTTGAACTCCAGCATGCTGAGTTCCCGATTTATGTACAACTGACTGGCTGGCAGTACTTGAATGTCCACGATGACGTCTGGCCTCGAACTGGCCGGCCAGTATAGCAATCGTCATGTTGCAAAAGGTTTAACTGGTACCGAAAGACACGCCGCCGAGAACAGCCTCATCACTGGCACCGGTCACCGACGGTAAATTTCCAGGCAGATGCTGCAGCGTCCTCATGGCCAGCCAGGCAAATGC
>PVMS01091443.1_pt1 | contig 10642 bp, 7 predicted proteins | sample 1853461 | NCBI WGS metagenome assembly PVMS01 (sample SAMN08582032, study PRJNA380276) | Marine sediment metagenome, whole genome shotgun sequencing project. | isolation source: ocean sediment barecode stripped | collected 2017
GCTGCCGAAGTCAGCCACCAACACGCGCTCGATGATGCGACCGGTGATGCCCGCCACATTTCGGTAGCGCGCCACGGCAGCTTCGTTCATCTGCTCTTCCTCGGCGTCCTCTTGCATGAAGATTTGCTGGTCGTCGGTGCGGCTGATGCTTTTGTCGAAGAACCAGGGGAAGTGACGCCGCACCAAGGCCACTCGCTCGAACTCGTCGTTAACAGGAATACCGTTCCATTCGTAGCCGCGGCACATCCCGTCCACCACATGGGTACGGCAGGCACCGGTCGCATCAGCGAGCGCGTGTTGGTGGCTGACTTCGGCAGCACCTACACCAAGATAGGCATCTTCGATCCAGGGAATGAGAGCTTTAGCCTGCGCTACGTGCCCACCACCGTGGACGACATCCGCATTGGCCTGGCTGATGGGTTGGACGTGCTGGAAGCCTGTCGCAGCTCCAGTAGCGACGGGGGCGACGTGTTGGACTGGACGCCACTACGTCGGGCCATGGATGAATTCGCGGCGTGCCTGCCCTGTTCCAGCGCCAAGGGCGGCCTGAAGATGGTCACGGTCGCCTTGACCAAGGCTGACAGCGGTTTCGCCGCCGAGCTGGCGGCGCTCACCGCCGGAGCCAAGCCCATCAACAGCTACGACGGCCAGCTCACGCCTGACCAAGCCCGCGCCATCTTCGAGCAGGACGAGCCGGAGATCATTTTGCTTGCCGGCGGCGCCGACGACGGCGGTGACATCGAGACGGCCCTGCACAACGCCCGCCTGCTGGCCGAGGCGACCAGATACGCCGCCTACACGGATTACGGTGTTCCCTTCATTTATGCCGGCAATCAGGATGTGCGCGCTCAGGTCGAGCGAATTTTCGGCGACAACGACGTGGACTTTCGCATTACCCCCAACATCATGCCCGAGGTCAACGAGTTCCACATTGAGGTGGTCAACGAGGCCATTCGCGAGCTATTTCAAACAGTGATCATTCGCGGCAAAGGTTTCGACGTGGTGGAAGACTACATGGACGCCGCCTTCATCCCCACGCCGCGCGCCTGCTTCCGTGGCATCCAATTGCTGGCCCACGGCTACGGCGACGAGCAGGGCATCGGCAATATACTGGCCCTGGACATCGGCGGAGCCACCACCGACTTTTATTCGATGGTGCAGGACAACCCGCTGTATCTCTATCCGGGCGACGATCCCAAGCGGAAGGTCAAGCGCAGCATTCTGAAAACGCCAAACACGCCACTCGCTTACCGGCGAGTGGAAGGCAAGTATGGTCTGAGCTCCAACGCCGAAAATCTGAAGGAACTGCCCCAGTTCCAGAGCGGCAACCTGCATTCCCGGCTGGCCGACTTTCTCTCCACCCAGTTTCCCGCTTTTCAGCCGGGGCAAGACCAGATCGGCCACTTTGTGAGCTCCCAGAATGGCCGCTTGCGCGTCGACCTGGATCGCTATCTGGACTGGATCAGCGCCAACCCGCATCGCAACGCCGTCGGCCAGGTCGAGAACAGCGTTCGTTCCTACCTGGCGCGTGAGATTATGCGTGTGGCCACGGAGAAACATGCGGGATACGTGCAAGAGACAGACACTTATTTTCTTCAGCACGGCGTTAACTTTTTCAATCAACCGACCACGGTACTGCTGATCGGCGGAACCATCTACCACAAATGCCGCGATCAGGAGCCCGGCTATCTGGACGATCTGCAACTGATTGCCAGCGGCGTCCTGTACGACCCCGACCAATCACATGTGTTGCGTCCCACGGGCGACGTTTTGCTGGACGCCAGCTACCTGGTCAGCATTCTGGGCGGACTGTACGGCCGTCTGGAGCCGGAACGCGCCCTGCGCGTGATGAAGCGCGAACTTCGGCCGCTGCCAATCGGTGCGTCGATCCCCGCCGCCATCGGGTAGGGGGTCTGAGTGAGGAGGAAGGAAATGATTTGGAGTGATATGGATCACGATACTGCGCTTCCCATCTAACCCGTAACCGAAACAACGAAGCTCAGGAGGAGAATCATGAAACGCATTACCAGGTACCGTTTTATCGCTATCCCAGTTCTGCTGGCTTTCTCGCTGGCTGCTTGCGCTACGCCTACACCGGAGGTGATCAGGGAGGAAGTTACGGTCGTAGAGACCGTGATAGTAGAAGTAGAAGTAGAAGCAGAAGTAGAAGAAGAGGTTTCTCAGGAGGGGCCCAGCGGACAACTTACAATTTCGGAGACATCGGACATTAACACGGTTGATCCAAAATTCATGAAGGGGCGCCATGGACAGAACGTCTTGCGCCTGATGTTCGATAGCCTCTATCACAGGGATGACAACATGCAAATCATTCCCTGGTTGGCTACCTCACTTGAAAACCCAGATGAACTAACCTGGCGCTTCCATTTGCGCGAGGATGTAAAGTTTAGCAATGGGAACGACTTTAAGGCCAACGACGTGAAATTTACGATCGAACGATTGCTCGAGGATGACTCTGTATGGAGCACGAGGAACTCCGTGGACAGAGTCGAGGTTGTCGATGACTACACCGTCGACATCATTACCAAGGCTCCCTTTGCTGCCTTCATGACCCGCGCCGTACTCTGGCACATGACGGATGAGGAGTATTTCAACGATGTCGGGGAAGAAGGATTTCTCAGCAGTCCGGTGGGTACCGGCCCCTTCAATTTCGTGGAATGGGTCAAAGACGAGCGGATCGTTTTAGAACCTAATACGGACTATTGGCGTGGAGCACCCAATATCAAGACGGTCATCTTCGTGCCTATTCCGGAGACGGCAACCCGGATAGCCGCATTGGAGGCGGGCGACGTCGATATCATCGCAGCCGTTTCACCTGAGTATATCGATCAGCCGGGGGAGGGTATTGAGATCGCTACAGTCCCCGGCACGCGTGCCTTCTATCTTGGCATGAACGTCAACGTGGAGCCCTTTGATGACGTGCGAGTCCGGCAAGCCATGAACTACGCGGTGGACGTCGACTCCATCATAAAGTTTGTGCTTAACGGGTTAGCCAGACCCATTGACAACCCGCTGTTACCCGAAGCTTTCGGCTACGCTGCAACCCCCGTGTACTATTACGACCCCGAAAAAGCCATGAGCCTGCTGGCTGAAGCTGGCTACGCCGACGGTTTTGAGATGGAGCTCGACACTCATCCTGCTTTGAAAGAAATCGCGGAGGCTGTGGCCGGTCAACTCAGTGCGGTTGGCATCGACGCCACTGTCAACATCATGGAGAGGCCCGCCCTCGTCGCCAAGTATGAGCCAGGTGGTAGCCAAGCGTTCATGACTTCCTGGGGTAACTCAGAGGCCGATGCCGATGGCATTCTGTCCAAACAGTTTTACTCCAAGCGCTACGGTTGTGACTTGGTAGCGTTCGACTACCCTGCTCCGGAATCCGGCTTTGGTGACTCGGGTAAGGGTTGCTACTATACGGGTTTCGGTAACTCAGTCGTCGATGCGGCCGTCGAGGCAGGGAAAATACAAGTTGATCCTGCGGTTCGAAAAGCAGCGTATCACGAGGCGCTTCAAGTTATTGTCGATGAGGCTCCGTGGCTCTTCTTGTACAATCCCTCGGAGATCTTCGCCTATGGTGATCAGGTTCAAGGCTGGACACCTCGTTCCGATGCGCTCTTTAACCTGGAGAATACTCGGGTTACGAACTGACAGTCTGATACCCCTGACAGCTACCTCTCTTGAAGGGGCACAGTAGGCCTGTGCCCCTTCAAGCTAACCTTTAGCGCCACAGGTACTTCAAAGCCGAAAGGATCTGCTAGCCTGGTTTCAATCTAGCCATCGTGGCGATGCGCATAGCTGAGGTAACGCGTGCAATTCCTGATTAGGAGGCTTGCCTTAACTGTTCCGGTCCTTATTGGGTTGACGATCGTTGTATTCACCATAATGCATGTAATCCCGGGTGATCCAGTCCAGCTGATATTTTCTGGAACTGGCGCCACCGAGGAACAGAGGCAAGCGATGCGCCGTGCGCTGGGACTCGATCGCCCACTGCCGGTGCAGTATGTGAACTATGTATCCAATGCCATTCGTGGTGATTTTGGCCAGTCTATTCACTATAGGCAGCCCGTCATGGGATTGATCCTGGAGCGGATGCCCGCCACCATAGAGTTGACTATGGCCAGCCTTTTCATCGCCCTGATTGTTGCGTTTCCCGTTGGGGTTATCTCAGCCGTAAAGCGTAACTCAGCCGTCGACTATGTAGCCAGGACCGGCGCCACCTTGGGTATATCCTTGCCAACTTTCTGGGTTGGTATCCTGCTGATTATGCTTGTGGCTGTCAATCTCGGCTGGCTCCCTGCCTTTGGCAGAATCAGTTACGAAGTAGAACTTGAGAAGGTGACCGGTTTTCATCTAGTTGATTCGCTTCTCACCTGGAACATCCCTGCATTCAAAGATGCTACCTCCCATCTGATCTTGCCCGCTCTTGCTTTGGGGCTTGCTACGGCCACATTCACCACGCGCCTGGTTCGCTCCAGCATGCTAGAAGTGCTCGGTAAAGAATATGTGATCACCGCCAGGAGCAAAGGGTTGTTGGAGTGGACAATACTCAACCAACATGTGCTGCGTAACGCCCTCATTCCTGTGATAACACTCATTGGCGTGATGGTTGGGGCGCTACTAGGTGGCGCTATCGTGACGGAGACTATCTTTGCCTGGCCCGGCATCGGGCGACTTGTCGTTCAAGCGATTAGTAACCGTGACTTTCCTGTGGTGCAAGGCGTCGTTCTCTTCTTTGCATTGATCCGCCTCACGGTGAACCTCGTAACTGATGTGCTCTACGTTTGGTTAGACCCTCGCATAGGCCACGTCTAATATGGCAGACCCAATGACCCTATTGACGGAAATCCCAGAGCTACTCCCGCCCGAGCAGAGTGAGTTTAGGCGCGTACTACGGACTGTGCTCCTGAGTAAAACCGCGGTTTTTGGGGCGCTCGTGTTTGGCCTGTTTGTACTTACAGCCATCTTAGCGCCGGTTCTCGCGCCGCACGACCCAGATCAGCAGAACCTGGAGCGCAGGCTGGCGCCACCCATCGGGCTTGGGCTGGAGGGTGCAAGTATTGAATACCCGCTGGGAAATGACAATCTGGGGCGCGACATCCTTAGCCGACTCATCGTTGGCTCTCGCGTGTCATTGATTGTGGGAGTGAGCACGGTGTTTTTGGCCAGCTTGGCGGGGAGCGTTGCTGGTGCGATGGCTGGATACTACCGGGGAATGTTTGACAACGTCGTCATGCGCCTCGTCGACGTCTGGATGGCTTTTCCCAGCTTGCTCCTGGCGATCGCTTTTGGGGCTGCTCTAGGTCCGGGGTTATTCAATCTAGTTTTCGCCCTGGCCCTGGCCAACTGGGTGGTCTATGCGCGCGTCGTTAGAGCAGAAGTTCTTGTCCTGCGTGAACTGGAATTCGTTCTCGCAGCTCGGTCCTTGGGTACTCGCAACCGGCGAATCATTACGCGCCACATCTTGCCTAATGTCCTGCCGCCGATTCTGGTGATCTCCACCCTCCAAATGGGCACGGTTATTATCGCAGAGGCCTCCTTAAGTTTCCTGGGCATTGGCGTTCAGAGTTCGGTGCCGACGTGGGGAGGGATGCTGGCCGATGGGCGGGAGTTTATGCGCCAGGCCTGGTGGCTCGCAACCTTTCCGGGCATCGCCATCAGCATTGTGGTGTTGGGGGTCAATTTATTAGGTGACGGGTTACGAGACGCCTTGGATCCACGTTTGCGACGAGGGTAGGACGGCTTCTAATTCAGCCAGTTTGAGGTCAAGCTTCAGTATTGAGGAGAAATAAGTCAATGTCGATGCGAAGCGAATTATTTCAGAAAAAGGGGGAGGTCGTAGCCGCAAATGGGATGGTCGTAGCCGAAAGCGTCGAGGCGGCTGAAGCTGGACTTGAGATCTTTGAGAAGGGGGGCAGCGCCATCGATGCAGCTGTAGCGACTGCATTTGCCTCGTGTACCTGTGAGCCTGCAATGGCTAGTCTCGGAGGTGGAGGCGCAGCACTGATTCATCTGGCTGAAGAGGGTAGAAACGCAGCCATCGAATTCGAAGGTCGACTCTCCAAGTCGGCCACTGAAGACATGTTCATCGACGATTTATTGCCGGTTGGGGTGAATCCACATCCCAGCTTTGGCTGGCGCGGCACAAAGGAGAATGCCAGTTGGATGGGATATCGTTCCTTGGGCGTGCCGGGCCAAGTGGCGGGGTTGTGCCAGATCCAAGCAAAGTTCGGGACGATGAGCTTGGAACAAGTGATCGCCCCGGCTATCAAAATCTGTGAAGAAGGATTTAGGATAAACAAATACTATGCTTTGATGATTGGCAGTAATATGAAGCTCCTGGAGCAATATCCACCCATTGACAAATTGCTCCTGCCAGGCGGATATCCACCCATCCCGGCCAGCCAATACGACAATCCCACCATTATTGTGCAGAAGGAGTTGGCAGAAACCTTGCGTAAGATCGCGCAGGGTGGCGCCGATGCTTTCTATCAAGGCGACATCGCAAAAGACATTATCGCCGACACGCAACCCCACGGCTCTATTGTCAGCTTGCAAGACTACGCCGATTACCAGCCTAAGAGCTACGATGGGGGTCTCGTTGGTAGTTATCGCGGCTACAAGCTAATCTGCATGCCTGAAGTGTTCGGCGGTACCCAAGTACTACAGACGCTTAGTCTGCTCGAGGGCTTTGACTTGGCTTCCTTGGGGCACAATAGCTCCCGATATCTACATCTCGTCGCCGAGTGTTTCCGCCGAGCGTGGGTGGATCGCTTCAGATATATCGGCGATCCGGAGTTTGAAGATGTGCCTATTGAAGGTCTGACCTCAAAAGAATACGCCGCAGAGATGCGCCAACATCTTGGGCTGGAAAAAGTACCCGATGACATCAAGCCAGGGAATCCCTGGAAGTATCAGGGAGACGGCCAGGCGCCGGCAGGCGACAAGCCACAAGGGCTCAGAGGAGAAGGAAGAAATACAACACACCTCTGCACCATGGATAGAAAAGGGAATGTGGTCAGCATGGTGCAGACTTTAGGCGGAGGATTTGGGGCTTATACAATGTCGGGCAGTACCGGCATCATTCTACGCAACTACACCAACTTGTTTAACCCCGAGCCAGGAACGAGTAACTCAATCGGCCCTTGGAAAAGGCCCACAAGCCACGACTCGCTGACCCTGGTATTCAAGGACGATAAGCCGCTCGTTACCATTGGCGCCCCGGGCGGGCGGCGCGTGATTACGTCCGTCGTTCAAGTCCTCGTGAATGTAATCGACTTTGGCATGGGGATACAGGAGGCGATTGCGGCACCAAGGATTCACATTGAGGGGAGCGACCCCAAGGTGCCAGAAGGAAAATTAGTCAAAGAGTTGTTTGTCGACTCGCGAATCGACCGAGAGACAGTGAAAGAGATGGAAAGACGGGGTCATAAGATTACAACACAGCTGGACGGTGAATTTGCGCTGCCTGTGGCTATCATGAGCAACCCATCGACTGGCAACTTGCACAGTGGCGTGACCGTCCCGGTGCCTGCTACAGCGATGGGCTTTCGGACCTTGAATAGATAAATCCGGTCATGGAGCCAGCGTCTAATCCCAGATTAACTATTCAGTGTGCAGCAGTATGTTTTTCCGCTGAGAGGTTTCATCAACACCTCAACGTGACGGCCAAGGGGTAGACAAAACATAGGAGGCCAACTTGTCTCATCGCAAGCTGGTAGAAGCATCGTATCCAAGGCTGGAAATATCGCTAGACAAAATTAGGCACAATACAGAAACCTTGGTCAGAATGTGCCGGCGGAGCGGAATTCGCGTGGCTGGCGTGACCAAGGTGTTTTGTGGCCATCCGAAGATCGCCAGAGCTATGGTGGCGGGTGGAATAGACATCATCGCCGATTCAAGAATCGAAAACTTGAAGCGGTTACGCGACATCGAACTGCCTAAATTGCTCTTGAGACTCCCTATGATCAGCCAGGTTGCCGAGGTTGTTGAATATGCCGACATATCCCTAAATTCGGAGATAGAAACGATAAGGGCGCTTTCGGCGGAGGCCGGCTCGAAGAACAGGACCCATAAAATAATCCTGTTGTTTGATCTGGGTGATCTGAGAGAAGGCATTATTGACCCAACCGAAATGCTTCGCACAATGGAGGAAGCATTGCAGCTTGAGCGGATTATTGTTGCTGGAGTAGGAACCAATCTAACCTGCTATGGTGGCGTGATTCCAACCAAAGATAATCTGGGCAGGCTCGTTGAGCTAAAAAGAACGATCGAGAACGACTTTGACATCGTTCTCGATATCGTGTCGGGAGGTAATTCCAGCAGCCTGCACCTTGTAGAAGAGGAAACGGTGCCAGATGGGATAAACCAACTCAGACTTGGTGAGTCAATAGTTTTAGGTAGAGAGACGGCTTACGGGCATCAGATTATCGGAACTTATGATGACTGCTTCAAGCTGATTGCGGAGATTATTGAGATTAAGCACAAACCGTCTATTCCTACCGGAGAACTGGGGCTGGACTCATCTGGAAATAAACCAAGCTTTGTGGACAAAGGGATTAGAAAAAGAGCCATCTGTGCCATTGGCAAACAAGATGTGAATCCAGAAAGTATCATCCCGGATGATGGAGACATCGTAATTTTAGGTGCGAGCGGCGACCACCTGATCCTTGATGTTACAGAGGGTCATCGCGCCTATAAGGTGGGGGATTTGGTTTCCTTCAAATTGGCCTATGGCGGAATATTGAGCAGCATGACCTCAGAATATATAAGCAAGAGCTTCCGGTGAGAGGGCTAGCAAGTGCGACAAAAACCGGATGTTTCTGTATTTCATCATGAGCCAGGTGCCTGATTCATCCGCCGATATTAGCTGACGATGAAAGGCGGCGTTTCCTACTAGGTCTCAATTTCTATGTCTTCAACGACCCGGACACGTAGTGTGCGAAAGGTTTTGGAAGTCAAAGACCTTAAGACGCGCTTTCACACTGAAGATGGAACAGTTTACGCCGTCAATGGCATCAGCTTCCATCTTAATGCGGGTGAATTGCTGGGTGTAGTCGGTGAGAGCGGTTCTGGTAAAAGCGTGACCATGATGTCTTTATTGAAGCTTATTCCCATGCCGCCCGGCGAGATTACCTCCGGCGAAGCAATATTTGAAGATCAGGATTTGCTCGCGATAGATCCGGACGACATTCGTAAGGTGCGTGGTGGACAAATCGGCTTCATTTTTCAAGATCCCATGACTTCGCTAAACCCGGTGCTGACAAACGGCCGCCAGATTATGGAACCGTTGCGTGTTCATCTCGGTATGTCGCGTGATGCAGCAAGCAAACGGGCGGAGGAGCTTTTGGAATTGGTTGGTATTCCCATGGCTGCCTCCAGACTAAGAGATTATCCACACCAGTTTTCTGGCGGCATGCGCCAACGCGTGATGATTGCTATTGCGCTTGCTTGTTCACCTCAGATCTTGATTGCCGACGAGCCAACAACGGCGCTCGACGTAACGATTCAGGCGCAAATCATTGACCTGGTCAAGCATTTGCGTGCGGAACTGGGTATGTCCGTCATCTGGATTACCCACGATTTAGGTATCATCGCTGGAATTGCAGATCGGGTGATCGTCATGTATGGCGGGTTGGTGGTAGAACAGGCGCCAGTAAAAGATCTCTACGGAAATCCACAGCATCCGTATACGCAGGGCCTATTGGGTTCTCTGCCGCGCCTGGAAGGAAGACAGTCCGAGCGTCTGACCAGCATCAAAGGCCAGCCGCCAAACATGTTGAGCGAGCCGCAAAGCTGCCCCTTCGCGCCACGATGTCCCTACGTCTATGAGCGGTGTCTCAAAGAAAATCCCGCTCTCTTCCCCATCACTGACGTTCATGAAGCTGCTTGTTGGTGGGATACTGAAAAGGGGACGCCGCGCTATGACCGCTGAGAAGAACGAAGTCTTACTCAAAGTTGAGAATCTAAAAAAGTACTTTCCGATTGTACGTGGACTGTTTGGCCGGCAAGTGGGGGCTGTCAAGGCGGTTGACGGCATATCGTTTGAAGTCTACAAAGGCGAAACGTTGGGGCTGGTGGGAGAAAGTGGCTGTGGCAAATCAACAACCGGACGCGTGATCCTGCAACTTTACCCGGTCACGTCAGGCAAGATTTCATTTGAAGGTCAGGAGCTGACCGAACTCGATAGCGAATCGATGCGCCGTTTACGGCCTAAAATGCAGATGATTTTCCAGGATCCTCACTCTTCTCTCAACCCGAGGATGACCGTTAACAATATTATCAGTGAGCCGTTGGTTGAACACAGCGTCGTGCGCGGTCGGGAGCGAAAAGCGCGTGTGGATGAGTTGCTAGAACTTGTCGGCCTGAGCCCGCATTACGCAAATCGTTACCCGCACGAGTTCTCTGGGGGGCAACGGCAACGGATCGGCATCGCCCGCGCACTGGCGCTTAACCCTGCATTTATCATCTGCGACGAGCCGATCGCGGCCTTAGATGTTTCTATTCAGGCTCAGGTGGTGAATTTGTTGGAAGATCTTCAAGGCGAATTTGGCCTCACATATTTATTCATCTCGCATGACTGAGCATGATTCGCCACATTGCGAACCGGGTGGCTGTCATGTACCTGGGA
>PVMS01008151.1_pt1 | contig 10640 bp, 7 predicted proteins | sample 1853461 | NCBI WGS metagenome assembly PVMS01 (sample SAMN08582032, study PRJNA380276) | Marine sediment metagenome, whole genome shotgun sequencing project. | isolation source: ocean sediment barecode stripped | collected 2017
ATTATTGTTATGGGTCTAGCCTTGCCTCTTGAAGAAGTTGCTGCGGCCGCTGTCTTTATGTTCTTGCTGATGTTTACTCAGGTTAATATCACTGTAATGACATTACGCCGTAGACGCCCCGAGATGGAACGCGGATTTTACGTACCATTCTTTCCCTGGCCTCCGGTAATTGGGATCGCCACCAACATAGCTCTTGCGCTCTTCCTGGTGATTGAGTTGGGCCGGGTTGGCCTCGTTTCAGTGGCCTGGATTTTGGTTGGCGCAGTGCTATATTGGGGATATTTCCGTGGAAAGGAAGCCAAAGAGCGGCCGAAAGAAGTCCTCATGGAAGAGGCCTTGGTGATGGTTGATTATTCGGTGCTTATTCCGGTTGCCGACGTAAAGCAGGCTGAAATGCTTGGGCGTTTAGGCAGCTCATTGGCCAAAGAGCATGATGGCGGAGTGCTGGCTCTTCATGTCGTTAAAGTACCTCACCAATTGAATCTGGCCGATGGACGGCTCTTCCTGCAGCGGGGTCGACCGCCCCTCCAGAAAGTTATCGACCAGGCGAAGTTGCAAGATGTGCCAGTTCATACGATGATCAGGTTGGGGCGGAGCGTATCCGACGCCATCCTGAAGACCACAGCAGAGAACACGAGCGATATGATCCTCTTTGGCTGGCCTGGACGATCAGGCACAAACGAAAGATTGTTTGGTTCAGTCATCGATCAAATAATCCAGAACCCTCCGGCCGATATTGCCATCGTGCGCCTGAGACCTTATACGCTGCTTGACAAAATTGTTGTGCCCGTCGCCGGTGGACCAAACAGCCGCCTGGCCGCGACCGTCGCTATGTCCATCGCCAGGAACACAGACGAAAAGACTGAGGTGGTGCTCCTCCATGTGGTTGTTTCGGGCGTTGATCCAGTTCAGGCAGAGGCCCGTGCTCGAAGCGCCTTTCGGCGTGCCACTCAGGGTTTAGATTTTCCATTCACCGAGGAAATCTTAGCTGCAGACAGCCCCTATGATGGCATTATAAAAGCGGCCGAGTCCAGCGATATGGTTGTTATTGGGGCGACAAAGGAACCTCGTTTCCGAAACCTGCTGATGGGCAATGTTGCTCAACGGGTGGCTGACGGCACGATCTGTCCAGTAATAATTGTCAAAAGGCGAAGCACGATTATCGATGCTGTGCTTAGAAACACGGTATTGGTCCCAATCCGTCAATCGGACAAGTTGGCAAAGCCTCCAGAAAATGCTTTGGAAGAGAAGTAGGGACCCGAGATAGCATTATTATTCGATTTTTGACTGAAAACCCACCCTGCTAGAGCTGTTAAGCTACCATCGGGGCCATCCGCTGCCTGCTGCGGTGGACGATGTAGATCCCGAGTATGACACCAGCTCCGCCCACAATTTGAAGTGCTGATAATTGCTGACCAAGCAATGGAATCACTAGCACAGCGGTTACAACAGGTTGCCCAAGACCCGCTGGTGCAACGAAAGAAGCAGGCAAAAAGCCCAGTGCATAACTAAAACTGAATTGACCTATCACCTGGCTTACAAGGCCAAGTCCAAGGAAACTGAGATAGGTCCTTCCTGAATAGCCCAATAATGGCTGGTGAAAGACCAGGGAAAGGAGTAACAAGATAATCGTCGCGGTCGCTACGACCAACCAAAAATAACTGAGCGAATCTAACGTTCGTCTCCCCCACTGTGTGACAAGGAAATATCCACCGTAGAACATGCCCGCCACAAGACCAAAGAATGTCCCTAGTCCGAGGGAAAAACCCTTAAGCGCATCGATGCCAAATATCAACATGGCGCCCGCCATGGCAACAGCAAGGCCAATCCAAAAAGGCCTCTTCAACCTCTCACGGAAGATAAGCAGCGCACCCAGTGCCACCCACAATGGAGCGGTATTGGCCATCAAGGTTGGATTTAGAGCACCGCTCAGAAGTACCCCACTATTAAAAAAGAACAGGTCGCCAGCGAAAAGGATGCCGCCGGCAACTGCAACGAGAACTTCCTTCCGAGGGAGCGCTGCCGAGCCACGCCTCCGGATTAAGAAGGGTACTACTAAAACAATGGCAGCGATCCCCATTCGATAGAATCCAGTTACTGTACCAGGTGCATTAGCCAGACTGACAAATATTCCTGAAAAACCCAGACACAAAATGCCGGCTGATAGGGCCAGGTAGGGCTTAAGGTTAGCGATAGAAATTGGCGTAATCTTTCTTGGCAACTGGTGATATTCCACTTTTATAAAGGACTTAGCTTCGGCAGCTAATCAACGCGATTTTCGAGCAATCTGGCTACTTCATCCCGTTTTGGCCTGGGTAAAAGAGTTCGTTTATTATCCTTAAACAACCAAACTGCTGGATCGCCATCTTTGAACCTACCGATGCAGGCGCTTTCAATGCCAGCTTCTGTCAATTCCCCGATAATCCGGCCGCTGTCCTCGGTCGGTGAACCAATCAGCAAAGCGCCCGGACTTATCGCTGCAAGTGGATCTACATCAAGAGCCTGGCATATCCTGGCGGAGATCTTAGGAATAGGAACGGTATTCGGGTCAAATAATATTGAACAGTTAGCCGCATGGGCCATCTCCCATAAAGCAGAAGCCAATCCTCCTTCCGTTGGGTCGTGCATGCCCGTTACTCGACCAGCTTTTAGGGCAACCTGAGCATCTTCGAGAACGCTTATGCCAGGATCAGTCAAGAAAGATTGGGCAATTTTTATTTCTGCGGCTTTAGAATATTACTCAGCTCAGACTCAAATTCCCTTGATAGAATTGCTGTAGCCTCAATTGGGACACCTTTTGTTAAAATCAAGTCATCCCCGATCCGGATCCCCTTGGGGGTGATCAACTGTTTCTTGGAAACAGTTGCCAACATCGTGCCGACTAGTATCGGACGATCTAAGCCAAATGTAATCTCTGTGTGACCGCCGATGATGGCGACGCCAATCTCGTCGCAAACTATTTTTAATTGCTCTGTTATCCCTTCTACAAGTAGCTTGTCGGTCGAATTCTCTGGCAGTAAGAGGGTGACCATCAGCCATCTTGGTAGGGCGCCGGTTGTCGCGATGTCGTTGGCATTAATATGGACCAGATACCATCCGATATCATCTTGCGTAAAGGTGATGGGATCGGATTTTACAACGAGATAAGTGGCGCCAAGGTCTACAACTGCGCAGTCTAGACCTGTTCCCGGCCCGAGGACTATGGCCTCATCGTCGCTCGCCAGACAATTTATTATTTGTTGGAGAATGCTTGGAGGAAGCTTGCCTACTGGGAAATAGGTATTGTCCATCTTTGGCTTGTTAACTACCGTTTAGTGAGAACGAGGCCTGCGATTTCCTACCACCTCTGTTTACAGACCGGAGCCATCTTGTGAAACTTAGAATTCCTCATCCTGGGAAACAACATGTTCAATGACCTGAAGGTCAGGTTCGCTCTCTGTGTGAGTTTCATCTTCGATGATTACGGCTGTTTCCATCTCTGAGATAGCGCTTGCAACATTTTCAATGGCAACGCGCTGTTTGCGATACAAGTCAGACTCACTCATGGCTAGTCGCCGAGCTACATCCCTTACTTTTTGACCTTGAATGAACTTAAGTTCCAGGATGTTATATAGAATCCACTCGGCCGTGGTCATGTTCCGCTCGCCTTCCGGTCTTTGCTGCTCTACAGCTCTAACCAAGATCTCCCTTAACGCCTTGGTTTGATTGCCTCCATGGCTGCGTACAGATTCCTGGACTACTTTAAGCCTCATAAGTGGGCTCTGGGTTAGCTTAGGCCCTCCCCAATAATGACTCAGCGCATCCCAGACAATACTGTTGAATTCGGGATCAGCGATTATCCCGCCGTCTTCAAGTGCAGAAGAGGTGAGTATTCGGGTACCTCCAAAGGTGGCGGCGCTTCGGGTCCTCTGAATTGCTGTCACCTGAGGTAGTAATCCCTCAACGGCCGAGAAAACTTCTTGCTGAAGCAGCCGGTCTTGTAGAGCTTCGGTGGCTTGAGCCACTAATCTGTTAAAGGTTTTCTCCTCAGAATCGCTAAGATCCGGTGTTTCCGATCGAGCCTCTACCCCTAAGATACCGACCAGTATCTCATTATGTTCGGTATAAAGGGGTCGAATCCAAAATTTTCCCCAGAGGATAAACCGACCGCTGGTCGGCAGATCGTTGCGATTATCATTCACCGTACCGGCAGATTGGGCCAGGTCCTGCCATTCTTCAGATAGCCACTGGTCATTCTCCGCATAAGCGAAACCTATCACTGCTTCTAACCGGGGTCCATCAGCTGAGATTGATGCCGCGAAAGCTGAAGGTGTTCGCAGCACTTCGCAGGCAGCCGCTAGGACGCTTTCTAGGAATTGGCGTAGGTCCCTAGTTGTTAGCACACGTTCGCTCAATTGCTGGATACGTCTTACCTCCGGCTCATCTGTTAGCTGGAATAAACGCTCAAGGGGTCGTTTGAAGGCATAAATCGCCCATTCAACAAGAATAACCGTTGCCACAATAGCTATTGCTAGGGCCGTTTCCAGGTGTAAGCCGACTAATTGTTCTGCTTGTACGAGGGCTACATAGACCAGTAAAACTATGGATGCCGCAAGGGGGATGCGCGCCATATATTTAAACAGCCTGACTCGAACGACTCTATCTGGAGAGACGGCACCAAAATAGGCCATGTAATATGTAAGCAACGCGAACATAACACTGATAATTAAGTTGCCTAAGATGATGATTAACCAGAAAAGGATCGATGATTGAACGTTGGCATCACGGCTAATGGTTAAATAGGGGAATACAGCAAGCGGGGCGGCGAGAATGGCGATAAAGATCATTGTCAGCCGCTTTCTTGTTGTCTTGGTTACGCAGAGCGCCCGGGCGCGTCCAACGAAAAAAACGCTGGCGCCACTAATGATCCAGTAGTAAGCTGCAAACAGGGGGAATAGAGGGCCAGTGCTCATGTGCGGCGTGGATGTTGACAAGGTTGGATCGGTTATCACCAGCTCAGTAAAAATGGCCAGGAAAAAGAATAATATACCAACCAGATACCAGCCTCTAGAGAGGATCTTTCGATTTCGCGATGGTTCTCCTGTTATCTCTAGAAGGGCATCGGCCAGGTGAAATTGAGCAGCCGGCACCAAGGCGATTCCGACCCAGCCAATACGAATCCAAACTTCAGCTGAACCTGCAAGGGTAGTCCTGGTTGCCAGAAGTTCTGTGAAATAGACTATGATTACAAAGAAGATCAGAGCATTGAAGGCTCTGGTGACCCTGTCGCGGAAGAGATATCTTAAATTGTAAAGAAGCACAGAAGTGCTAAATATAACAATAATCGCTTGAAGAATATCGTTTATTAGGGCTAGGGTTGATGGAAACTGCTCAGACATTATCGCTCAATAGTAGCGGCAATGATGGGAAAAATCTAATTTCAATGGTGAATGGTTAGACCACGCAGGTCGTTTTCAAAGCTCGTTCCTCCCACACCACAGAATATTCTTACATCATGCCGGAGTTGGAGCTGGGGGCAGGTCAAGCGAAGACGGTGGTTTCCATTCAACTTGTTCATCCTGTTCATCCTCGACAGCCCCAGCAGCTGGTGGGGTAGGGCTGGATTTAGGCGCTTCTGGCTCCCGTCCTTCAATTATGGCGACAAACTCATCTGCTTCAAGAGTCTCAATATCCAGCAAGGCTTTGGCGATCAATTCTAGTTTATCTCTGTGTTCAGTAAGGATCTGTTTAGCTTGCTTATATCCCTTATCAATGATCTCTCGGACCTCTTTATCTATCTGCTCGGCAACAGCCTCTGAATAATCTCTCTGCTCGCTGATCTCCCTTCCTAAGAAGATTAATTCCTGTTTATCGCCATAGACTCTCGGCCCCAATTCATCGCTCATGCCATACTGAGTTACCATGGATCTGGCCATTTTTGTTATTTGCTGCAGGTCATTACTTGCACCTGTGGTGATCTCACCGAAAACTATCTCCTCGGATACCCGACCGCCTAAAGCAGTGGCGATGAGGGCGTTAAATTTTGACCGGCTGTAGAAAAACATGTCGTCTTCCAAAAACCAGGTAATTCCCCCCGCCATTCCTCTTGGAATAATGGAGATCTTTCGGATTTCCTGTGCATGAGGTAGATAGTGACTGACTAGTGCATGTCCCGCTTCATGGTAAGCGGTGATCTCTTTTTCCTCATCACTGATAATCCGGCTTTTCCGTTCCGGTCCAAGCTGTACTCGTTCTATAGCTTCCTGGAATTCCGACATACCGATTTCTTTACAATCTCGCCTGGCAGCCAGCAGGGCAGCCTCGTTTACCGTGTTCTCAATGTCAGCGCCGACGAAGCCTGGTGTCGATTTCGCCAAAACGTTCAAATCAACATTGCTGGCCAGCGGCTTTCCGCGCATGTGAACTTTGAAGATGGCCTCACGGCCGCGGATGTCTGGCCTGTCGAGTACTACACGACGGTCAAATCGACCTGGACGCATCAGGGCTGGGTCGAGAATATCAGGCCTATTGGTGGCCGCCAAGATGATGACATGTACATCGGTGCTGAAGCCGTCCATCTCAACCAGAATCTGGTTTAAAGTCTGCTCTCGTTCGTCGTGCGAGCCGCCTAATCCCGCACCTCGCATGCGGCCGACGGCATCAATTTCGTCAACAAATATTATGCACGGGCTGTGCCGTTTTGCTTGATCAAATAAGTCTCGAACGCGGCTGGCACCAACACCGACGAACATCTCTACGAATTCAGAACCAGCAATCGAGAAAAAGGGAACACCCGCCTCTCCTGAGACAGCTTTGGCCATTAATGTCTTGCCTGTGCCAGGGCTGCCAACTAGAAGCACCCCCTTGGGAATGCGAGCGCCAAAACTCACGAATTTTTCTGGTTCCTTAAGAAATTCAACGATTTCCTCGAGCTCTTCTTTTGCTTCATCACAGCCAGCCACATCATCAAAACTTACCGTGGGATGGTCGCCTGTGAACATCTTGGCCTTGCTCTTGCCAAAAGATAGGGCCTGATTATTGGAACCCTGAGCCTGGCGCAGAATAAAGAAGATGAAGCCGATGATCAACAAAGCAGGTAAGAAAATGCCTATTAAACTCAACCAGCCGCCAAATTGGCTCGGTCGTTCATAGCTGATAGTGAGACCGTCCTGTCGATCTAGTTCGTTGGATACGCCATAAGCTGCCAACACTTCTTCTAACGAACTTACTTCGCTAATCTGGGAGTACGAAGGGTCGCGGTTTCCATCTTTATATTGGGCTGTAACTTCGCGGCCGTCCCCGGATACTTCAAGCTCCTCGACTTGATCGTTCTTGATCTGTCTGGCCAGCTCGCTGATTGGAATCTCATCACGCTCTGAACCGACGGCGTTGTAGCTCCACAGAATGGCTACAATGGCCACAGTTATTAAAATGTAGATGAACCACTTAGTGATTCTTGTTGAATTCACGCTTTAGCCTCCATTGTCGTCCATTTCAATTGAACAAAGAGTCCAGGGAAAAAACGCCAACAAACACCTGACTACAGTATAACAGATAGGAGGAGGGCTTGCTAAACGGTCTATTGAGAAAGTAGTCCCGCGGCCGACTACTTGAGGATCACCCTGTATACAGCCGGTAAATTGAATACCAGAGAGGAATGAGTCCAAGCAGGCTGATAAGGGCTATAATGCCAAGAACTACTGCTAGCCAATCTGTTCCCTTTTCCTTTTCATCTAACGTTAAAATAATCTCAGCCTGCTCCCTGTTTGCAAAAGAATCATCGGGCATCCTGGTTTGGGCCAGGGCTGTAGATCCTACTTCCCTGGTTGAGATGCCCACTGAAGATGCATCAACCACAGCGGCAGCAGCTAAATCCTTTTTAACCGGCCCTGTCTCTTCTTCACTATTATCGCGGTATACCTTCAATACCCGGCCTAATTGATCGGCCGTTCGATAGCGGCCTGCGGGTTCTTTTGATAGGATTTTTTCCACAACCCGGGCTAACTGATCAGGAACTGCCGGATTGAGTGTCGTAACGTCAGGCGGCTGCTCCTGGATATGTTTCAAAGCTAATGCTGTGTGGGATTCGGCTCTGAAGGGCAGCTTTCCTGCGAGCATCTCAAATAAGATGACGCCTATGCTATATACATCGGATGCAGTTGTTGGAGAATGACCGGCCGCTTGTTCAGGGGAAAAGTATTGGGGAGTGCCCCAAATCTGGCTGTCTTCGTGCAGCGAAGCCTCGCTCAACGCCCTGGCAATCCCAAAATCGGTAACTTTCACCTGGTTATCTGGTGAAACAAGAACATTCTGAGACTTTATATCACAATGAATTAATCTGGCTCTATGAGCATACCCGACGCCAGCGCAGATCTGGATGGCAATGTCAACGGCCTGGTGTAAAGGCATGGGCTGGCCATTGTTTTTCCCCTGCCCGCGAATTAATTCCTTAAGGGTTGAGCCTTCGACCAACTCCATGACGATGTAATATCGGCGGCCATCCTGGCCTATATCATGGACCGTGACGATATTTGGGTGGCTGAGATTGGCGGCCGAATGGGCCTCTTTCTGAAAACGCTGCAGAAATTGCTCATCCCCAGCCAGGGATTCATGCAGTATCTTGACCGCTACCAAGCGCCCAAGCTTCAGGTCCTGGCCCTTGAAAACAACAGCCATGCCACCCGTACCAGCCCGTTCGATCAATGTATAGCGGCCGTTAAGGATTATCTCTTCTTCGATCACAGACTGAATTTTATATCATGTTGGCAGCTTGCTGCCACTGATAGTGGACAGTGACCGCGTAGTTGCTCGTATTTTTCAACCAAACGGCTTCCTTTACAGCTTCTTTTTTTTCAACTTGCGTTAGTCAAATATTATGAGACCAATGACCACCGACCACTAACCACTTGCCCTTGCATACCACATATGGTAGCATTTTTTTTAAGTATGGCGGGTGTAGTGTAGTGGTTAACACGTCTGGTTGTGGCCCAGAAGATCGTGGGTTCGAATCCCATCACTCGCCCTTTTAACATGCGCCCATAGCTCAACGGACAGAGTACTTGACTTCGAATCAAGTGGTTGGGGGTTCGAATCCCTCTGGGCGTACTGGAATACATGCGGAATAAATATTTCAGGTTAGAGCCAATATTGGGACCAATCCTACTTAGAAAATTGCCGACATCCAACTGAATCAAGGCTGCTTAATCGATTCAAGTGTGATGTATTCGACTGCTATTCGAAGGAGCTGGTAGAGCCATTATTAATTAGGAGGAGTTGATGTTCAGAAGCAAGGTTGCACGAATCATCAGCTTCCTGATTGCCTTTTGGCTAGTCGTGGGCTGTTCTTCATCGCTCTCGCCAACCCCAACGACAACACCTGCGCCGGCCGCTACCCTCACCACTGAAATCACTAACAGCATCGTATACGCAAACGTTGATGATACGCTAACCAGGCTGGATGTGATCACTCCAAGTCAGCAGGGTCCCTGGCCAATGGTGGTACTCGTACATGGATTTAATCAAAATCGATTTGAGTTTGAGCACCTTGCTCGCGCCATTGCCTCCCACGGAGCGGTCGTATACAACACAGATGTGGAGTTCAGTGTACCTTTCTTACCAAGCATAGAGCGATTAGCTTGTGCAGTACGTTTTGCTCGAGCCTCAGCAACTGACTACGATGGCGATCCTGACAGTATTACGCTTGTCGGCCATTCTGCTGGTGCTGCCTCCGGGCTGGTAGTTGGCCTTGCTGGGGATGACTTTAAAGGAGATTGCATTGAGAGCGACGTTTCTGCTATCCCAGATGCTTTTGTAGGCTATGAAGGACCGTATGATTTTATAACCGTCAATTACGGCGGGGTGGTCAATCATACATACTTGAAGCAAACGGACCCTGTGCTGGCGGAGGCTTTGAATCCTTACTCCCATATCGGCCGCAATCCTGATCTTCAGATCCACCTGATTCACGGTGACGATGTTGACAGTCTTTGGTATGAGGTAAAGCCTGAAGTGTCTAATGATATGCATCAGGCCCTAGTAGATGCTGGGTACGACGCTGAGCTGACTGTCTTGGAAGGTGCTACTCACCGTGACCTATCTAGTCAGTATTCAGAGGTCTTTGCAGTGACTATCCAGGAAGTGATGGAATTTGTGCACGGCCCATAGCAGTAGGTGGGATATCTGATTAGGAGGACTTGCCAACCATAAGTATGCTCTGATGATTGAAGCTTCCATATTTGATTGTGCAAGCAAAACACAATGTTTGTGACATTCTTCACAAATAAACGAAAATGGTGTATAATATATTAATAAACATTTCGGTAGGTACAGATTTAAAGTGCCTGGGTGAGACATCGTAGCGAGCAATACACCCCATCACCCGGGCATTTTTTTATTTGGCCGTATTGCTGGCGGGGAAGCAGTGTTGTTCGACCCCTAATGAATTGCTTTATAACCATCTCCCTTTAAACAGCGAGAACCGTGAATGCCATCTATGATCTTGGTTCAATAATCCCCACAAAATAACTTCCGGCCCCATTTCCTCCGCTCCAGATCTAAACTCAATTTCAACCCTTATTTGACAGCGTAGATTCAACTCACAAGTGCAACTTTGAAAGTTGGGATAAGAAGTAAGCTGCGGTAGCATCTGTGCTTCTAAAACC
>PVMS01128056.1_pt1 | contig 10640 bp, 8 predicted proteins | sample 1853461 | NCBI WGS metagenome assembly PVMS01 (sample SAMN08582032, study PRJNA380276) | Marine sediment metagenome, whole genome shotgun sequencing project. | isolation source: ocean sediment barecode stripped | collected 2017
CGATGCCGCGGACTTCGATGGCGACGGTGATATCGACGTGGTTGGCGTCGCCCAGGCCAGGCCGGGCTCGACACGCTGTCGACCCAGCTCTCCTACGCGACGGTGCGGGCGCCGGCCGCCGGCCGCGTGCTCCAGGTGCACGTCGAGGAGGGCGGCGCCGTCGCGCCGGTCACTGCGGTCACGGGCGGCACCGTGCTCCTCACCCTGGCGGGCACCGACCTGCTCCACCTGGAGGGTCTCGTGGACGAGAACGAGGTGGCGCGGATCGCCCTCGACCAGGAGGCCCGGGTGCGCACCGAGGCCTACCCGGACCGCATGTTCGAAGGCCGCGTCACGGACATCGCTCCGATGGGCACGCGCATCCAGAACGTCACCTACTTCGAGCTCGAGATCGAGATCGTCGACGATGACGCCCAGCTCCTGCGGCCGCGCATGTCCGCCGACGCCGAGATCGTGGCCGAGGTGGTGGAGGACGCGCTGGTCGTCCCGGAGACCGCGCTGCGTTACCGCGGCGAGAAGATCCAGGTGGACACCGTGGTGCGAGCAAGCGGCGCCACGGTCGAGCCGAAGGACGTCGAGATAGGCATCGTCGACGGCAGCCGGGTGCAGATCACGGGCGGGCTCACGGAGGGCGAGGAGATCCTCCTCAAGTGAGCGCCGCAATGACGGTGGGCAGACAGGTGCCGAGGAGGTGAGCGCCGCGATGATCCAGCTCGAGGGCGTCCACAAGTCGTACGACACCGGCGAGCTCGAGGTGCACGCGCTGTGCGGCGTCGACCTCGAGATCGACCAGGGCGAGTTCGCCACCGTCAGGGGGCCCTCCGGCTCGGGCAAGACCACCCTGATGGAGATCCTGGGCTGTCTCTCGCGGCCCTCGGCGGGGCGCTATCAGCTGGCGGGCCGCGCCGTCGACGCGATCGACCCCGACGGCCTGGCCCGGCTGCGCGGCGAGGAGATCGGCTTCATCTTCCAGAGCTTCAATCTGCTCCCGCGGCTCACCCTCGCCGAGAACGTGGAGCTTCCGCTCGGGTACCGCGGCGTCTCGCGCAAGCTGCGTCGCGAACGCGCCCGGGAGACGCTGGAGCACGTGGGCCTCGGTCACCGCTGGCGCCACACGCCCAACGAGATCTCCGGCGGCGAGCGCCAGCGCGTCGCGGTGGCGCGGGCGCTGGTGAACCGCCCATCGCTGGTGCTCGCGGACGAGCCCACGGGCAACCTCGACACCAAGACCGGGAACGAGATCCTGTCCCTGCTCGAGGCGGTCCACACCGAGGGCAACACCGTCGTGATCGTGACCCACGACCCGCAGATCGGCGAGCGTGCGCCGCGGCGCCTCTCGATCCGGGACGGCCAGATCGAATCCGACCGGAGCGCGGTCTGAACGGAGTCCGACGATGGCGCTGGAATCCGTGCGGCAGGCCCTGCGGTTGCTCTGGGCGCACAAGCTCCGCTCGATCCTGACCCTGTTCGGGATCGTCTGGGGCACCGCCTCGGTGATCTTCCTGGTCGGCTGGGGAGAAGGCTCCCAGGCCATGCTCGAGCGCGGCTTCTTCAAAGCCGGCAAGAACATGGGAGAGGTCTGGGCCGGCAAGGTGAGCGAGGAGTTCACTCCGGCCGTGGACCGGCGCTTCCTGTGGTTCACCCTCGATGACGTCCAGGCACTGCGCCAGCGCGCGCGCGTGCCCGACCTGATCGGCGCCGAGTCCTGGGAGATGCTCCCGGCGGTGAACGGTGCGCGGGCCATCACCGTCGACGTGCGCGGACTCGACCCCGAAGCGATCGAAGTGCGAGGCGTCGGGGTGGCGGCCGGCCGCCAACTCTCCCGCCCGGACCTCGAGCACCGGCGCCGGGTGGTGGTGCTCGGCGAGAAGATCCGCGCGCGACTGCTCGGACCCGAAGGCCGGATCGGGAGCTTGATCCGGATCGCCGGAAAGCCCTTCCGCGTGATCGGCTTCCTCGAGCCCGTCGGAACCCAGCTCTCCCGCGACCGGATGGAGATCGACGAGCAGGTCTGGGTTCCGATCACGACGCTCCACGCCAACTGGCCGCGCTGGTGGACCGACGAGTTCGTCGTCACCAAGATCCTCTACCGCATGCCGGATCGCCGGCTGATGGAGGAGAGCGAGCGCGAGGTGCGGGCGATCCTCGCCGACCGAATCGGTGTCAGCTCCGACGACGAGGAGGCCGTCGGCATCTGGAGCAGCCTGAAGATGCTGAACCAGCTGCCCCTGGATCAGACCACGGGACTGCTCTTCATCCTGGCCGCAACGACTCTCCTGATCGGCGGGATCGGCGTGCTCAACATGATGCTCGACTCCGTTCACGAGCGACGGCAGGAGATCGGCGTGCGCCTCGCCGTGGGCGCTCGGCGCCGCGACGTGGTGCTGCAGTTCTTCGTCGAGACATTGACGATCTGCCTGATCGGGGGCGTGCTCGGCGCCCTGCTCGGCGTCGGCGCCTGCCTCTGGCTCGGCAGCCTCGACTTCCCGGATCTGGTGCCGGTCCCGACGCTGCGCCCCGGAATCGTCGTCACCGCGCTCGGCGTGCTGACGGGAGTCGGCGTGACTGCCGGCGTGATCCCCGCCTGGCGGGCCTCCCGGGTCGACCCCGCCGAGATGCTGAGGGAGGAGTGATGGATCTGCTCCTGTCTACACTTCGCAGTCTCCGCGCCCACGCCTTGCGCTTCTTCCTCACTTCGCTGGGCATCGTCTGGGGCGCCTTCCTGCTCACCTTCCTGAGCTCGTCCATCCAGGGCCTGGATCAGCATTTCACCCGCGAGCTCGAGGAAGCCGGCCCGAAATTCGTGATCGCCTGGCCCGGCACCGTGGTGAAGCACCGGGTCGGAGAGCGCGGCGCGCGCGCCGTGGAGCTCGAGCGCGAGGACATGGAGCGGCTGCACGCCCTCGCCTCGCTGGAGGACGCCGCCCCGGACCTCGGCATCTGGTCGCAGATCGTTCGCGCGGGCGGGCGCACCAAGCTCTTCCACGTGAACGGCGTGAGCGATCGTTCGGCCCGCATCCGAAACCTGACGCCGCGCGACGGCCGCGTCATCTCACCCCTCGACGTCGATCGCGCGGCCCGGGTGGCCTACATCGGCGCGATCGTCGCCGACCGGCTCTTCGGCAGCCGGCCCGCCGTCGGACGCACGCTCCAGATCGAGTCGGTGCGCTTCCGCGTGATCGGTGTGAACGAGCCCAAGGGCACCCAGATGATCGGCGTCAACGGCTGGGACGACCGGGTCGTGTTCGTGCCGTACACCACCGCCCAGCGCTGGCTGATCCGGGACGACGTGCTCTCGGAGATCGTCTTTGCGCCGGTGACGCGCGAGGGCTCGTGGGAGACGATCCGACACGTGCGGGAGATGATCGGCCTGCACCACGACTTCGCACCGGACCTCGACACCGCGCTGAGCTTCTTCAACGTGCACGACGTGCTGCAGATCGTGCACGTGCTCTTTTTCGGCTTCCGGATCTTCCTGTTCTCGGCGGGCATCATCACGCTGATGGTGGGCGCCGTCGGCGTGATGAACATCATGCTGGTGGTGGTGGGTGAGCGAACCCGGGAGATCGGCCTGCGCAAGGCCGTGGGCGCCACTGGCCGCGCGGTGTTCCTGCAGTTCCTGGCCGAGGCCACCGCGATCTGCGGCGCGAGCGGCGCAGTCGGCGCGGCCCTGGGCATCGGCTTCACCCAGCTCGTCGCCGCGCTCTCGCCGCCGGAGGGCCCGTACGCCTCCACGCCGATCCTGGTGCCGGCGACCGCTGCGCTGATCGTCGGCGCCCTGGTCCTCGTCGGGATCGTCGCGGGGGTGGTGCCCGCTGTTCGCGCTGCTCGTGTCCCCCCCGCCGAGGCGCTGCGATCGGCGTGAGCCCGCTGTCGGGTCAGTAGAGGATGACGCTGCGGATGACTTCTCCCTCGTGCATGAGGTCGAAGGCCCGGTTCACTTCTTCCAGGGGCATGGTGGCGTTCACCATCTCGGCGAGCTTGAGGCGCCCGTTCATGTAGCGGTCGACGAAGGCCGGCAGCTCCGTGCGCCCCCTCACGCCGCCGAACGCGGTGCCGCGCCAGGAGCGGCCCGTGACCAGCAGGAACGGGCGGGCGTGGATCTCCTCGCCCCCGCCCGCAACGCCGATGATGATCGACTGGCCCCATCCCCGCGCGGTGCAGGCCAGGGCCTGGCCCATCAGGTCGACGTTCCCGACGCACTCGAAGGAGTAGTCGAAGCCGCCTCCCGTAATTTCCACGAGCTGACCGACAAGGTCGTCGCTGCCGCTCGGGTCGAGACACTCCGTGGCTCCGAGCTGCCCGGCCAGCTCGAACTTCTTCGGGTTGGTGTCGATGGCGACGATGCGCTCGCAGCCAGCCATCGCCGCTCCCTGGACCACCGAGAGGCCGACGCCGCCCAGGCCGAAGACGGCGACCGACGAGCCCGGCTCGCACTTCGCCGTGTTGAGCACGGCGCCGATGCCGGTGGTCACGGCGCAGCCCAGCAGGCAGATCTTGTCGAGGGGCGCATCGTTCCGGACCTTGGCCAGCGCGATCTCCGGCAGGACCGTGCGCTCGGCGAAGGTCGAGGTGCCCATGTAGTGATGGATCGGCTTGCCGCCCTTCGAGAAGCGGCTCGTCCCGTCGGGCATGAGCCCCTGGCCTTGCGTCGCGCGCAGGGTGATGCAGAGGTTCGTCTTGCCCGAGAGGCAGTAGCGACACTGCCGGCACTCCGGCGTGTAGAGCGGGATCACATGGTCGCCGGGCTCCACCGAGGTCACGCCGGCGCCGACCTCCTCGACCACCCCGGCGCCCTCGTGGCCGAGCACCGAAGGGAAGAGGCCTTCGGGGTCGCGACCGCTCAGCGTGTAGGCGTCGGTATGACACACACCCGTCGCCGCCAGGCGCACCAACACCTCGCCGGCCTTCGGGCCCTCGAGCTCGATCTCGTCGATCTCGAGCGGCCGGGCCGCCTCCCAAGCCACCGCTGCCTTCACCTTCATCGCTGTCTCCACAGGCGCTCGTCACGAGCGGCCCCCTGGATACCGCCCCAGTCGGCGCGGCGCAAAGAGACAGCCCGCGCGCCGGGTGTAGAATCCCGGCATGGGGACTCGATGGCGAAGCTTCCAGTTGCTGGCGCTGGGGGCGATCCTCGCCACCCTGGCCTGTGCAGAAGACCGCCCCGACCACAGGCGGCTGGTCACCTGGGGCGGCACCACCTTCGACCCCCTCCAGACGATGGTCCGCCCGCCGGACGCGAGCGCCTACACGGTGATCGCTCCGGAGGTGATCGAGACCGGGAGGGCCCGATCCGCCGCTTCGTCTCGTATTCGGAGAGCTACGAGATCGACCGCCTCTTCAACTCGATGGAAGGTCCCGCGAGTGTGGTCCGCGTACCCCTGCGACAGGATTCGCCCGAGCCCGAGCTCCTGTGGGTGAAGGGCGTCTACGTGGAGGTGGTGGACGAGCAGGGCGAGCCCGCCGACCAGGAGTTCATGTGCCACGTCGTCGGCGGCATCGACCCGTCGAGCCCCCACGATCGCCAGTTCGGCTTCCGCACCCTGGACGGCCGCTTCGCCACGCTCTCCCAGGGCCAGGTGACGAAGGACTACCCCCTGGGCTTCGGCGTCCCGGTGCTCTCCAACGAGGCGATCGGCTTCAGCTCCCAGGTGCTGAACTTCAACCAGCCGGCGGGGGTGTACCGGGTGCGTCACAAGATCGTGACGCTCTACCTGCGCGACTCCGAAGCCCGGGTGCCGATGCGGGCGATCAAGAACAGCTTCGCCCAGGTGATGGTGCTCGTCGGCGGCGAGCCCGGCGACGGCTACTTCGGCGTGCGCATGCCCGACCCGGAGGAGCACGGAGAGTCCTGCGCCGTCGGCGTGAACGCCTCCGCGGTGGGCGCCACCTACGACGACCAGTACGGCCGGGAGTTCAGCGGACACTGGGTGGTGGAGCCGGGCCGGCACACCAACCAGACCCTGGCGACCCACATGATGAACCTGCCCTACGACACGCGCATCCACACCATCGACACACACCTCCATCCCTTTGCCGAGAGCCTGGAGCTGCGGGACCTCACTACCCAGGAGACGCTCTTCCGCGCGGAGGCGAAGATGCTCACCGAAGGACACGGCGTGGAGCATGTCGAGACCTACTCGAGCGCGGAAGGCATTCCGGTCTACGCCGACCACGAGTACGCCATCGTCACCACCTACGACAACACCTCGGGCGAGCCCCAGGACGCCATGGCCTCCTGCTACCTCGGGCGCCACGACCCGGACTTCGACCCCGAGGCGCTGACGAACCCCGGGCTGCACGAGAAGATCCGCCGTACGCGCGTCGAGCGTGCGCTGCCCCGCAACCGCAAGGCGGTCGCCCGCGACCCGATCGATCCGTTTGCCTAGTACCGGCTGGGGCTGAACCTCTTCCACCTCGGAAAGCTCGACGAGGCCGTCGCTCACCTGGAGGAGGCCACGCGCCTCGCGCCGGAGAATCCGAAGCTGCGCAATGCGCTGATCGTGGCCCGACGCCAGCTCGACGAGGCCACGTCGCCCTTCCAGTAGATGCGCCGGAGCCCGGCGGCGAGCCCTCTTTGGGGGTGATAGGGTGGCCGACATGAACGGCGCCGAGGCCCTCGTTCGCACCCTGGTCGGCGCCGGGGTGGAGGTCTGCTTCAGCAACCCCGGAACCTCCGAGATGCACTTCGTCGCCGCGCTCGACCGGGTCGAGGGCATGCGCCCCATCTTGACGCTCTTCGAGGGCGTCGCTTCGGGGGCCGCGGACGGCTACGCCCGCATGGCCGAGAAGCCGGCGTCGACGCTCCTCCACCTGGGTCCTGGCCTGGCCAACGGCCTCGCCAACTTCCACAACGCCCGCAAGGCGCGGACCCCCGTCGTCAACCTGGTGGGCGATCACGCGACCCCCCACCAGCGTTATGACGCCCCGCTCTCCGCAGACGTCGAGGCCTTTGCTCGACCGGTCTCCGCCTGGGTGCGCTCGGCCTCGGAACCCGGAACGGTCGCGGAGCTGGGCGCCGAGGCCGTCGCGGCGGCCCGGAAGCCGCCGGGCGGCGTCGCCACGCTCGTGGTGCCCGCCGACGTAGCCTGGAGCGAAGGGGCCCGGCCGGCGCCGGCCCACGAGCCGGCCAAGCGCGACACGGTGGCGCCGGCCGCGATCGCCGAGGCCGCCCAGGCCCTCCGGTCGGGCGAGCGCTGCGCGCTGCTGATGAGCGGCCCGGCCCTGCGAGCGAGCGGTCTCACCCTGGCGCGCCGCATCGCCGACGCCAGCGGCGCCCTGCTCTTCTGCGACACGTTCAACACCCGGCTGGAGCGCGGCGCGGGACGGGTGGCGGTCCAACCGCTTCCGTATTTCGCCGTGGCGGCGGTCGCAGCCCTCGAAGGCGTGCGACACCTGATCCTCGTCGGGACCCAGGCCCCGGTCGCTTTCTTCGCCTATCCGGGCAAGCCCATCGAGCTGTGGCCGGCCGACTGCGCCGTGCGGGAGCTGGCAGGACGCGCCGACGACGCCGAGGCGGCGCTCGAGGTCCTCGCCGAGGAGCTCGACGCCCCCGCTGACGTTCCGACCCAGGATCGCGTGAAGCCCGAGCCCCCCACCGGCCCGCTCCATCCTGGGGCGATCGGCGCGTCCCTCGGCGCGCTGCTCCCGGAAGGGGCGATCGTGTCGGACGAAGCCATCACTGCCGCGGCGGCGCTCTTTCCCGGCACCGTCGGCGCAGCACCCCACGACTGGCTCCAGCTCACCGGTGGCGCCATCGGACAGGGCCTGCCCGTGGCGACCGGAGCGGCGGTCGCCTGCCCGGACCGCAAGGTCGTGTGCCTGGAGGGGGACGGCTCGGCGATGTACACGATCCAGTCCCTCTGGACCCAGGCGCGCGAAGGTCTGGACGTGACCACCGTGATCCTGGCCAACCGCAGCTACGCGATCCTCCAGATCGAGCTCCAGCGTCTCGGCCTCGAGCAGCCCGGCCGGCGCGCCGCCGACATGCTCTCGATCGGGCGGCCCGACCTCGACTTCGTCGCACTCGCCCGCGGCATGGGGGTCGCGGCCAGCCGCGCCACGACGGCCGACGAGTTCCACGCCCAGCTCGGCGCCGCCCTGACCGAGCCCGGCCCGCATCTGATCGAAGCCCTCTACTGAATACCGCAGAGAAACGGGGAGGTGATGTGACCGCGAATCGACTCGTGTGTATGGCCGGCGCTGCGCTGGCACTCGCCTGCGGTGAGCCGCCGGCGCCGCCCGTCGTGTCGCCCGAGGATCTGGCGGCTCACACCGCGGAGTTCGAGCGCGGCGTCGTGGAGGTGACCGACGGCGTCCACGTGGCCATCGGCTTCGGCCTGGCGAACTCGATCCTGATCGAAGGCGACGACGGCGTGATCATCGTCGACACCATGGAGAGTATCGAAGCCGGGCGCGAAGTGCGCGAGGCCTTCCGCGCCATCACGCCGAAACCCGTCCGGGCGATCGTCTACACCCACAACCACACCGACCACGTCTTCGGCTCGCCCGCCTTCGCCGACCCGGGCGAGCCGGCGCCGCCCGTCTTCGCTCACGAGACGACCGAGTACTACATCGACCGGATCGTCAACGTGATCCGCCCGGCCATCTACCAGCGCAGCATGCGCATGTTCGGCAACTACCTGCCCGAAGGCGCCGTGCTGAACGCCGGCATCGGACCCTTCCTCGCGACGGGGCACGGCGGCGGGACCCTGGGGCTGCTGCGTCCGACCGACACCTTTTCGGACCGGCTCGAGGTGGAGGTGGCCGGCGTAAAGCTCGTCCTGGTGCACGCGCCCGGCGAAACCAACGACCAGCTCTTCGTCTGGCTCCCCGAAAAACGCGTGCTCCTGCCGGGTGACAACTTCTACCGCGCGTTTCCCAACCTCTACACGATCCGCGGCACGCTCTACCGCGACGTCCTCCAGTGGGTGGCGAGCCTCGACGCCATGCGGGCCCTGCGACCGGCCCACCTGGTCCCGAGCCACACGCGGCCGCTCCGGGGCGAGCAGGAGATCCACGCTGTCCTCACCGACTACCGCGACGCCATCCAGTACGTGCACGACCAGACCGTCCGGGGCATCAACCGCGGCCTCACGCCGGACGAGCTGGCCAGCACGATCTCACTGCCGGCCCACCTGGCGGAGAGCCCCTACCTGCAGCCCTTCTACGGAACCGTCGAGTGGTCGGTGCGCGCCGTCTTCGACGGCTACCTGGGATGGTTCGACGGCCGGGCGGCCCACCTCTCGCCCCTCCCGCCGGCGGAAAAGGCCCGACGCATGGCCGCGCTGGCGGGCAGCGGAGGGTCGCTCCCCGAGGCGGCCCGGGCGGCGCTGGCCGAGGGCGACCTGCTCTGGGCTGCCGAGCTCGCCGACCACTGGATCACGCTCGAGCCCGGGAGCGATGAGGCTCGCCGCACCCTGGCCGCCGCGCTGCGCGGCCTCGGCGAACGCCACCCCAGCGCCAACGGCCGACACTACTACCTGACCCAGGCGCTGGAGGCGGAAGGCGCGGTGGAGGTCGCCCAGCCCGATTCATCCACCTTTCCCGCGGAGCTGATCCATTCCTTCCCCCTCTCCGGGGTGCTTCGCTCCATGAGTGTGGCGCTCGATCCGGTGAAGAGCGCCGACGTGGACACGGTGGTCGGCCTCCGCTTCCCGGACGTGGAGGAGGCCTGGACCCTCCACGTGCGCCGCGGAGTGGCCGAGATCCAGCCGGTCTTTCCGGCAGCCCCGGACCTGACCGTCACCGTCGACTCCCGGGTCTGGAAGGACCTCCTGACAGGCCGGCGCAACGCCGCCCTGACCCTGGCCTCGAGCGAAGTCCAGGTCGAAGGCGGGACGCTGGACCTGGCGGCGTTCCTTCGGCTCTTCGCCGAGGACTGAGCGCGGGGCAGAGCGCCGACCCGAAGAATGGGAACAGTTTTCTGCCAAAAGGAAAAGATTTTCCGTTCGAGCTCGCCCCACGGGGACCACGGCGGCTGCAAGTGCCCGGAAATCTTCAGTTCGCTCGATTTTTTGCTTCTGGCACGAGGCTTGCGTCATGTATGATTCGTCTTGTCCCGAAGACCGGAAAATGCATGCAGGGTGCGTGCGCGAGAGGGCCTTCACCGGACAGGACGATCCAGAAGGAATTGAAACTTGCGCAAGTTACTCCTCTTAATGGTTACGACGCTCGCGATGGCGGGCTTGGTCGGCAGCGCGAACGCGGCCCCGATCAACTGGGAAGGCACGACGATCCTGAATCTGGGCGACTTCCCGCCGGGCATCCTGACCGGTGGTGGCGTCGCGACGATCACGACGACGGGCGCCCACATCAACTCGCTCCGCATCGCCCAGAGCCGCGGCGGGATCTCCGGATCCTTCACGCAGCTGGTGACCGACCCGGAGACCATCAGCAACCAGATCTTCGCGATCCAGTTCGTCGGCGTTGCGGGACAGACCGGCACGCTGACCCCGATCTCGGGCGGCCTCGACCCGGCGCAGTCCGGCTTCAACGGCCGGCTGCCGGTGGGCGGTCTCGTGAAGCTCTGCCTGCTCAACACCGATTGCACCACCACGGCGGACCTTGAGCTGACGCAGCCCGATCCGACCCGTCCGGGCGGCATCAAGGGCATTGGCGTCGGCGGCCTGCTGACGATC